>Ga0209518_1003677_pt1 | contig 12974 bp, 11 predicted proteins | sample RifGroB1_FD_183993 | JGI IMG/M metagenome (GOLD analysis project Ga0209518, IMG submission 183993) | Groundwater microbial communities from Rifle, Colorado, USA - Groundwater B1 (SPAdes) (version 2) | ecosystem: Environmental > Aquatic > Deep subsurface > Groundwater | place: Rifle, Colorado... | reverse complement strand
AGATACTGAACTCAAATCCTATCCCCTTCTGGCTCAAAAACTCACCCGACGAAACGCCGAAATTCATTTTGAATGAATCCCCTGCTTTTTATGTTTCGGCGTAACCCAAAAACCCATATATTTTCCAAGCATCAAGCGAGTTTGGGCATCCAGGCCGGGAATTGCGCCGAAAATAGGAATAGTCAAGGGAATTAAAATCCACTGGATAATCATTGAAAAATATTTTGAAAAATTGTTCTTGGAAGGCCTGGGCGGCAAAAGACTGGTTGAAATAACGGCCGAGAAAATCAAACCGAGCATGGCAATCGTCATCAAATCTCGGGTCATCCTGGGAAGATTATAAGAAAGAAGGGTTTCGTTAAATTCCGTTCCGCCCAATATAAGGGGCAGCCAGCCGAGCATAAAAATAATCAAGGGATTGGTTGCCAAAGACCAAGTGCCTTCAATCTGAACCAATGACATCCGGATTCTTTTCGCCAGAGAAATTCTTTTGTTTTTCAAAAATCCGAAGAGCAGATACGAGGCATTCTCAGCCGTGCCCCAGCACCACCTCCTTTGCTGTTTGTAAATATTTTTGGCTGTCTGAAAAAATGTCGGCGCGAGAGGCGCGTCCATTGAAACAGGATAACCCAGAGGTATTGTTTGATAATCGCCATCGTAATACATCAGGCAATTCCAGAAAATGCGCGAATCTTCGGAAACTATATTTTTTTGCCAATAGCCGACTTCGTGAAGCGTTTTAAAAGGAATTGAATGGGAGGAAAACGTCGCCAATCTTTCCGGCCGCTCCTGCTGCATCATTTGCCAAAAAGTGCCGGATGTCGCCACCACGCGCGAGATAGCGGGCGCGTCCCAAATATTATTGTTGTAAACGGGCACGGGTTGATATGAAGAGCGGTATGGTTTTTCCGCCGTCAAAAAGTTCCAGGTCAAACATAAAAAATATTGAGGGTAAACCACCGTATCAATATCAAAGGCGGAAACCAAAACATCGCCGTAATCAATATTATTCGCGTCTAAAATTTTTATTCTCGCTTCTTCGGCTGCGAATGCGATATTGGAACCTTTGCCGGGAATTTCATCGGGAAGATCCTTGGGATGTTTTGTCGTCAAGAAATAAAAAAACTCGCCGCGATATTTTTTTTGGATTTTTTCGGCAATTTCCTCCGATGTCTCCCCCGCTCTTTCCTCGCTCGCCAAAACAATTATCATTCTGTCTTTTTGATATTTGGCGGCAAGAAGAGATTCCAGACAATCGGAAATCACCTCAAAATTTTCTTTATAAAAAGGCAAAATAACCATATGCCGGATATGGCCGTATTGAAGATTTTTTAATCGTTCCTCCCAGTCAGTCGCCAAATTTTTGCGCATCTTTTTCCAATTGACCCTTAGATGAACCGAGAGATAAGCGCTTTTTATAAGCCAATACAAGTCAAAAACAATAATAAAAAAGGCGGCCCAGACCGGCTTTTGCCAAGAAACCAAAGCCAATAAAATCAAAGTTCCCCACGACAAAGCGCCGGGAAAAATTTCCAGCAATCTGTAGAGTATCCTGTCTTTCTTATCGGTTAAATCGTGATGAAAGGCGACGTGAAGGTGATGGTGGGCCATAAAAATTCCTAATTTTAGTATATTCCGAGGGCTTGACAAATGAAAGCGCTCCGTAATACCCTAAAGAAGGATTAATTATATTAACTATATCTTTGAAAACCGAAAAGGAGGAAGCAATGGGAAGTTTTCCGGTAAAAGTGGTAGATCCGAATCGTCAAGTCGTGGACACTTTCTATGTTGTCCCGCCAAACACCAAAGTGATAGACGCGCTTAAGGCATCGGGGAAAACCGATATCAACGCGGACGAAGAAGCTTTTCTAAACGGCAAGCCCGTGAATCCTGACGAAGAACTTCTTCCCGGAGATACCGTGGAAATCGCGAAAAGAGAGATTCCGGTAATAACGGTGCTCCCGAAGCAATCAGGCGGCAAAAATTAACGAAGAAAAAGGTCCTTTCCTAAGGACCTTTTTTGAAAGGAACAAAAAATGACTCTGTGCGTTGTCCCGAAAAATAATTTTTACGCAACCTACAGATATATCGTCATCAAGACATTGGAAATTATGGCAAAAAATTTTCCTACCTTGGCCAAGATTTCTGAAAAACGGATAAAAGAAATTGAAAAACGGCCTGAAGCGTTTGATGAAAAAATTTCAATCCTTCTTGAGAGCCTGTCTTGTCATTATATGAGAATAACCGCCAGCAAAGATACTCTCAAGGTAGAAGGGGTGACCAAAAAAATATTCATTCCCTATAATAATTCCGAGACAAAACAAAAAGGCGTTAAAGACGCCGGTAGATATCTTATAACAATAGATCCGCGGGAATTGAATAATGAGATTACGAAGCCTTCCGCGGAAAAAATTATCTGCATGGAAAGGATGGCCGGAAAAAATCCAAGCCATCCCCATATAAACTTCACCAAAAAACCTTGCTGGGGAGAAAAAACAGGAGAGCTCATTAAAAAGCTCGTAGAAGAAGGGCGATTTTTAGAAGCGCTCCTTTGCGTTCCAAATTTTCTCTCGAGAATCAATCTTTCAAGCGCCTTCAGCGGCGCCGTGGCGGATTTTTTTCTTCTTAAAGAAGCGGGCCCGGAAAGCCTTTACGAAGAGGGCAACCGAGAAAATGAATAAAAGACTGGTTTATTATCCGGCTCGGGCGCGCATTTATGATATTAAAATCACCATTGGAAAACAGGATGAATTAAAAATCCGCGAGTTGGTGAAGGCCAGTCCCGTAGAGATATCGCTTAAAATGATGGTTAAAAAAGAGGGGAACCATTTTCATCTTTACAACCCCATATGCTTCAAACAACGCGGCTCAAAAATTTCAACCCGGATAGACTTGAAAGACGAAGACAGATATTTGCGGGAGCTTTTGGGCTCCGGCCGGCCATTTGAAGAAATCAAAAAAGAAATTCTTTCTATGCGGTGTTGGATTCATTCCCATGTAGAAAGAGAGTCTTGCTGGTGGAGCCAGGAGGACAATAAAAACTGCGAGCGGCTTAATAACGGCGATTATTATTTATCAATCATCGTTATCGCCGGCAAAAAAGACTCGCTTTTTTACAATTGTCGCCTTGATTTTTACGAACCTAAGGAGGAGGTTAAAGCTGATTTGGAAAATCTTGGTATTTGCCGCCCGGGAAGACTGACGTTGACGGATCTTTTTGTTGAAGTTGTCGGAGACGGAGGGCCGGATTTTGATCCCGAAAGAATCAAAAAAGAAGCGGGGATTTTGATAAAAGAAAAAATTGAAATCATAGAAGAGAGAGAGGAGGAAAATGATGACGCGCATTTCCAAGGAAGAAATAAATCTCCTGAGGAAGTTCGCCGGGCAAAGAACCGCGCTGTGGCCGCCCGCTTATCTGTTTCGGCCGATTATCATTATCGGCGTTGGCGCAATCGGCTCAATCGCCTGCTACGCGCTTGTTTCTCTCGGCTGTAAAGAAATAATCGCATACGATGACGACAAAGTGGCAATCCATAACACCGCCTACTCCTTTTATCCCGAAAAATACGCCAAAAAAGCAAAAGTTTTCTCTTTGGAAAAAATCATTCGCCACTTCAAGGGAAAAGCGATTAATTTCCAACCGATAGAGGAAAAATTCAAAAACCAAAAGCTCCCGAAAGAAAGCATTGTTATTGTTTTAGTAGACGACATGGATACTCGCGCTGAAATCTGGCAAAAAAGAATCAAAAACAATCCCGACGTTTTTCTTTATTTTGAAGGGAGAATGAGCTTTGAAACTTATCGGCTCTACACCATCAGGCCTTGCGTTCCCGAAGATATCGGATTTTACGAAAGCCGGCTTTATCCCCAAAGCGAAGCGTACCAAGAAACCTGCGGCCAAAAAAGCATTGTTTTCACGCCGATGTCTTTGGCGGCGGAAATCGCCTGCAATATCAAAAAATTCGTCAAAAACGAACCGGTATATAAAGAAATAATCAGAGAATTTTACGCCGGAACTCTTATTGCCAATGAATTAATGGAAAACGCGTTTAAATTTGCCCCCCGCTTATAAATATAGGCGGGGGTTTTGACAATAAAATAAAAAATATATTTGTCAACATAGACACATTGACGGGCGATGTTAGGATGGAATTAGCATAAACCTTGACAACGAAACAAAACCTATTAAAACGGAGGTTTCCCGAATGGAGGAGAAAAAAAATATTTTTTCTCAGTTGCCGGGCAAAGAAAAATTTGCCCCGTTTCTTGAGGAAATGAATTTTGCCGAATATTTAGAGCTTTGTTCTAAAAATCCGGAGATAACCCGAACGTCTTACAAAAGAATCTATGACATGATTATGTCGCACGGGACGCGGAAATACAGCAAATTCAAAGAAGACGTTATTCATTACAATTTTTTTGACGACCTTGTTTTCAGCGGGAAAAAATCGCTTTTCGGCCTTGACCGCCACTTAATGAAACTGGTTGGTTTCTTCAAATCCGCCAGTTTAAAAAGAGGGCATGAGCGCAGAGTTCTTCTTTTGGTCGGCCCCGTGGCTTCCGGAAAATCAACCATCCTGGAGCTCTTGAAAAAGGGACTTGAAGACTATTCCAAAAAAGAAGAAGGCAGGCTTTACTCTACTATCTGGACGGTTGACCCGAAAGATGAAGACGGCAAAAATATCCTGGGAACCGTAACCAAATACGAAAACTATCGCGCCAGATGTCCTCTTCATGAAGAGCCTCTCAGGCTTTTGCCGACAGACCAAGGGATTCGCGAAAATGTTTTGGCGCATCTGGGATTAAAAGGAAAAATTGAAATTGACGGCGATGCTTGCCCGTTGTGCCGTTATTATTTCCAGAGATTTTTGGAAAGATACAACGGCGATTGGCGCAGAGCGCTTCAAGACCATATAAAGGTGCGCAGGCTCATCCTTTGCGAAAAAGACAGGGTGGGTATCGGAACATTTCAGCCCGTGGACGAAAAAAATCAGGATTCAACCGAACTGACAGGCGACATTAATTATAAAAAACTCGCCGAATTGGGAGCCGAGGACGACCCGAGAGTTTTTAACTTCCGCTATGGAGAATTCATTGTTGCCAATCGAGGCCTTCTGGAATTCAAAGAGGTCCTCAAGCTGGACGACGCCTTTTTATATCCGCTTTTAGAGGCTTCCCAGGCTCACCTGGTCAAGCCCCGAGGATTCTCGTCAATTGAAGTTGATGAAATTATTATCGGTCATACCAACGAACCGGAATACAAAAAACTCCAGAAAAACGAACGAATGGAAGCGTTCAAAGACAGAACCATCGCCATTGATATACCCAACATGGTTACTCTAAGCGATGAGGTCAGAATTTACGAACGCGATTACAGCCCCAAGCAAATTACGGACATCCATACCAATAGCCCGCATAATTTTGAAATGCTCAGCATGTGGATGGTTGCCACCCGCATCAAGGAACCAAAAAAGCAAGGGCTGACCCTTGTCCAGAAAATCCTGCTCTATGACGGAAAGATTCTTCCGGGATTTTCCGAAGAAACCGTGAAAGAACTCAAAAGGGAACCCGAAGCGGAAAGAGAAGGATTAGAGGGCCTGTCTCCGAGATACGCCCAAAACGCCATAGCCAATCTTCTGGTAAAAGAAAGCGTCAGATGCCTTAACGCTTTCATGCTTTTTGGAGAAGAAGGCGCCTTGATGGCCGGGCTCCACGAACATAACCCTCTCATTTCCGATAAATCAAAAATTGAAAAATATAAAAATCTTTTATCCGTGATAAAACAAGAATTTCAGGAAAGAGTCCAGGCTGATGTCCAAAAGGCCATAATCGCCGATACCGAAGCCGTGAAAACGCTTTTCAGCAATTATATGGACGAAGTGGCGGCTTTTGTTGAAAGCGAAAAAGTCAGGGATAAATTCGGCGAAAAACGCGAGCCGGATGAACTTCTGATGAGAGGGGTTGAAGAAAAAATAGAGCCGTCTATTCCGGAAAGCCGAAAAGAGGATTTTAGGCGTCAAATTATGGCAAAAGTCGGCACTCTTGCCCGAGAAAGCAGAAAATTTGAATGGGATACCGATGAGCGCCTTAGAAAAGGACTTGAAAAAAAACTATACGAAGAACGAAAACATACCATTAAATTGGATTCTCTTGTTTCATCCGTAATGGATGACGAAACAAGAAAAAAAATTGACGTGGTAAAAACTTTTATGATAGAGAAGCTCGGCTATTGCGAAGTGTGCGCCAAAGACGCCCTTGAATTTGTCGCCGGAATTTGGGCCAAGGGCGGGAAAACCCAAGCAAAATAATTAAAAAAGGGCGAGGGCGGAATATAACAAGCCTTTTCGCCCTTTTTTTAAAAAAGGAGAGGGGATATGGCGGAAAAAATCAAAAAAGACAGAGAAAGATTCATTGACATTATCAAGGGGAAAATTAAAAAAGACTTAAAAAAATATTTAAAACCCGGCCAAATAATACTGCCGAGAAAAAAGGGCGGCGCTGTCGCCATTCCGATTCCGAGCATTGATCTGCCCACCTTCCGCTACGGAAAAAACAAAGGCGGAACAGGCCAGGGCCAGGGTGAGCCGGGAAAAGACCTCGGTCCCATAGGGCAAGAGCCTGGCGAGGGAGAGAAAAAAGCGGGCGAAGGTCACGGCGGAGAAATTTTAATTGAATTCACTCAAGAAGAAATTTTGGAAATGCTGGAAGCCGAACTCCCCAATATCCTGCCAAAAGGCGAAAAACTGGTTGAATCCGACGAAATTAAATACACTCAAATAAGAAAGGTTGGGCCCGAATCATTAAGGCACAGAAAAAGAACTTATAAAAAAGCCCTAAGAAGGCAATTGGCCGCCGGTGAATATGATCCCGAAAACCCAAAAATTATTCCCATAAAAGAAGACAAAAGATACCGCTCCTGGACAATCGTTGAAAAGCCGCAATATAACGCTTTGATTGTTTTTATGAGGGACGTTTCCGGCTCAGTGGGAAAAGAAGAAACGGACATTATTTCTTACATCTGTTTTTTGACGGAATTGTTTTTAAAATCTCAATATGACGAAGTGGAAACCGCTTATATAGTCCACGACACCATTGCCAAAACCGTTCCGACTCAGGAAGAATTTTTGACCCTGCATTACGGCGGCGGAACCAAAATATCTTCGGCTCACCTTGAATTGATAAGGCTCGTTAAAGAAAAATATCCGGCGGAAAGCTGGAATATTTACGTGAACTATTTTTCCGATGGATTTAACTGGGGAGATGATGACTCGGTAGTTATCAAATTGCTGAAAGAAGATATCGTTCCGATGGTCAATCAATATGCTTACGGCGAGATTGTTTTGGACAGGTGGTGGTGGGGAGAAAAAGCGAAAAAAACCGGAGAATTTTCCCAACCCGGAAACTACGGACGCGAACTGCAGCAAGCAATGAAGCCGGAAGAAAAAGTGGTTTGGGCGGAGCTGACCAAAACCGATGACACCTTTGACGCTTTCAGAAAATATTACGGCAAAGGCGGCTTCAAAAAAAAGAAAAGTAAATAAAATTCATCCCGCGCTTATTTATAGGCGCGGGATTTGCTGTCTTGATAGACTGCCTGCGTTTTGCTACTTTCTAAAGATAGAAGGTTCATTGAAAATAATCGGAAGCGGAGGGGGCAAAAATGATTAAATTCCCCACAATACTCAAGGACTGGAAGTATGTGATTGAACGCAAAGCCAAAAGAGTCGGCCTCGATTCCTTCACCACAATTTTTGAAATTGTTGATTATGACCAAATGAACGAATTAGCCGCTTATTCCGGTTTTCCCACAAGATGGGCTCATTGGCAATTCGGCCAGGAATACGAAAAGCTCAGAAAATTCTACTCCTACGGCCTCCAAAAAATATACGAGATGGTCGTTAATAACGACCCTTGTTACGCTTACTTATTGGAGGCGAATTCTTTAACCGACCACAAAATGGTCGTCAGCCATGTCTACGGCCATAACGATTTCTTCAAAAATAATATCTGGTTCTCGCCTGTCCCCCGAAATATGCTTGATGAACTGGGGAATCACAGATATCAAATTGAAGCGATTAAAGAAAAGATTGGCGCCGACGAAGTTGACAATTTTTTAGATAAAGCAATTTCTCTTGAATGGTTGATTGACGATCATTCGCTGATGATAAGAAGGACTCCCAAGCGGCTGAAAAAAGAAAATGGCGAGAAAGAAGCGGAAAAACCGCGGCGTTTCGGAACGGATAAAACTCCTCATTATTTAGATGATTGGTTAAACCCGGCCGATTACGTAAAAGAAGAAGAAGAAAGATTGGAAGAAAAGAAAAAAGAAGAGCGGCTGATAGAACGAGGCTTGCGAATTCCTCTGAAGCCGACTCAAGACATTCTCCTCTTTTTAATCCAACACGCGCCCTTAGAGCAATGGCAAAAACAAATCTTAGCCATTATCAGAGAAGAAAACTATTATTTTGTTCCCCAAATACAGACAAAAATAATGAACGAAGGATGGGCAACTTACTGGCATATTAAAATTATGATGGAAATGGGGGTTTGCGAAGAGAAAGAGATAATTGATTGCGCCGACCACACAGCCGGCACTCTCGGCGGCTTTCCTTATAAAATGGGTTATGAAATTTTCAGAGACATTGAATACCGCTGGAATACCGCCAGACACGACAAAATTTGGGAAGAATGCGATATCAGCCAAATCAAAGAAAACTGGGATGAGTTTGTCATTTTTAAATTATTCCATGATGAAACAAACGGAAACTACGACAAAATTCTGGATAAATGGATTGAATTTTCCGCTTTTATAGACGCTATTTCCGGCGGCAAATGCGGATTTCCCAAAGAACTTTATTCTAAAAAAAGCCTTGTTGAAAAATGGCTTGATTATCTTAACATAGAACCCCTCAAGTCCTTGCAAGGCAAACATCTCAAAGAAGCGAAAGAAACATGGCAAAAAGCCTTTAAGCAGATGGCTAAAGACAGGCGGTATGGCGAAAAAAAAGAAACGCTGGAAAAAAGATACGGCACCGGCTCAATGCTGGCCAAAGAAGACATCAAAGAAATCAACGGAAATATCAATTATCTCAAAATGCTCGACGCGATAAAAAAGGCGATCGCCCAAAAAGAGCTTCCAAATGTTTCAAAACCCATCCCGCCAGCCTACTTTGATTACGCAAGAAAATATCCCAATCCGATAAAATTAGGCCTGGGACGTCAGAAAATATTTGAAGTAAGAAAATTTTATAATGACGTTACGTTTTTGGAAGAATTCTTTACCAAAGAGATATGCGAAAAAATGCAAATGTTCACCTATGAACCAGGGGGAGGAGGAGTAGAGCCGGACCATTACGGCATTGTTTCCAGGATGTTTGAAAAAGTAAAAAAGAAACTTCTTTTTGAAATCACCCACCGCGGCCACCCCACCATTGAGCTTGTTAACGGAAATTATGAAAATCGCGGAGAAATTTATTTGAAACATCTTCATGAAGGAATGGATTTGCTTGCGCCAATGACGAAAGATATGATGAAAATCATCTACGAATTTTGGCAAAAACCAATCCGCCTTGAAACAATTATTACCCAAGACAAAGAAGATTCTTATTTAGAATGGATAAGGCGCCAGGTAAAATACGACCCCTACCGAAGAGAGGCAGAGGAAGAGCCGAAAATGCTGGCGGGAAAAAAAACGATTTATTCTTATAACGGCAAAGATTTTTCCGCGAGCGAAGCAGAAAGCGTAAATATACCGGAGCCGTTTTAAGACCCAAAAGACCTCTTTCAGAGAGGTCTTTTTTAATAGAGCGGGGCTTGCTAAATTTTTTCCTCGCTGTTAATATCTTTCAAGATAAGTTATTTGAATCAAAAAATAAAGGAAGGAAAGAAATGGACATAATCCAGAAAATTATGCAAAAAATAGCGGAGGCAAAAACGTCCGGAAACGCCATCCTGAATTTAGGAAATGAAGAAAAACTCCGACAAATCAAAGAATCAAGAATACATGGAACAACAATCCTCGCTTTAAAATGCGAAAATGGCGTGATTATGGCGGCCGACCGGCGATGCTCAGCCGGAGGGAAAATTTTTTCCGATAGAGCGATCAAAATAGAGGAAATCGGCTCTTTGTCGGCAATTGGCGGAGCCGGCTTTGTTTCCGATTGTCAGTGGCTTGTGAAAGCCTTAAAAAATGAATTTTTGCCTAATTTTGAAAAATTTTTGGAAATAGAAGAAATTTTTGTTGACGGCCTGGCAAATCTTATAGATTTCATTATGGGAAGAGTTTTTCTTTTGACTTGGCCGATTTTAGCCGGCTGGGACCCGCATCAAGGCGCAGGCCGCATTTTTCTTTTTGAGCCGGGCGGAGCAAAATTTGAATTTGACAATTATATCGCCTGCGGCTCCGGCGGAGACGAAGCTACCAGTGTTCTTGATTCAAAATGGTCCTGCGATTGTACGCCTCAAAAAGGAATTCAAATTGCCATTGAAGCGCTTCTTTTAGCCGCCAAAAAAGACCTTCATACTTCCGATCCCTTTATCCATCCTCCTACCGTTAAAATAATTTCTCCCGATGGAATCTCCACTTTGCCGACAAAAAATGCGTTTGGAATAGCCTGGGAAAAAGCCATGAAAGAACAGGCGAGAAAAGGGGACAAAGAGGGCGTGGGAGCGTTTGTGGCAGATTCCTTCTTGAAAGAATTGCGCAAGAATCAGGCAAAAGAAAAAAACAAAAATAGCAAAAAACCGGCATAAGGAGCCCAGCGGCAATGATAATTCAAACTCCTGAATCGTTTTTCCAAAAAAAATACGACGCCGAAGAACGCGTTGGCAAATATCTTCTGGCGCTGGTAACTTTTAGAAACGGGCTGGCTTTTGGTTCAAAATTTAACGAGCGCCAATCAAAACCCGGCCAGTGGCTGATGAAAATCAATTCCACCTCCATAATTGGCGGAGTCGGCGACCTGCGCGACTTCAAAAGCGTTATGCTTTCTTTGGACGATTTCTGCCAGAATATTTCCGTTACGCTGGGAGAACATTATCTAACCGGCGAAGGGGCTGTCAGCTTTACAACCAGCCTTCTTAAAAAAACATTTGAAGAAAGAGCGAATGCCTTGTCGGTTAATCTTTTAATCGCCGATTGGCGGAATGACGGCAAGGCTTTTCTTTGGTTTGTTGATTTTGACGGCTCTATCTTACAATTGAAAAATTTCGCGGTTGCCGGAGGATACGAATACTCAAGGCCTCTTTCAAAGGAAGAGCTGGAAAAATTATCGGCTCAAGAAAAAGCTTTCTTTGATTTAAAAAGGGCGGAATTGGAAAAAGAAGGATTTCCGGCGACGGAATCTTCTTTAATCCCCTGCAAAACAAGGCGACCTAAAAAAGAAGCAATCGCTTATCTTGAAAAAAATTGGAAGCCAAAGATGAAAAAAGAAGAGGCGATTGACGCGCTGAAAAAGACTCTTTTTGAGTGCAATCCCGATTCCCGCGACAAAACTATTGAAATTATCGCCATTGAATACGGCAAATGTCCGGAATTCCTTTGTTTCAAAAAGAACGGGCAAAAAAATAAAACTGGAAAATAAAAAAATTAATCCTCCGACTTTCATCGGAGGATTTTTAATAAAGAGCGAAATGATGCTAAGGACATGGACTACTGTGGGGAATAACGAAACAAAGATCGTCCCATGCGCCGGTGCATGACTCGTCTTCCCGTATCCCATTCGGGCCAACGGAGCGCACGGTATCAAGACGGCAATCCGTAGGCCCAGATTCCTTTTCATTTTCATCCAAATTGTACGGGCTTCCCCAGGGATCGCGCGTCATTCGGTCAATTCCTGAAACCGTGCCGGCTGTGGCGTTTTGGATTGTGGTTAAAACATTTACCCATGACGTAAAGCAAGGATCGTTCGTCGGAATATTCCTAATGTCTTGTCCCCTGCAAGGGCAGTCGCTACACCCCGATCCCGTTATATCCTGCAATCTTTTCGCGCCTTCGCCTTGGGCGATAACAGCCGCTTTAATAAATTGGTCTAACTCTACCCGCGACTTCGCGTAACGAGCTTTCAATCTTGCGCTATTTAAGGAAGTTAAAACAACGCTTGAAAGCAAACTGATGACAGAGATAACAACCATAAGCTCTATTAAAGTAAATCCTTTTTGATTTTTTATTTTCATCTATATTTAAATTCCTCCGCTGCAAAATAATTAGAATTTTCTTCCCCCAACTTCGCCTCGTTTACTTCTGTGTTTACGCTGAACAGGCGAAGCGCGTCGAAGTGTGCGCTCGGCAGGGATCGAACCTGCGACGGCCGTCTTATAAGGGCGGTGCTCTGCCACTGAGCTACGAGCGCATTTTAATAATGCCGTCTTTAATAATTTTTTCAAGATAATCTTTTCGGCGTAGGGGCTACGAGCGCGCTTCGCCTACTTTTGGCTTAAAACCAAACACCTTCATCATCTGCTCAAACTCCTGCTTTTCAATGCTTTCCTGCTCCATTAATTTTTTTGCTAAAGCATTCAAGGCCGACCGATATTTCTCTATTATATTTTTCGCTTTCTTGAAAGATTCGTTCATAATTCGCGCCAATTCCCGGTCAACAAGTTTTGCGGTTTCTTCAGAATAATGCTTTCCCATCATTCCCAGCTCTTTCCCTAAAAATACCATTTCTTCTTCTCTGGCCAAAGTTATGGGCCCGATTTTTTCCGACATTCCGTATTTAGTAACAAGGGCTCTGGCGATATCGGTTGCTTTGGCTAAATCGTCGGCCGCGCCGGTTGTTAAATTCTTAAATACTATTTTTTCGGCGGAATAGCCTCCCAAAAAAACAGCCAACTCGTCCAAAAAATGAGATTTAGAATAAAGATGGCGTTCAACAATCGGCAATTTCAAAGTATAGCCGGCTGCCCGACCGCGAGAAACAATGGAAACTTTGTGAACCGGATCGGCATTTGGCAAAGCTCCGGCCACTAAAGCG
>Ga0209518_1003672_pt1 | contig 12989 bp, 12 predicted proteins | sample RifGroB1_FD_183993 | JGI IMG/M metagenome (GOLD analysis project Ga0209518, IMG submission 183993) | Groundwater microbial communities from Rifle, Colorado, USA - Groundwater B1 (SPAdes) (version 2) | ecosystem: Environmental > Aquatic > Deep subsurface > Groundwater | place: Rifle, Colorado... | reverse complement strand
GAAAAGCGCGCGGGTGGTCGCATTGCGTCCCTTCCGGTCGACTCCCTCGTCCATAATTTTGCGGAGTACGTCGTTGTATGTTTGCATGAATTACTTCTTTCTCTTGATGTCGCGGTCAAGGTAGAGGCGCGGGAGCATGTCGGTGGGCTTCCAGCTTTTTTTCAGCTGTGCTACCGATCCACCACTTTGGTATTTTCCACCTTTGCCGTAATCTCCCGCAAGTATCGGCCCTGTTTCAAAAAAGATAATCTGCGCGATGCGCCTGCCGACAACCAGCGGGATGTAATAGTGGGTGGAGTTGTTGGTTATCTCCATGGTCCAGCGGTTGATGTAGCCCACGTCGCCCCAGCCGGCGCACTTGCACACCTCGATAAAACTGCGGCCCAAACTCGAACGCGCTTTCATCATAGTGGTTATGTGGTCGCGCCCGCCGATAAACTCCTGCGTATGGCCTAGTATTGTTTCGCCCGGCGCGAGGAGAATTATTTGGTCGTTTGGCGATATACTTTCATACTCAAATTTATATTTCGCTAAAATTTCTTTTGCCGGTTTGGCGCGTTTGGCCTTGGTGCCCCATACGCGCTCTATGTGTTTTTTGTCGTAAACATTGTACAAGTTTTCAAAATGCGGCGGTGTCTGCTCGGGGAAAAAATACTCGCCTAATGTGACATCGTAGGAGGAGGTGGCAAGGTTAGCCTTTTTAAAAGGCTCGATAACGATAGACCCCTCTTTCATCGATTCCAGGATTTTCTTGTCGGATAGGGCCATAGGATTTTTATTCCTCCCACTGTAACATAGTAGGCAAGGTAATAAACTATGGACAAACGCGGCAAATTTATTGTATTAGACGGAATGGACGGCTCCGGCAAGGGGACCCAGGTGCGGCTCCTGCAGGAGAAACTGTCGGGCAAAACGGTGTTGTTTACACGGGAGCCCGGTGGCTCGCCTAGAGCCGAGGATATACGAAAAATGATTTTACAGACCGGAGGCACGGCAAGCAATCCGGTATGCGACTTCTTTTTATTTTGGGCGGCGCGCGGCTCGCACATACAAGATGTGGTAGCGCCTGCGCTTGCGGCCGGCACGCACGTGTTGTGCGACCGCTACGACTCATCGACCTACGCGTTTCAAATTTTTGGTGAGCAGTCTCCGGAATGGCTTCGGGAGCAGTTTAAACAAATACGCGCTGGGTTGCCGAAGGAATATAAACCCGACCTCTACCTCGTGCTCGACCTGCCAGCCGAAGTTGCTTTTGACCGCCGCGACAAAGATCAGGCGCAGGAAAAGTCTAAATTTGATATCAAGCCGCTCGAGTATCATCAGCGTGTGCGCGACGGATTTAAACAATTTGCCGCCGAATTCGGCCGGACACAATTTGTGGACGCAAACCGCACTCCGGAGCAAATGCATAATGATATTTGGGGAATAGTAGAAAAAGAGCTACGCTAAATCTATATCTATGTACGAGTCTATTAAAAAACAGGATGCGGAACTTTTTGCCGCTTTGGAGGGCGAGGAGACGCGCGAGCGGGAAGGGTTGGAGCTCATTCCTTCCGAAAATTATTGTTCGCAAGCGGTACGCGAGGCGCAGGGTTCGATACTGACCAACAAGTACGCCGAAGGGTATCCGGGCAAGCGCTACTACGGAGGCCAGCAGTTTACCGACATGGCGGAGAGTCTCGCTATTGAGCGCGCCAAGCAGCTCTTCGGCGCAAAGTTTGCCAACGTGCAGACGCACAGCGGGGCGAACGCAAACATTGCAACGTACATGGCGCTGCTGCATCCCGGCGACACGGTGCTGGGTATGGACCTCAGCCATGGCGGACACCTGACCCACGGACATCCGGTAACGTATATCACTAAGTTCTTCAACTTCGTGCGCTACAAAATGAAGGATGTGGAGACCGGCGAGATTGACTATGACGAAATGCGCCGCGTTGCGATTGAAACAAAGCCGAAGATTGTTTTGGCGGGCTTTTCAGCCTACAGCCGCGAACTCGATTACGAAAAGTTTGCTTCTATCGCTAAAGAGGTCGGCGCGTACAGTGTGATGGATGCGGCTCATATCGCCGGGCTCATAGCTGGCAAGGCTGCCAAAAATCCTTTTGACTACGGTTTTGATGTTATTACTTCCACCACGCACAAAACGCTTCGCGGCCCGCGCGGAGGCTTGATACTCACGCGCGAGAGCGAGGAGATTGCCAAAAAAATAGACAAAGCGGTGTTCCCGGGGCTCCAGGGCGGCCCGCTGATGCATGTCATAGCAGGGAAGGCTGTGGCGTTCGGTGAAGCACTGCATCCGAATTTTAAAACGTATGCCGCGCAAATACTCAAAAATGCCAAAGCAATGGAAGAGGTGTTCCGCTCCGCGGGCGTGCGCATGCTCGGCGGCGGTACCAGCAATCATCTCATTTTGGCAGATGTCTTCGGCTCGCTTGGGGTGACCGGCCAGGAGGCGGAAGCTTTGCTCGACAGCGTCGGCATTACGCTGAACAAAAACGCGATAGCCGACGATACACGCAAGCCGATGGACCCTTCCGGCATCCGCTTTGGCACGCCGGCTATCACTACCCGCGGGTTTAAGGAAAAAGAGTGCGCCCGCGTCGCTGAGTTGATGCTGGAGGCGCTCAAAAACCGCACCGACGAAAAGAAACTCACCGCTATCCGCGAGGAAATAAAGCAACTCGCCGCAACCTTCCCCATCCCCGAAAGCTTCGTCTAAACTTGCTACAATAACCCTATGCAGATAGGGAGTAAGGCATTTTTGTTTTGGCAGAAGTATGAGCACCACCTCGGAGTAGGCGCGCTGATGCTCGGCTTTGTTTTTGACTTATGGGCGGCCGATCGACCGGACAGCATCTTTAATAACATACTTTTGTTGTCATATTTGTTTATTGCAGGCTCGTTTATTATTTTCCTCAACCTGCGGACAAGACGCCGGCCGAACGACGCCGAGCCGCTTCTACTTCTGTTGGTACTGCAATTTTGTTTTGGAGGTCTCGCAAGCAACCTGCTCGTGCTCTACGGGCACTCCGGCACGTTGGCAGGGAGCGCGGTTTTTATCGCCATACTCGTGCTCGTCATATTTGGCAACGAGTACTTCCGCAGCCGATACTCGCTCCTGCGCTTTAACATCGGAGTGTATTATTTCTTGCTTCTGAGCTACGCGATGGTATCGGTGCCGGTATTTATTACCCATTCGGTCGGGACAGTCACCATGCTGCTGAGCGTCGCGTTGAGCCTTGTGTTAATCAGCATCTTTTTGGCGATACTTTTCTTTGCCGTCTTCCGCGGCACCGACACCGACAAGCTCAAAGAAGTTTCGTTTATCATAGCCGGCATCTTTTTAGCGTTTAATGTTCTTTATTTCCTCAACGTTATACCGCCAGTGCCGCTCGCGATGCGCGACCTCGGAGTTTATCACTCAGTTTTAAAACACGCTGACAGCACGTACCTAGCAATTTATGAGCCCGCGCCTTGGTATCAGTTTTGGCGCGACACCTCTGATACATACATATTAAATAGCAGCCGCAGTGCCTTCTGCTTCTCCTCGGTGTTTGCGCCAGCCGATCTGCAGGCGCCAATTTATCACAAGTGGCAGTACAAAAACACCGTTTCAAGGGAGTGGGAGACGCGTTCTCGTGTCTCCTTCCCGATTTCAGGCGGGCGTGCGGAAGGGTATCGCGGATTTAGCGTCAAGACAGCCCTTTCGGCCGGAGAGTGGCGCTGCGATGTGGAGACCGCAGGCGGGGCGCTCATCGGGCGCATAGGCTTTACGGCAGTCGAGTCTTCAACCACCCCGGCACTTTCCCAAAAAACGTTGTAAATGTTAGTGTAATTCTGCATGAAAGAGAGCATAGAAAAAGCGGTTCGCGGTGCTTTAGGGACAGACGTACCTTTTGTTGTCGAGAGGCCGCGCGCTCTGCAGCACGGCGATTATTCGACCAACGCGGCGCTGGTGGGCAAGGTCGACCCGCATGAGCTCAGTAGTAAACTACGGAGTTTACTCAGTAGTAATGAAGTAGAGAAAATAGAGGTGGTCGGCAAATTCATTAACTTCTACCTTTCGCGCGAAGCGCTGATTCCAAAAGAGCAAAAAATCCCGCAACTCTACGCCGGTAAAAAAATAATGGTGGAGTACACCGACCCGAACCCGTTTAAGGAATTCCATATCGGGCACCTCATGAGCAACGCGATAGGCGAGAGTATCGCGCGCCTGCTCGAATCATCGGGGGCGAAAGTAATCCGCGCCAACTATCAGGGCGATGTCGGTTTGCATGTTGCAAAGGCAATTTGGGGCAAGATGCAAAAGCACGACATGTCGTGGGGCGAGGCGTACACCTACGGCGCGCAGGAATACGAAAACAAAAAAACCGAGATAGATGAGATAAACAAAAAAGTCTACGACAAAAGCGACAAGCAAATAAACACGCTCTACGACGCCGGCCGCAAAGAGTCGCTCGAGCGGTTTGAAGAAATTTATAAAACGCTCGGCACAAAATTCGACCATTACTTTTTTGAAAGCGAGACCAGCCCAAAGGGTTTGATTTTAGTGCAAAAACATCCTGAGGTGTTCGAGCAAAGCGAGGGTGCGACGGTATTCCACGGTACGCACACGAGAGTATTTATTACCTCCCGCGGACTGCCGACCTATGAGGCAAAAGACCTCGGGCTCCTGCAGCTTAAAAAAGAAAAAACAACACTCGACGAGTCAATTACCGTTACCGCAAACGAGCAGAGCGATTACTTTTCGGTCGTACTTGCGGCGGCAAAAAAAGTCCCCGAAATAGCCGATATCGCAGAAAAGACTAAACACGTCTCGCACGGCATGATGCGGTTTGCCGACAGCAAGATGTCGTCACGCACAGGGAATGTTATTACCGGCGAGTCGCTGCTGCAAGATTTGACCAAAGCGGCGCGCGGCAGGGAAGATGTGGCGGTTGGAGCAATTAAGTACACAGTGCTCAGGTCGGGGAGCGGAAAAGATATTATTTTTGACCCGGAGAAGTCGCTGTCGCTCGAAGGCGACTCGGGACCGTACCTGCAATACGCGCTCGTGCGAGCCCGCTCGCTTTTGCGCGCCGCCAAGGCGGCAGGTGTCGAAATGGGAGAATCTGATTCTCCCAAAGAGGCGTCGGCGCTCGAAAAGGTGCTGGTTCATTATTCCGAAGTGGTTGCACGTGCGGCTAAAGAACTCGAGCCTCATTATTTGACGACCTACCTCACCGAGCTCGCCTCCGCCTTCAACAGTTGGTACGCGCAGGAGAAGGTCATCGGTGGCCCGCATCCGCACTACGGCGTCTTCCTTACCACCGCAGTCGAGAGAACGCTTTCCCAAGGACTCAACCTCCTTGGCATCCCGACACCGGAGGAGATGTAAAGTGTTATATTTTGAGTATGTCCGACCTGTCAAAACGAGAGGAAGAGATTCTGGATTTTTGGAATAAAGAGAAGATATTCGAAAAGTCGCTCAATAAGCCCGCACCAAAGGGCGAGTATGTTTTTTATGACGGTCCGCCGTTTGCCAACGGCCTGCCGCATTACGGACACATTTTGGCAAGTACGATTAAAGACGCTATACCGCGCTACCGCACCATGCAGGGCTACCGCGTGCAGAGGCGCTGGGGCTGGGACTGCCACGGTCTGCCGGTGGAAAACTTGGTGGAAAAGGAGCTCGGATTTAAGAACAAGCGCGATATCGAGGCGTATGGGATAGAAAAGTTTAACCAAGCCGCGCGCGTTTCTATTATGAAAGACGTTTCGGACTGGAAGCGCATCATCCCGCGGCTGGGGCGGTGGGCGGACATGGAGGCAGACTACAAAACTATGGACCCAAGCTACACCGAGTCGGTGTGGTGGGCGTTTAAAAATTTGTATAGCCGGGGGCTGATATACGAGGGTTTTAAAGCGATGCATCTGTGCCCGCGGTGCGGCACGACACTTAGCAACTTCGAGGTGGCCGAAGGGTACAAAGATATCGACGACGTCGCGGTTACCGTAAAGCTCCCGTTGGTTGACGAGCCAGACACCTCGCTCCTTATTTGGACCACTACCGCATGGACCCTGCCCGGCAATGCCGCGGCGGCGGTTAATGCCGATGCAAAATATGTAAAAGTAAAAGTAGGCGGGGAGTTTTTTATTGTAGCCAAAGAGCGCCTTGCGGCGGTGTTTGAAGACGCGGAAATAGTGGAGGAGATGTACGGCAAGGATCTCGTCGGCAAAAAATATCTCCCGCCGTTTGATTACTTTGCGACCGAACTGCACAAGCACAAAATGCACGCATGGAAGGTGTACGCCGCTCCGTATGTGACCATGGACGCGGGTACCGGCATCGTGCACTTGGCGCCCGCCTACGGCGCCGACGACCTGGCTCTGGCGCAGAAGGAAAAGATTCCGCTTATCCACCACGTGACCGACGAAGGCAAGTTTGTCGCAAGGGTAGCGGACTTCGCCGGGCTATCGGTTAAACCCAAAGGCAATCCGCGCGAGACCGACGAAAAGGTTGCCGCGCTGCTTAAAGAACGAGGCTTGTTGTTTGCTCAAGAAAAAGTAAAGCACAGCTATCCGCACTGCTGGCGCTGCGACACTCCACTCCTTAATTGGGCGGCCACCTCGTGGTTTGTCAAAGTCTCGGCGCTCAAATCGAAGCTACTTAAACAAAACGCAAAAATCGGCTGGACGCCGGAGCATGTGGGAGATGGGAGGTTTAACAATGGGCTGCAATCCGCGCCCGATTGGGCGATATCGCGCAGCCGCTATTGGGGCGCGCCATTGCCGGTATGGCGCAACGCCAAAACCAAGGAGATAAAAGTCGCCGGCTCGGTGCTCGATGTGCTCGGCATGGTGCGACGCTCGGGCAACCGCTATCTTTTAATGCGCCACGGCGAAGCTCTCGCTAATGAAAATAATGTTTTGGACTTGGAGGGCGACCCGACCAATCATCTGACGAAAAAAGGGGAGCAGGAGGCGGTGGAGGCGGCGGCAGAACTTAAGCGCGAAAAAATAGATGTTATTTTCTCCTCTCCGTTTTTGCGCACGCAAAAAACGGCCGCCATCGTTCAAAAAGAATTGGGCCTGTCGGGCGAAGTATTGGTGGATGAGCGGTTGCACGAGCATAACGAGGGGGCGCCTATAGAGGTCCGCCGCCGCATGGGAGAGTTTTTGTTTGACGTAGAAAAACGCTATCACAATAAAAATGTATTAATAATCAGCCACGGTAGCCCGCTATGGACGCTGCAGCAGATTGCCTCGCGGCAGCCGTTCCGCGAGTTTGTAAATAAAGAAATGCTGCGGACCGCTGAAGTTAGGGAGCTGCCTTTTACCCCCTTCCCGCATAATGCAAACTTCGAGCTCGACCTGCACCGACCCTATATAGACGAGGTTGATACGGGGGAGTGGAAGCGGATCCCGGATGTTTTTGATTGCTGGTTTGAGTCCGGCTCGATGCCGTTTGCCTCCAATCACTATCCGTTTAAAAAGGAAAATTTTGACCCAAAGCGTTTGTTTGGGTTTGTAAGCAAGGGGTATCCTGCCGACTTTATTGCGGAAGGCTTAGACCAGACGCGCGGGTGGTTCTACTCGCTGATTGTTTTGGGTACCGCGCTGTTCGGTAAGTCGCCGTACAAAAACGTTATTGTAAACGGACTTATTTTGGCAAGCGACGGACAAAAGATGAGCAAGCGCCTGCGCAACTACCCCGACCCGATGGAGGTGGTGGGGAAGTACGGCGCCGACGCGCTGCGCTACTACCTACTCTCCTCGCCGGTGGTGCGCGCGGAGGATCTGCGCTTTCAGGAAAAAGGGGTCGACGAGGTGAGCAAAAAACTGCTGATGCGCTTGGACAATGTGCGGAGTTTTTATGATTTGTATGCGGAGGCGCAGCAAAAGCTTCCGGAAAAGGGAGAGATGAACACGACCCCAACTCCCTTTTCCGAAACTTTTACCGCGCCTAAACATGTGCTTGATCGTTGGATACTCGCTCGGCTTGGCGAATTAGTGCGCGATACCACCGCCGGGTTTGAAAAGTATGAGCTCGACGCGGCTGCGCGCCCACTTGGCGGATTTATCGACGACCTTTCGACCTGGTACCTGCGTCGCTCGCGAGACCGTTTTAAGGAGGAAGGGGAGGATAAAGAAGCCGCGCTCGCCACGCTGCGGTTTGTCTTTGCCACGGTTGCCCATGTGATGGCGCCGGTGATGCCGTTTTTTGCCGACGACCTCTTTTTGCGTGTACGGGAAGACGGTAATGCACAGAGCGTACACCTCTCTACGTGGCCCGCAGCCGATGAAATAGATGAACAATTATTGAAAGATATGGCTGAAGTACGAAAGTATGTAGTTCTCACTCTGAGTTTACGAGAACAAAATAATGCAAAACTACGTCAGCCACTTAGTCACTTGGAAATCAGAGAAAAGTTTTCTCCCGAATTGGAACAAATCCTTGCTGATGAAGTAAATGTTGAAGAAATCCGCGTTAACACAGAACGGGAACCCTATAGTATTGGCATGTCCTTCGAGCTCACATCAGAATTGAGAGAAAAAGGGACACTGCGTGAGTGGGTGCGCTCTATACAAGGTTGGCGCAAGGAACGAAGGCTTTCGATGGCCGACCGACCGGGGCTTTTGATTGTCACTCCCGAGGCGGATTTTATACGCAAGCACCGCGAGACGCTGATGGAGGCAACGGGGCTGCTGTCGCTGGAGACAAAAGAAGGGGAGAAGGTCGCGTTTGAAAGACTTTAAAAGATGCATCAGAAATATATCACCGAAGGTATAGTGCTAGGCAAGCGCAGTGTCGGCGAAGCAAACACGCTTGTCTATATATTGACGCGAGAGCTCGGGCTCGTGCGCGCCAAAGCGACAAGCTCGCGGCGCGAAGTATCAAAACTACGCTATGGGCTCGAAACGCTTACCCGCGGGCGTTACACTTTTGTGCGCGGCAAGGCTGAGTGGAGGCTCACGGGCGTCGACGAAGTGTCTCGCGAGTTTTTAGGCACCACGCCCGCGCAGAGCAAAAGGCTCGGACAGGTATCAAGGCTCTTGATGCGGCTGGTGCTCGGCGCGGAACATACGCCGGAGCTGTATAAAACCGTATGCGGCGGGTTTGAAAGCTTGGCGCACACCGAGGAAAACGCGGACAGTGTAGAATGCGTGCTGGTACTGCGCATTTTGGCGCACCTCGGCTACCTTCCCGAACTTCCGGCGCTCGCTCCGTTTGTTGAGGACGACAAATTCTCTCCCGAGCTGGCGCTCCAAGCAGCCGCCTCCCGCAAACTCCTAATCAAACTAATAAACGACTCCCTACAGGCAACGGGACTATAAACCTTGATACAGAGGACTGCCTTATTGTATTTAGAAATGATCCGGCCAGCGTCGTGCTTGATGGTAGATACCAAGAACTTCCAGTGCCGCATTGTGGATGCGATAGGGAACTATGACCGGTGTTTTAGGTATTACCATTTCGCGGGTATTTGGGACACGACCGGGGCGGCCGCATTCCGTATTTTCGGTGAGAACAAGTTCAATAGTATTGAATATTGCGACGACGATGCGCCGCGCGGCACCAGGATTATCCTGTGCGATGTATTCGCGCAAATCGGCGAGGTCGGTGAGTGCCTCCGGTGACCAGATAATCCTCATGCTGTTTTTGGCATCGGACGCTCGCGTTTTGTGTCCCATGAGGTAACCCAGTCTTTTACCTGTTTGTGTGGGACACCCTTGCCTGCATCCATTGAAGCGATAGCTCGCTTGATTCTGGCGACCTGCCATTCGTTAATATCCAGATATTCGTTGATTGCCTGTGCGGCAAGAAACGCGCGGCTGCGCCCGGTGCTCTTGGCGAGCTTCTCGAGCCGCTTCTTGATTGAGTACTCCACGCGGACAGAAAATGTTGTGCTGTCTGATATATTATTCATATGTATACATTGTAGCACATTAGCCTCCCCGCATATACTTGACAAGTTCGTTTGGTAAGGTGTAAAATGCGTAACGGTGCGGGATCAGCCCGTTGCCCTTTGAACCAAAGAAGGAACGCCTCATGTCGAAACGTGAGACGCCCCGCTCGAAGGCGGGTGAAGCTCCTCTCACTCTCAGTGAGAGTCGTCGGTATTACGCCTTGCTGAAAAAGCAGGGCAAGGCGCTATTGTCGCATCCGGACACTGTCCGGCTGTTGCTCAAAAAGCCGAAGAAGGTCGGGCTCGCGCTCCTCGCGCTTGTCCCCAGCAAAGACCCGTACGCGGAAGTGCGCCGGCAGTGGGAAAAATTTTACCAGAAGTTCTTCGGTCTTACCGTCGACCTCTCCGCGGTCAGAATCCCCGATGTGCAAGCCGACTTCAGCAGGCTCATCATCGTTGCGCAGGGCATCACGCTCAACGTCGCGATGGCAGCGTGCAAAAAGCGCTTCCCGACCTGGCAGTACTCCGACGACCTCGACGCGAGCGTTATCGAGAACAACCGCACCGCCGCAGGCGGCGCGTACGCGGTCTGGTTCCGCAGCCGCGTCGAAGCCGACGAGGAAACAAAAAACAAGTCGGCCAACGACTTGGGTGCGGAACACATCAAGGGTATCACGCTCTTGGAGCGCATCTTGATGGAGCTCGAGTACTTCGGCCGCACCGGCCAGCATCTCGATATCCAAAATGTCACGCTCTGCTCGGGCTCTCGCTACTCGGACGGCCGCGTCCCGAGCGCGCGCTGGGGCGGCGGCAGGTTCTACGTCGGTTGGTGCGGCGCCGGCTGCTCGCTCTCCGACTTGCGGGCCCGGGTGGCGGTTTCTTAACCCTTGTTCCTCTAACCTTATTCACTTCGGCTCGGCGCTCTTGCGCCGAGCCTTTTTGTATTAAAATAAGAACACGGCTAATACAATCGGTTCCGGTATTATCGGAATAACGGTTTGCCGAAATGAAACTGCGTGTCGCGCTCTAACGAGCTGAAGGCTCGGTACTCTGCCGGTATGCGCCGGATAACTCAGGAGGTTGCTGCTGCGGCCTCCGGTGACAAGGATGGGGCTCACGCTCTGCTCGGGCTCTCGCAACTCGGACGGCAACGTCCCGAACGCGAACTGGAACGACGGCAAGTTCTACGTCAATTGGTACAACGCCGACAACTCGAACTCCAACTTGCGGGCCCGGGTGGAAGTATCACGAAGGAAAGTCCCCCGTGGGGGACTTTTTTCGCTCCATATACGCGAGCCACCCGGCGGCCATTTTAGATGCTTCTATAATTTTTTCCTGCAGGAAGAAGTATTTCTTTTCTTCCAGTATCTCAAGCTCCTGGCACAGCCGGATGAGGCGTTTGCTGACCGCCAATGTTATGCGGAGCTCTTTTATCGGGCGTATTTTTGCGGGCGGTTCCGCCAGCGCTGCCTCGATAGAAAGCGTCAAACAACTAAGTACTCCACTTTCAACGCGCGCGTATAATCCAAACCTGTCTCGCTTGGGAATTTTTTTGCCGGTCTGATATATTTCTTTATACAAACCATGCAAAACTTGCACGATAGGCGCGGAGATCTCGGGGGGGGGGGTGCTTCATAAGATTTCTGCCGCGGATGAGTACGAACGCATTATATCCCTAGAAAATCTGCTAGCGGCGTGGAAGGAATTTAAACGGGGAAAAACGCGAAAGCAAGATGTGCAGGAGTTTGACGCTGCACTGGAGGAAAATCTTTTTGAAATACGTGATGCGTTAAAAAGAAAGACCTATCATCCCGCGCCGTATGTTTCGTTTTTTGTTTCAGACCCGAAGCGGCGCAGTATCCACAAAGCATGCGTCCGGGACAGGGTTGTGCATCAGGCTCTTTTTTGCGTCCTCTACTCGGTTTTTAACAAAACATTTATACACGACTCCTACTCATGCCGGCTAGGGAAGGGGACGCATCGCGGGGTGAGGCAGCTTGCGCGTTATTTGAGGGCAGTCAGCGGCAATCACAGTCGTACTGCCTATGCGCTCAAGTGCGACATACGAAAGTTTTTTGAAAACATAGACCACGGCCTCCTTGTAGGTCTTATAGAAAAGAGAGTCTGTGACGTGGGCACGCGCTGGCTCATTAGAGAAATAATAGACAGCTTCTCGATGAGTAAAGGTAGTCCTTCCTCAAAAGTCGGGCTTCCGCTCGGGAATGTGACCAGCCAGCTCTTTTCGAACATATACTTAAACGAGTTCGACCAATGGGCAAAACATACACTCAAGGCGCATCACTATTTACGATACTGCGTGGATTTTCTTGGCTATGTAGCGCTCCCTCACGTCACTATGCTGCGGGCAAGCACTAAAAACCGCATGTTCCGCAAGTTGCAAGAAAAAAAGAAGTTAGTGCAAAACGGCACGATTACCGAGGAATCTTTTAACCATAGCCGGCAGTCGTATCTTGGCGTGTTGGCACATGCGAATGCGCAAAAATTACGGGAGCAGGCCAAAGCCCTCTAGTGATATACTTCTCTTTATATGCCACAAGATGAAGGGGGGGTTGATCATTTAAAGGACTCTTTATACTCCCGCAAACAGAAGGGCATGCAGGACGTGCGCGCGCCGCTGACGCAGAGCGACGCGCACGCGCCGATTGCGTGGCCCTCCTCCGCTGAAGCTATGGGAGGGCAAGGAAGGTTGATACCCTTGCCAAACCAACGGCCAGGGATGAAGATATCCACCAAATTTTTTATCGGCTCCGCGGTATTTTTTGTGCTCGCAATCGGCGGCGCGCTCATATTCTTTTTTAGCGGCGGCAATTATATTTCGCCGGAGAACATCGACCTCCAAGTAATAACGCCCGCGCTTACCGACGGGGGCTCCACGGCCAACTTGCAATTTATCATCACCAACCGCAACTCTGCGGAGCTAGAGCTCGCCGACCTCGTTATCGACTATCCCGCGGGCGCGCGCGATCCGAAAAATCCGCAGAAGTCGCTTAGCCATGAGCGCATATCAGTCGGCGCAATCGCCCCCGGACAGCAGATTAAGCTCACCAGTGCGGCGGTTTTTTACGGTAGCGAGGG
>Ga0209518_1003668_pt1 | contig 13001 bp, 16 predicted proteins | sample RifGroB1_FD_183993 | JGI IMG/M metagenome (GOLD analysis project Ga0209518, IMG submission 183993) | Groundwater microbial communities from Rifle, Colorado, USA - Groundwater B1 (SPAdes) (version 2) | ecosystem: Environmental > Aquatic > Deep subsurface > Groundwater | place: Rifle, Colorado... | reverse complement strand
TCTTCGATTATCGCTGGTTTTCCGTCAAGGGACTCTGCCCATTTTTGTATTTCTTTGTGATCTTTTGCCACCATCCAAAATTGTTCCATGAACTCATCATAGCAACAAAAGTTACACAAATAAATATATTCGCTTGAAATATATTCTTCGCATTAAACTAAGTGATAAACTCTCTCTTGTCTTACTTTCTCAAACATTACCAGAGCACTGGCAACACTTACATTTAGCGAAGCTACCCCACTAACCATGGGAATGTTTACAAACTCGTTACATTTTTTCATCAAAGGTTCTGACAGGCCATCTGCCTCACCCCCAATCAAAAAAGCTACCGGACCTTTAAGTTTTGCTGCTGTATATACCTCACCCATTTCTACCTCTACTCCTATCACTCTTACTGCGTACCTTTCGAGTAGATCAAGTGCCTGGAATAAACTCATTCCAATTAAAGGCACAAAAGCGGCTGCTCCCATGGAAACCTTCGCCACCACAGGAGTTAGTTCGTGCACACCGTTCGGAGATGCTACGACAGCGTCTACTCCTGCTGCCCATGCGCTTCTTAAGATTGCCCCCAAGTTTTGCTCATAATCAATTCGATTGAGAAGTAAAATGAACACCTCCCTCTTCTTTTTGAGGACTTCTTCCAAGGTGGTCACTTCAGGAGCATCCATAAAGGCTATTATTCCCTGAGCATTTCCACTCTCGCTCTGTTTTTCGATAAGCTCTCCACCAACAAATTCCACTCTTACACCCTTGCTGTTTGCGATTGCCAAGATCTCTTTAATTCTAGGTTCATTTTTTGATGCAGTCGCCACTTGAACACTTCGGATTTTCTGAAACGAATTGAGGGCATCATGTACCATGTTTCTACCCTCGATAGTTATTTGTTCTGCGATTCTTGCCATAGGCTAGATTTTACTACCTTACCTCCATTTATCTCCACGCCCTCAGCTCTCAACAGGGCAATCTTTCTTTTTATGGAGCGTCCCTCCTTCTTTCCCATAAAGCCCCCAAGGCTAAGATCACTCGCCACCACCCTGTGACATGGAACTATCGGCGCATATGGATTGCACCTTAAGGCTTGTCCGATAGCCTGATAACCTTTTGAGTTGATTAGTATTCCTATCTCTTTATATGTTGTTACTTTCCCTCTGGGGATTTTCTTCACAGCCTCATATACTTTTTCGGCAAATGTCATGTTGTTTTGAATCGACTCCTCTTCGTATGGTGTCTGACTGCGATCATCAGCGCTCCGTAAATAACGAGTACTGTGCCCGTTACTAATCCAGACATTCTTTGCCAAAAATACTCGGGATAGATCATAAGTAAATTACTGTCTGGAGGGAAGGCCCAATTTCCTTGGGGAAAAAATAGTTTGTGAAATCCGATAAAAAAAGCTTCCCAGCTCATCATGGCGAATACAGCCACTATCCCCGCAAGTACCACACCGAATTTCAAACTCGACTGAGCGGATATCAGAAATCTCTCTTTTCCCGAAAGAACCAGAGATAGACCGGTGATTATCCATATTGCTTTCATCATCGTCAGGAGCCGGTTTACATCTATTAAATGAGATATTTCTGACTCGGTGAATAAACTCTTTCCCTCATTAACCTCCAGAAATCTAAGTTCCGGACCAACTCTTTCGGGACGTCCTCCCACGATTCTATCCACCTGCACGGCCAGTAAACAATTATCCCTGCATGCAAATCTAATCGATGTTGGCAAAGAGGCGACGAGCACTGCCGTGCTTATTATCCAAACTAGAATTAACAATGCCCGAACATACTTCATGTTTCGCGATAGGATATTAACATTAATCTCGTCCATTTATGGCCTCTTATCTCTATAGTTTCCTCCATAACTAATCCTATCAAAAGGTTTCAGGTAAATTATTGATATAGAATATAAGTGAAGCATTAATTACAAAATAAATGGAAGAAAACATCACCGACTCTCCGAGGGAAACCGGTCCACGGACTACTAACCCCGTCCGCATTTCTAGAATATTAATTGTCATTTCTCTGTGTGTAGTGGTCATATTTGGACTCAACACTCTCCGCAAGCCGAAAACTACTGAAAATCAACCAACCCCTGAGGTTGCTGGTATTTCCGTCACTCCCACTACTGAAATTACACCTCAAGTGAAGGACCAGCTCATTACCTTGGATGAAATAGCCAAACATGACCAGAAAGATGACTGCTGGTTTGCAATAGAGAACAAAGTCTATGATGTCACCTCATTCATATCTTCGGCCAAACACCCCGGAAAGGACGCCATCATCCAGGGTTGTGGCAAGGATGCGACTTCCCTCTACAACACCAGGCCAATGGGATCAAAAACTCCTCACTCAGACAAGGCCAGGAGTTTCTTGATCAATTTCCAGATAGGCATATTAACCGATACAAATGAAGAATAGGGGACTGTTTCTCGACATATCGCTTGTCTCGATAACGGCGATATTGTTTTTTCTCTCCAAGCCCACAGGATTTATTACCGACTATCCTCTTCTATCCGCCGCCCAACTTTTTGCTCTACTTGGGGTGACCCTAGTCTGCCTGAACTTCTTCATTTCTACTCGATCCCGCACACTTGCCTGGATCTATGGCGGATTTGATGTCATGTTCAAACACCACCACAATCATGGGGCAATTGCCTTCACCTTGCTCCTGTTTCACCCACTGCTCATGTTCTTTAACGCTCTACCGCAAAAAGACTTGGCCATGAAATTCATTTTTTATTCCGATGTTATTGCCTACAATCTTGGCTTAACCGCCCTGCTCATCCTCACTCTCACCCTTATTTTTACTTTTCTGATCAAACTTCCATACCACATATGGCTACTCACCCATCGTTTTCTTGGTCTCTTCTTGATCGTTGCCTCATCGCATATATTTTTCATTGGTAGTGATATTAGTTATTTCTTACCGCTTAAGATCTGGATTTACTCTCTGCTCTTCCTGGCGCTGGCATCTCTCGCTTACCGAAGATTGCTTTATTACTTATTAGCCAAAACATATTTCTACAAAGTGACCAAGATTGCCCCCAAGGGAGATATCTATGATGTTTACCTCTATCCTGAAAAAGGATCTGTCGAGTTTTTCCCTGGTCAATTTGCCTTTGTCACTTTTATCATCCCAACGATAAGACAAGAACCTCTGCCACTGTCGTTCGCCTCAGGTCCGGAAAATCCCACTCTCAGGTTTACGGTTCGCTCTCTTGGTGACCAGACCAAATCAATCAAAGAAAATCTCAAAATTGGATCAAGGGTCAGGGTTGATGGTCCGCACGGACTATTTGCTGATGATTTTTCGGAAAAGCAAGACGTCGTCTTTATTTCCGGCGGTATCGGCATTGCCCCCTTTCTTAGCTTGCTAGAAAATGAAAAGAATCATCCCACCGGTAAAAAGATCATTCATTATTCATCCTTCAAAACAAAGGAAGAAGCCTTTTGTCATCAAGAACTCATCTCATATAGTAAGACCCTTCCCGGATATATTTACGAACCACTCTTTACCGACACCTCACCTCGCTTAACTGCAGTTCAAATCAAGGAGAGGGTGGGGGATATCAAGAAATTCACCTTCTTCATCTGCGGACCAGTTCCAATGATGTTGAGCCTGAGAGATCAGTTGCTTGAATTGGGCGTTCGCCAGTCCAGGATTCGTTTTGAGAACTTCAGTTTCAAATAATAGGTAAGAAAAAATACAGCGCTATGTATAATGGTTATCATGAGACGACGGTCTATCAGGATAATAAAACTTGTCATCATCGCCTTTCTTCTGATTGCCATTTTTGTACTTGGCTACTTCCGTGGTTCTCTCTCTCCCACGCTCACTCGAGTCGTTATTCCACTGCCCTTAGGGTCGCCCGCCGCTTCCCCATCAGCTCCTGTTTCCCCGGTCAACTATCGAATTGAAGAAGTTGTCTCGGGTCTTTCGGTTCCCTGGAGCATTGTCTTCACCTCGCCAAGTAGGATGTTGGTTACAGAGCGCCCGGGAAACATCAGGATTATCGAGAACGGAGAACTTGTATCCTCCCCTCTAATAAATTTTCCTGAAACCGTCAGTAAGGCGGAAGAGGGCTCAATGGGCTTAGCGCTACACCCTAATTATTCTCTCAACAAGCACATATATGTCTCACTCGCTTATGAATCGGGAGGGAATACTTATATAAAAGTTGAACGTATCGTTGATGCCGGAAAAACTGCTGTCAGAGACAAGGTCATCATCGATAAAATTCCTGCGGCCACTTTGCATGCTGGCTCACGTATCAAATTTGGACCGGATGGCATGTTGTATATTACCTCTGGGGATGCCACTAAAAAAGAACTCGCTCAGGATAAGTCATCACTTGCGGGGAAAATTCTCAGGATTACCGGCGAGGGTGGAATTCCTCAGGATAATCCCACTACAGCCTCACCAGTTTATAGTTATGGCCATAGAAATCCTCAAGGCATCGACTGGCACCCCCAAACGGGTAATTTATATAGCACCGAACACGGACCTTCAGGTTTTGATGGTCAGGGTGGCGGAGATGAATTGAATCTGATCCAAAAAGGGATGAGTTACGGATGGCCGATTGTTTCCCACCAGCGTTCTGCCCAGGGACATGTCTCCCCTCTCGTTGTTTGGACACCGGCTGTAGCGCCAGCCTCAGCTACCTTCTATCGGGGGAGCGTTTTCCCTCAATTTACGAATGACTTATTCTTCGGTGGTCTTGTTGGAGAGGGCTTGTTCAGAGTTACCCTCGATTCCTTTGGCAAAAATGTCGTCAGTTGGGAGAAACTTCCTGATATTAATTATGGCAGGATCAGAGAAGTAGTTTCCGGCCCGGATGGATTCATCTATTTCTCTACCAGCAATACCGACGGGCGAGGAAGAATTCGTTCTGGTGACGACAAGATCTTTAGGTTGGTCCCCTTAAATTAGTTCGGTGTTTTAATAAACCACGACTCCGCTCTTACCAAAGGCATTCCACTTTTTCTCAAAAGTCTGTTTGGTCATATAGACTTGTCCGACCAATGAATCATTCACGATTATCCTCGACGGGTTCTCGGGTGTCCCCACAAACCCCACGACAACGTATGTATGCTCACCAGTGACGGCATAAATTTTTTCTCCGCTTGGTGTATTCCAGTACATCGCTCGTCCTCCTCCGCTGTACCCCCAAACTATAACCGGATTTCCTTTGGCTACCTCCGTTAATAATTGCTTTGTAGTCCAACCGCTAAATTCACTCGCTTGTGTATAACTCCTTGCTACCCTCGCAATCGGCCCCCAGTACACGCCATACCCAGTTGTCATCTGCTTGCCATCTACATTACCAACGAACGCTGTGTATGGATTACCCCATACCCCACCGCTATGAGGAGTAGGATCATAACCCACTCGATTTAACAATTCTTCCTCAGAGGCGTTTATTCCCCGATATACCAAAGCCATCCTTAGTGAGGCTACCTCACATGATAGTGAATGTTGTTGCAGATAAGCGGGTACTGGTAGCTTAAAAGTTGTCTGGGTAGTTGAAAATCCTGCCACAAATCCTTTCTCTGAATCAAGTCCCTTGAGGCTTTTTACACCCGGATCCAGCTTCACTAAGTAAGTGGTATTTTTATTCAATGGTTGTTCGGGAGTAAATACCATTGTTCTCCCCAGCCAGCTGAATTTTCCCTTGAGGGATGGTGTCACGCTAAAGTTCGCCTCAGCCGATGGTCGACTCACTTCTTGATTAAGCGTCACTTTTATTGGAGTATTAATTCCGACACCTAGGTCTCCGTTTGCCGGCATGATTTTTTCAACACCTACTTCTCCCAGTGTAGTGAAATGACCAAGAACTTCATTACCCAAAGCCTCCCCTGTTGCGGTTAACGCCTTCCCACTGATCGCAACTGTGTATTTGGTATCGTATTCATATTTTTCAGGATTAAATACCAACAGATAGTCATCTGCCCAGTCAATTTTTCCCTCAACCTCAGGTTCGATCAAAAAATTTTGTTCTACCGACTGCTTATTCATTGGTTTGGTAAATCGAACAGCCACTGTGTCGTCGATCGCCACTTGGCCACCAACCGGTATCACACTCGCGATTCCCGGAAGTCCTTGTGTTTGGAAACTCCCATCAAATACTTCGGCTAACTGTCCCTCCTCAATCATTTCTTTGGTAGACAGATCTTTCCTCATATCAGTGAGAAAAACCTTCATGCGATAGTGGGCCGAAGGTTCTAATTTTTCTCTGGGAATCACCGTGATCACCCTCCTTTCACTATCAAGTTTTGTCTCAAAAGAAATTGTCGGGAAGAATTCCAATTCAATATGACTGCCTTCTGCCGATTCGCTTAAGAATATTTTGATCCCTGTTTCCTGTAATCTCTCACCGTTACCGGGGATTACTTTTTCAACGATAGGGTCTTTATGAGTTCTAAAAGAATATTCATAGTTATACGGAGTCGATAATTTCAGCGTATTGGATATCCCAGATAATGTGATCGTATACTCGGTATCGGGTGACAAAGTTTCCTGAGGATAAAAGACCACTTTCCTAGTGAGGTGGGTATTATATGTCGGCTGCTCGAACACCCACACACCCGGTGTTTCCGGGGTAATTGTTTTTTTCATTTCGGTCCTGCTTACAGGACGATCAAAAACGACCTCTATCCTTCCATCTTGAGTCGCTTTGGCAGACCCTCTGTTAGGTGTGGTTCGTATTACGTGGGGTGGGGGAACGAGCCAATACAGTCCAAATCCTATGGCAATTGCCAGTGCAATAGATAATATTCCTCCGCCGATCTTTGTAGTTAATTTTTTCCTGCTCTTGGGCGGTAGGTCATGTCGCATGAAATTCACTATCAGGTGAATGATCACCATCAAGAATAAAAATCCCAAGATAGATTTTCCGATGATGGAAAAAGGAAATACTGAGCTTCCTGCTAATCTAGCGGAATAGTCCATGGTATTAATTCTAACAAATATTACTCTACAATCTTTATCCTGTTACCTGCAATTTCAATTTTTACCCCACCGCTGTTATTGTCATAGTCGCTTTCCTCGACGTTTCTATCTGGGTTAACCTCATATTCAAGTAAGTAAATACCATCAGTCACACTGCTGATATCAATCTCCTGGCCTTCGACCCTGGCAAGGTAAGTATCTTCCCAGCCGACAGAAATCCCTTGGAATCTACTCGAACACACCGACGTGTATTCGCGTGTTTGGGGCGCATTTTCCCTTGTTAAGTCGTTAGCCCGCACATCCCACAAACAAAAGCTCATTTTGTCCGATCTTGTTAACATTTCTCCTCTGGAGTTATCACCGACCAAAGTCCAAATCTGATACTGTACGTAGTCTTCGACATGCCAGTGTTTATGGATATCATGGAAAATAAATTGTCCAATCTCCTTATAACTACCTGTCCCGTCTGAATTCTTAATGTATTGACTTGCATAAGTTGTATTCGTAGTCTTATCCGTATGCCCGATCACTTCAAAAGGTCCCCTGCCGATATTAGCAACCGTGGTGTTGAATCTGATCGTTTTTTTACCAACGGCAGGACGGCTGATAAATAGCTCCTTAGGTGGGTAGATCAACAGGTCCGGCAAAAGTTTCTCTTTAATGATGGGGACTTGGATTCTCTTTTTCGGCACGTCTAAGAATTCTTTTACCGGAACATAAACCTCCTCGATCCTCGAGATACTAAGTCCCATTCCGAAAAAAACCACCGCTACTAGCATTAATACGTACCATCTCATATATCTACCATACCAAAATAAGAACATCCATGTGGTATTTGTTACATAGTATAATGATGATTAATATGAATAAAGTAGCTCTCTTGCTTCCCGCCGCCATACTAGTTGCCGGTTGTAATACCTCACCAATTGTTCCAGGCAACGAAACCGATACTCAAGCTCAACAAGCCCAAAAAATATCTCAGATCCTTGAAAGAGGAGGCTCCGCTTTTTGCCGGATCACCAATCTTACCGACAACTCCGTAGTAGAAATGACTCTGGCAGGAGAGAAAATGAAAATTGTCGGCACCGATTTATCGGAAGGCAAAAAAGGTACGATGATTAACGATGCCGCTTATATTTACTCATGGGAAGAGGGTCAGACCACTGGATTCAAAATGAAACTTTCTCAGGAAGAAATAACTCCCGCTCCCGGAGATGTCGAAACTGATGTTCAGGAGAATGATACCCAAGAAAGAGCCACCACCTACGACGATGATACAAAATACAAGCTTGATTGCACCCAAAGAAACGTGTCTGACTCTGAATTCGCTCCGCCCGCAAGTGTCAATTTCGTAGATCCTTCTCAAATGCAAAATCTCAGTCCCGCGGAACTGCAAAAATTATTCCCCCAGGGATCCCAAGGAGACCAGGAATAATTCTCCGAGAGCTACGATCGTCGGACAGTATATACTTCGTCTATGGAAAACTCTCACGAAAAGGCTCAGTTGGATATCCACACTTCAAACTTAAGATTGATTTCCCGTCAAATAGACGGCTGTGGTGGAGCACTCTTTGCTCCCCAACACCTCATACATCAGTGCATGAGTGTCATAAAAAATATTCGGGAGTTGGATCCAGCTCAGGATGAATCCTTTCCGCTTAACGAAAACACCGAGGTATATATTGACGGACTGCAAGAGCAGGCAAGAAAAAAAATCGAAGCTATCTCTCTTTCTCCAAAAATAGAAAAAGATGATCGCCTAAAAAGATTAATTGAAATTCACTGCATAAATATCGTCCATCTGGAAAATCAGCTGGCTTCGGAAAAAAACAATAATAAATTGCCCGATGAAGTTCTTAGAAACATGATTCAAGAAGAACAAAACAACATCGATTCCTTGATTTGATTTCTTTCTCCCATAAAATCAGCTATTGACAGACCTATATAACTATGTTATCTTAAGGACGTCTGAAAAGACAAAATTATGGAAAACACCATTAAATACATATTCGTTTCTCAGGATTTGCTTCCTGTTGAAGCTTATGGAGGCTCAAAATGTGCCTCGGTTTTTGCGTATATATAAATTATTATATTTAATCTACTCAAGCGCCGCGGCACACGCGGCGTTTTTATTGCCTAAAAACAGCACCTTAAATTATTAAAGGAGGAAAATTCATGATTAAGAAAATCTGGGTTCTTCTTACTCCGTTTCATCGAACCTTCATGTGGTTCATCTTTCTAGCTGCTCTTTATGAGTCTGTCCAACTGGCAAATAGCTATGTAATTAGCCTCGTAGTCAGGCTCTTTGGGGAGGGAGTTTTGCCTGCCGTCTGGGCAGTGGTGGTCGTCTGCCTGCTCTTTTTTGATGAAATTAACATGCGACTTGATAATGCCTTCGATTGGCATGTTATTACCAGGCACAATCACCCCATTTACCGCTTCCTCAAGCTTTCGGCGATTAAGAAATTCCTCAGAATGGATATCACCTGGCATCATAAACACAACTCCGGCACACTTGTCGGAAAGGTGGGTGATGGTGTCTGGAAAACGCTGGAAATTATTGATGTCCTCAGTTGGGAATTTATTCCCACTCTGATTCAAGCAATCATCAGCCTGATACCACTTTTTATCATCAGTCCCTACGTTGCCCTGATCGCCATAGTGACTTTCGGCATCTTCTCCGTACTCACCATCAAGGGTAATCGTGAGAAGCAACCGTTCCGTGCCCGTCGTCAGGACTATTACGAAGAGGAGTGGAATAAATCCATAGAGTCGGTTCAGTCTGTAGAAACTAATCTTATGTTTGGTCAACAGGAGCGTCTTCTGGAAAACCAAGCCAGAATTCACGACGGAATCATTGATCAAGCTCTCAAGGAGCATCGTCTTGGTATATTCAAATACAACCGATGGCGCATCCGCACCCTTACCATTGCTCGCCGTCTGATTCTCATCATGTGGATAATCCAGCTGACCCAGGGTGGCATTGACGTAGCCAATCTGATATTTGTCAGTGTGTTGGTGGAAAGACTTTTTTCCAGCTTTTGGCGCTTTGCCAGACTACTGGACCGTGCTGCTGAAAGCAGTGAAGGGTCGTCAAGGCTTGCCAATCTGTTGTATGAAAATGAACCGGTTGAATCCGGAACTATTCAAACAGTTCCGGAAGGTCCGATTGGCATTAGTATCAGAGATGTTTGTTTTGCCTACGAAGGTGAATACACCGAGGATGACGGAGCCTTGCACGACTTCAGTCTCGAAGTCGAACCAGGCAAGATCGTCGCCTTGGTTGGCCCTTCAGGAGCCGGGAAAACTACAATAAGAAAGATAGTCACCCGGCTTGTGGACTGCCAAAAAGGCAGCATCTTGGTAGGGGGTATCGACATCAAAGAATGGGATGGCCGTCAGTTATTGGAACTATTTTCATATGTTCCTCAAGGAGACGACGTCTACATTTTTGACGATACGATTGCCAATAATATCGCCTTTCCTCGGCCGGAAGTTTCCAGGGAAGAAGTGGTCTCTGCAGCTAAACTCGCTGGTATTCACGACTTTGTTATTACGCTCAAGGATGGTTACGATACCCAAGTTGGTGAACGAGGGGTTCGTTTGTCCGGCGGCCAGAAGCAACGCGTCGCACTCGCCCGGGCCATCCTCGCTGATCGTCCGCTTTTAATTCTGGATGAAGCTACCAGTGCGGTTGACGCCATAACCGAGAAAGAGATCCAAACCAATATGCGCGCTATCCTCACCGGAAAGACAGCCATCATCATTGCCCACCGTCTTTCTACTATCTGGGACATCGCCGACAAGATTGCAGTTATGGATCAGGGTCGGAAAATTGAAGAAGGCACTCACGGTCAGTTGGTTGACAACCATGGCCTGTACTCTCATATGGTCCAGCTTCAGACGGAAAACTAACAGGAGGAAATATGTTCGGATTAACCATGCATATTATCAACGGCACATATCCGGTAAAACTTCGGGCACTTCGCAAAGAAGATTTACCCACCCTTGTCGAACACTTCTCATCGATGAAGATTCACCTTTTTACTAAAGGATTGTTTGCTCAAACCCTTGAGAATGAAACTGAGTGGTACGAGAAACGACGCAAATCGGAAGATGACGTGGCCTGGTGTATTGTCCCCTTAACCAACAACGGAGAAGATATTCCTATCGGTATCACCTCACTACATCGCCTGAGCGCCAGAGACAACTCCAGTGCGTCAGGGATCATCATTTGGGACTCGAATTGGTGGGGCAAAGGCATTGCCTCAAACTGCCATCTTGGCAGGACTCTGTTCGCTGCTGATTACCTGAACCGCTGGAAGATTAACTCGAGTGTCCGTGTCGAAAATGTCGCTTCACGGCGGGCTTTGGAGAAAGTTGGTTATACGGTCTGGGGTACCGAACCTTGCTCGACCAGAAGGTCGGGCAAGTGGTTATCAACCCATCACCTGCTTTGGCTTCATCCAGATATGCAACCATTTCTGTTCCCCGAAGGCACTCCTTCACTCTATGAAGCAGGAATTGAAAGAGCACAATTAGCTCTCGAAAAAGCAAGAAACGTAGTTGAATTCCCCTAAGTGATATATTTGCCAGGCAGGACTTAAAGTCCATAAGCCCTGGCTTTTTTTATTTCTTTCCCTTATGGGTAACTTTTTTGGCGGGCTTTGCAGCCGGCGAAAAAACTAATTCTTTGTTGATCAGTAAATAGATTATTGGCAAGATGCCCATACTGTTTATTATCAACAATGCCACGAACCAAGCTGTCTGACCTTTTCTGGCACTCTTATATAAAGCTATGCCTCTCAAGACCAGATCGGCAATCACCACCATGTAAAGAAAGGGACTCCTTAATAAAGAGGAAGAAGTGAAATTGATCATACTTTAATAATACTACTTATAAAAACAAAACTACCCACAATCCATGTATTTGTCCGGGAATAAAACCTAATATAGTCAGTAGGACATTAATCCAAAAATGAGTCGTCAATCCAACCTTAAGTAAAACTGCTATCGGTGGCATCATCAAGGCGACAATTACCAGTGCAATGTCCCCGGGACTAAGTCTGTTCAATCTCTCCGACAACTGACCCATGAATCTTTGGATACTCGCAATGTCGATATTGATATTTATATTACTTGGCATGAATTCATTGTAGTTCATCTCCTCGGAAAAATAAAAACCCCACCTGATTTCAGGTGGGGAAGTGTCCGGGTGGAAAAATCAGATGATAATGATAATCACCAGGACGATGATGAGCATTGCTAGAGCCAAAGGAAAGCAGCCCTTCTTTTTGGGTGGCTGCTCGGGCGATGGGTTACTCTGGTTGCGCTGACGTCGAACAGCTTCTTCCATCTTTTTTTGCTCTTCAAAGGTGCTGGGGGGCATTTCACGCTCCTTAATTTTAAAGTTCAGGCACGAAGCCTGTCATTAACTAAGCCCATATATATTACTATATAATGGTAGAAAAGTCAAGTTTTGCCATAAAAAAAGGCACCCTTTTGAGGTGCCTTACGTGTCCATATTTAGTTAGGTTGCGCACTACCACATCCTGGGCAGTGGTACTCATACTCCCCGTCCTCAGTCATTACCTTACGCATTGTCCTCTCGCAGTATGGACATTCTGCAGAGTTTTTGGATGAGGTGTAAGTGTAGGCTGGGAATTCCTCAGGATCAGGCTCGGCTGGGCTAAAGATCACCACTAGCATGAGAGAGAATAGGGCCAAGACTAGGTAGAACCCTAAAGACCAGGCTTGCCCATCGAGGGTCAGTTGTAATCCTGTCAGGAGCACCATAAATGCCATTATTATTGAGTTATAGAACATCCCCCTGAAGAAAGGATATTTGGCCATCATGATCCAGACTACTGAAAAGATGAACCAGATGACCGAAACAATCTGTCCAAGCTCATTTAGCTGGGGAAATAAGGCTAATATGACGATGTTAAGCAAAGACTGGGCTGCCAATCCCAAGCACACGACGGCGTAGGTCCTAAAGAAGCTATTCATTTATTGCCTCCAAAAACACAAGAATATCAAAGTCCAGTTTGGTG
>Ga0209518_1003666_pt1 | contig 13007 bp, 13 predicted proteins | sample RifGroB1_FD_183993 | JGI IMG/M metagenome (GOLD analysis project Ga0209518, IMG submission 183993) | Groundwater microbial communities from Rifle, Colorado, USA - Groundwater B1 (SPAdes) (version 2) | ecosystem: Environmental > Aquatic > Deep subsurface > Groundwater | place: Rifle, Colorado... | reverse complement strand
GATGAGCCAGTGAATCAACAGTTTTTCAAACGAAAGCAGCGGCGCGGCCTGGTGTTCCGGAACTGACAGTTGCGAGAGAGCTTCGGAGACGACGCTGTCATTCGAGGGATCAAAGACACTCAGCCACAAAAGCGCGTTGCGAAGAAGTTGGCGGTCTTCGACGGTGAGGCGGGCAATGTTTTCGAAAATTCTCGCATCTGAAGCCATGTTCAGCGCCTTATCGACCGAGAAACCGTCGGGCCCGGCGAGCCAGCGCCAGACCCAGAGATAGAATCGGTCGATCTGATCCGGAATAGGTGCCGTACGGTCGTCGGGATGCGCGCGGCCCTGCAGGGTGCGGGCGCGAAAACCGCGTTGGGCAGAGGTTGTGCATCGTGCGAGAAACTGCTCAGTGTGATCACCGGAGGGCTGACTGAAGGAGTGAAAGGGGAGCTCGGAAAGCCAGGCGCGAAAATACTCGATCTGGCGCGAACCCCCGGCAGCGGATTCAGACCGTGAGTGGAAAACATTCGCGATCTGCCCGTGGCGGAAACGAATTCTGAGGTCCAATCCCTGAAGATGGGCGCGAATGCCGTTTGTGAGTTCGGACTCCGGCAGAGAACCGGCCAGAGATCTGATCTCTTCGCGGACCACGCGACCTTCGAGCCCCTGGGCATCCATGCTCATGACGACGTTCACGAGGCAGGCCAGGCGAAGCTCCGGAGAATCCGCCAGGGGTGCGGCGCGGAGATAGCTTTCCATGGCGGTTCCATAGTCGCCCAGTACGGAAGCGTTTGTTGCCAGCTCGAACTCGAGACGAAAGCGCGCCTGAGAGGCTCCACCGGCTGCAAGCAGTTCCTTGACGGCCTGATTGAGTCGAAGAGAGCGGTCCATCGAACCTTGGAAGCGAAAAAGCGATGATTGAAGAAGTGCGGCTTGCGCGAGGAGTGCGCTATCCGATTTCGCGAGAGCTTCGCGAAGAGAATCTGAGGTGATTTCGCCTGAAGGTAAACCGAGCTCCTGTTTGATCTCAATAAGACGCAATAAAGCCTCTTCGTTCCGCTGATTGAAGCGGAGCGTCCAGGCTTCATTGATCCTTTGTTGGATCTTTGTCTGGATCTTGTCCGATTTCATTCGCTAATCCTTCAAAAACTCCAGGAGCGAGGTCAAAACGATCATGATGCCGCGCGTGTGTCGGCCCTTGAGCATGGACTCGGAAAACTGCATAAAGCCATCGGAGTCGGCCATCAAGCCCACCTCTCTGACCGTTACGCCAGCGTTCGATGAAACGACAGCGCGCCCGATCTGACTGAGGAGCGAAGCGAGAAATTGTTGCTGCTCCATCGTCGCGCAATACGTCTTCAGGCTTTCGGCGGATGCGCGCGTGAGCTGAAGGGCGGCGTTAACGATCATCGGCGAGTGCGGAAAGTCAGAAAGAGACCGGAAGCCGAATTGTCCGGCATAGACTTGAAGCGACGATTGATAGCTGGGCAGGAGCCTCAGCTGGATGAATTCGGTATGCGTGCTTTCAACGAGTGGGAAAACCGCACGCAAGACGAACGCCCGCGCAACCCCGGAATCGTTCAGCTTGTTTCTCGAAACGAGCTTGGGTGAGGGCAGGAGTTCGGTTGCAGCCGTGGCCTTGCGCATGAACTCGGCCTTATGGTCGTACATGCTTTCGGCAAGCAGCGAAAATCCCTTGGTCATGGAAGGCAGCGTGAAGAACGGCAGAATCGCGTTTTCACGAGCGAAGCCCTGAGCTGTCTGAAGCGCGAGCCCCAGGGTTGCCGCTGCGACTAAAAGGAGTTTACGATTCATTACGATCCTCATGGCGCATCACCCATGTCACTTCTCGCGAATTCGGCGTAGTACTCGGTGAGACCCTGGATCTCGAGGACAATGTGGAAGGCGGCCTGCCCGGCCATGATCTGGTCAAATTCGGGATACAGTGCCCGAAGCGAGCCGAGAAGTTCGGTGGCAAGGCGAAAGGTTTGCGGGTGATCGCCCTGTCCGGCCAAGGCAAGAAGCCGGCCCAGCTTTGGAGTCAGCGCGTGGAACCGGGAGGCAAGTGAGTCCGGAAGGGGAAGGTCCATGAGATCCCGGGTGAGCTTGTGAATCTGGCCGAAGACGCTCGCGGTAATTTGCGTATAGGGGGATTTGTCGAACCCCGTCATGTCAGTGATCTGCTGGGAGATCGTTTGAATTTCAATCAGCTGCTGCGCGGTTTTGGCAGTGCTGATCTGGCGAAAAAGATCTTTTGAAAACCGAAACCCAATGACGAGCTCTTGCAGTCTCTGCATCGTGAGCATGTTGGCCGAACCGTAAGTTCTCATGACATCGTGGGCACGCGTGGCTAGTTGTTTGAGCGCGAGAAGCCGTGGAAGATCCTCGCGCTCCACATACGGAGTGACGGTTTTGATCAGTGCCGACTGTCGTAGAAGCAGACCGGCTAACGATGTCGCGGGTCGGCCTGGAGCCTCGGGTGCGGCGAACGCCGGGGCCGCTACCAGAAGCGTCGCCAGTATTCCCAGATTGAGGAATGAACGACGTTTCATGAGCAACCCAGCTCCATCTGTTTGCGAGCAATCCAATCCAATGCTTCATCGGAGGTGGAGCGTGCGGAGCAGCCCAGAAGCTTATTGCAGCGCTTGGCCTGAAGTTCATCAAAACTCAGGTCTTTATAAACCGGGTCGCCGCGAACGACATCGATAACCAGTCGGATGCCGTTCACAGTGCCTTCTTCACGGGGCTCGGTGCACGCATAGTGTTCAGCTGTGACAGAAAGGCCGTCCGAGTCGATAATGTCCTTTTTGTATTTCTTCTTAAGATATTTGTTGCAGGCTTTTGAGAGCTTCTTTTTGGCCTGGGCGTACCATTGTTCGGAATTGCGAGTGCGATTCTGGCGGGCTCGTTCGCCCCATTCGCCAGCCCATCCCTCGTACTCAACTCCTTCATCGTAGAAATCCCAGATGAGGGCAAAACCCACAAAAATGATAGGTGCCAGTACCAGACCGGTGCTGACCATGCCCACGTCATGCCAGTAATTCCGGCCCGTATAATCCCATTTGCCCTCGATCTGGCCGACCACTTTGGTGTTTACGAGTTCGCGTTCCGGGCGAATTCGCAGATCGCATTGTGCTGGATTTTTTGTGGCGTCATCATTGGCCGATGCGGCCAACGCCGCTGGCGCCTGGAGCGCGAGCTGCGCAGTGATTAACGTCATGACCACAGTATTTAAGATTGAATTCTTCGCTTTCATCTTCATTTCCTCAAATCAGTTGCAGCCGAGTTCCATTTGTTTGCGCGCGATCCAGTCCAATGCTTCATCGGAGGTGGCGCGTGCTGAACAGCCGAGAAGCCGGTTGCAGCGTTTGGCCTGAAGTTCGTCGAAACTCAAATCCTGATAGACCGGGTCCCCACGGACGATATCCATGACAATTTTGATGCCATTGGAGGTGCGCTCTTCACGAGGCTCCATGCAGGCGTAGTGCTCAGCTGTAACAGCCAGGCCATCCGAACTGATGATGTCGTCTTTGTATTTCTTCTTCAGAAACTTGTTACATTTGGACCGAAGGTCTTTTTTCGCGTCGGCGTACCAGCCATCGGAGTTTCTGGTGCGATTAGCGGCGGCTCGCTCGCCCCAGCTGTCACAAATAAAGTCTTGGCTGTAAAAGCCCCAGATGCACATCAAACCCACGCCATAGAGCGGCGCTCCGGCAATACCCACCGTGATGACACCCACGTCGTGCCAATAATTGCGGCCGGTGTAATCCCATTTTCCATGAAGTTGCGCCACGACCTCCGTGTTCACGAGTTCGCGTTTCGGGCGAATTCGCAAATCACACTTCGCAGGGTTCTTCGAGTCATCGTCGGCCTGCGCCGCGGGAGCGGCGAGTGTGACCTGTGCGGCCACCAGAGCCATGATCAATCCGGTAAAAACAGTCTTCTTCGTTTTCATTTTCATTTCCTCAAATCAGCTGCAGCCGAGTTCCATTTGTTTGCGGGCGATCCAGTCCAGGGCTTCGTCAGTCTTGGCGCGCGCGGAGCAACCCAGGAGCTTGTTGCAGCGCTTGGCCTGGATCTCGTCAAAGTTCAGATTCTTATAAACCGGGTCGCCGCGAACGATGTCGATGATGAGCTTGATGCCTTTGCTCGTGCGCTGTTCCCGCGGTTCCGTGCAGGCGTAGTGCTCGGCCGTGACCGCGAAGCCGTCAGCATCGATGATGTCTTCCTTGTATTTCTTTTTGAGGAACTTGTTACACTTCGCGCGGAGATCATCTTTGGCGTCTTCGTACCAGTCAGCAGAATTCCTGGTGCGGTTCTCTCGGGTTCGGCGACCCCACGCGCCGCAACCTTCGGATGTGTGGTCGTAAAACGTCACTACGCAAAAGATGCCCGGGAAGATGAGTGCCGATCCGACAATGCCAACCCCGATCACACCCATGTCATTCCAGTAATTGCGCCCGGTATAATCCCATCTGCCTTTAATGCGAGCCACGACCTGTGTGTTCACGAGTTCCCGCTCAGGGCGGATGCTCAAGTCACAGCGGGCCGGATTCTTGATGTCGTCGTCCGCGAGAGCAGTCGGGATTTGCAGCGCCAGTTGGGTAGTGGCGAGGGCCAACGCCAGAGCAGCGCGCGTAAAATTTTTCGTTTTCATTCTCATTCTCCTTCAATAACGGGGGTACTTATTACAATTAATGACGCACCGAATCAATATTCTTCTCAAATTTGTTTATTAACGTTTAAGTAGAAGGGTTTATCTGGCGAGAAGAGGGAGACGTTGGGCACCCCCTTCTCGCCAAGTTCTCGTAATCATGAACTAATCGATTACCGCGTCGATCTCCTCGCGCAGGCCGAGGAGTGACAAGGCCAGTTCGAAGCTCGCACTCCGCTCGAAGCCCTGGTCGATGTACGCGGCGGCGAAGTCGATCTGGTCGCGCAGGGCCACGAGTTTTGTGAAGACCTTCGAGGACAGATCTCCGCGGGCCATTGCCATGACGTAGAGACGGGCTGCTGTCTTTTTGATGGGGAGCAGGTAGGTTCCGTACTCGTTCAGGTTGGAATAATCCTGAAGCGCGTCGACGATCTCAATGGCCTCAGCAGCGATTTCCGCCGAGCGGTTCAGCGCCGCACGACTCAGGAACGAGTTTCCGTGGGAATGGGTGCGGCCCGTGCGCGAAGCGGAGGCAGTGGTTTGAACCGCCTTGACCGCTTGAATGATTGCCCTGGCTGAGCCGACATTCTGGAATTCGATGCTGTGAACGGCTTCCCCGATTGTCACTACATAGGACGGGTCCCTGGCCGGAAGATAGAGAGTTCCTTTCACGTCACCGTTTACCAGGACGTTCACTGTCGTGTCGTGGCCGCGGGCTTCGGCCTGGACAAAAATCTTGGTAACGTGCCGGATGCTGCCCAGTTCGACGGAGGCCATTTCTCCTGGGCCGACCCAGAAGGAGCCGGAGATTGTCACTGTCTCCAGCTGGGTGCCAGCGTGAGCGGAGCTGCTCACAAGGGCGCCGATCAGCGCGAATGCTGCGAAGGTGTTTTTGAGGGTGTTTCGGATTTTCATAATCAAGTTCCTTTCAAGTAATGTGCGGTGACTATCGCGCGGTGCATTAGTATTCACTTTCAAAAATTATTTATGAGAAGAACGGGTGAGCAGTAAGATCGAGGGTTCCGCGGTAGGGGCGTCGTGATCTACACTTCTGAAATGGCCGATTCAGAGAAGGCTCAGAAGATGCTTCGCGTGGCCGAGGCAACGCTAAAAATTCTCGACCAGCACGGAATCACGGGGCTGAGCTTCAGCCGTGTGGCCCGCTCCGCAGCGGTTTCGCGCACTTGGCTTTACAAGTACATCGGGGGATCTGATCAGGAGTTACTCGCATTTGCGGTCGAGACTTTCGGCCGCATTTATGCGCGGCTCGATGATTCGGGCTCACATCGAAACGATAAAGAGTGGCTGCGAGGCACCGTAGCCAGATTTGGCAGGCTGCTGGACTCAACGATCCAGTATCCTTCCGTTCTTCCGATCTATTTCAAATTCCGGGGCAGCGAGAATCTGGTGGGTAAAACCATTGAGGGAATTGAAAGGATCTATCTGAGTCGTCAGACCGCTGAACTGGAGAGGATCTTCTCGTTGCCTGCGAAAACCGCACGACTTGCGGCCGAGGTGCTTCTGGGGATTCGCATTGGAGTTGCACATCGGTGGCTTCAAACGGGCATGCGCCAGAAAGTGAAAAAAGAGGAGCTTCTCGTGTTTTTGACGAGATCTCTGATTCCGTTGATCAAAGCCGGCAAAAGAGGGTCATTGTAATTCCCTGAGTTCGTGCCGTCCCATCGCCGATGGACATCATCTGGAATGGGCCCGTATGCACCCGTATGCAAATGTCGACTTTTACTCGACACTTTAAGGAACCCGACATCGCCCGACATTTGCATAGTGTCACATAACAGGAATGAACTCCCCGCGAGGTGACAGAAAAGCCCCAAAGCTGTCACCTCCATCTGTGTTCCCCAATCATTCTCCATGCTATTGCCTCTGTTGCCAGTGCGTTTTGTGCGCTGCGTTATTTTAGTTGTCGGGGTGCTTCTTGTCCTGTAGTGTCCCGCTCAGTTTTTACAGCTTTCATCTGTTGATCGGAGAATTTATGAAGAATTTCGCGTTCGTTTTGAGTTTGGTTGCCTTGGTTCTGGGTCAGTCGGCAAACGCCCTCGCCGATGACTCGGTCTTCGAGGATCGTCCGCTGGAGACCATCAAAGAGGTTTTTCTCAAAGGCTCTATCGACGGCAAGAACCTGTTCATGGTTCTTGGAGTTGAAGACGCATTGAAGATCAATAAAGAGATCGCAAAGTGGGCGGTGGATGCGGACGACCTGAAAGAGCTTCGCGATCACGTCTACAATAAGGATCACCATAATGACGCTTACGATCGCGTGAGCGGGGCCGGAGAGTTCTCGAAGGAGATGGCGCCGCACATTCTTCAGGCGCCCTGGAGAACGCTCAAGGAAATTCCGAAATCCTACAGAGTGAATTTTGATCGCGCTCAGCGCGGGTATCTGCAGGCGAAGAACCCCGTATCAGGCGTTTTGAAATACAGCGGCTGGGCGGTCTGGGCGAATATTCAAGGCGCCTACTATCTTGTGATCGAAGCTCCCGTGGAGTTCGTCGGTGCGACGGTTCTCACGGTCGGCGCGGTTCCTGCCGCGATGACTTGGCAGCTGATCGTCACCGCGCAGGATCTGACGGTGATCACGCTGAAAATCGCAGCGGGTCTTGTTGCCGTTACCGCCGTGGAGGCTTATGCATTGCTGAGTTCGGTGACCGCGACCACTTTCACCGTTATCGCGACGACCGGAGTTGCGATTTATAAAGGAACGAAGTGGCTGATCTTCGGTTTCGGGCACGGCAGCCGTTTCCCGGTTCGCGTGCGCCAGGCTACCGGACTTTCACTTGAAGAGCATCAACGCGTGGCCGATGCCACTGCTAAAACTCTGGCTGCGGCTCTTCCTGCCGCTCAGATCGAGAGCAAAATGGGCAAATACAAGAGCCGCTTCTCCATCACGGTTCGCTCTGTGGAAGGCAAAGAAACCTTGATGGCGCGCGTGAGCACTGCCGTTCGTAAGGACAACGTGACAATTGAAGTGGAGTTCACGAAAGCCTATCTGAAGCTTCGCCAGCTTGAGCAGGGCCTTTCGAAGCCCGAGATCAAGAAACAGCTCTCGGAAGAGGCAAGCGAACTGATTCAGCAGATCACGCAGGAACTGCAGATCAACGCTGACGCGGCTTGATCAATCCAGAATGTAAGACGTCGGAGGCGTGAAGCTTCCGGTGTAGCGGACCACGCTGGAGATTCGGATCAGATCGTACATCATGACGGTCGGGACCGAATCTCCGCTGTATCCCCGGCTGCCGATCTGAAAAATGTCACTCGCACTTTGTGGGTTGCTACCGGCGGGATAAGTGTACGTCCATTCCTGGGCGCCGTTTCGATAGAGCGTGAATGTCCTTCCGTTTCTTACCAGTGCCACGTGCACCCATTGGTTGAGGTCGGGTCGAGTGTAGTAGTAATTGGCTCCCTGGCCACTTGTCGTATACGGAATATCGCGGCTTTGTGCGCCACCAGCGCCATTGTTTGCCGGGGTGTACTGGCTCCAGGCGTTTCCACAATGGAATTTCTGAGTATAGCCATAGGTATACGGCGAGTAGTCGTACATCCAGAATTCGAACGTCCATACGCTCGGATCTGCCCAATCTCCCGTAGTGCCGAGGTTGATATTGCTTCGGGTGGTGTTTGAGATGTGTCTGAAGTCCAGCGAACCATTGCCGTCCTTGGATTGAGAGGCGTTGAACTGATATTGCTGCGCGACTTCGTTGTAGATTGCCGGTGTATAGGTGGACCACCCTTGTCTGGACAGATTGCCGCTGAAGTCGAAAATCGCGTAAGTCTTTATGGGCGAAACGCTGACGGTTACCAAGCAATCGGAAACGTTTCCTCGTGAGTCTGACACGCGAAGGGTCACTGTTTCAGGAGTGCTGGAAGCGGTGAACAATCCGGTCGCGGAGTCAATGGTTCCTGAGCCGCTCAGGATGCTGAAAGTGTAAGGTATTACGCCGCCTGTCGCCGCCGGCGTGAACGAGGCCCCAGCCGAGAGGTTCTTGCTGGTCGGCGAAATCTGAAGGGGCGCCGTGATAGTAACCGTTGCGGTCACCTGAGTGGAATCAGCGTCCGTGACCGCGATGACGTCCGTTCCGGCGTTCTCACCTGCTGTATAGATCCCTGTGCTGGCGTTGATCGATCCGCCGGATTGATTGGTTTGCAATGCGAAGCTCAGGGAGCCGATGCCGCCGGCTGCCGTGAACGTTTTGGAGTTTCCAGGCGCCAGGGTCCAGGTTGGCGGACTGATGCTGAGGGTGTTCACGACGCTGATGGTTTTCGTCGCTACGCTCAGGCCATCTGAGACCTGGATGGTGTCTGAAGCGCCAGGGGTGGTGCCTGCGGTATAGGCCCCCGTGCTGGCGTTGATGGAACCACCCGAAAGATTGTCCTGAATGCTATAGGTGTAATTCAAAGTTCCACCAGCGGCGCTGAACATCGCCGACTGACCTGAGACAACCACCTCCCTGGAGGCGGTAAGAGTGAGCTGCGGGTATACGAAGATATTTTTTGTGGCTGAGAACGTACCATCGGAAACCACGATGGTGTCGGTGTTGTTTCCGTTCAAACCGGCAGTGTATTCACCGGAACCGGCATTGATAGTTCCTCCGGAGTTATTCATCTGAAAGCTGTAGGTGTAGGTTCCCTTGCCGCCGATCGCACTGAACTCCGCGCTTGCGCCGGGTGGAACCGATTCCGAGCTGAGGCCAATCTGAAGAGGAGCATAAATTCGAACGTTCGCTGACTGAATCGAGACCCCATCGCTGACTGCAATGACGTCTTCGCCACCCGCGACGTTTCCCGCGCTGTATTCGCCGGTGTCCGGATTGATGCTTCCGCCGGACGAGTCTGTCGCCAGGCTGTATGTGTAATGTCGAGTTCCGCCATCCGCTTCGAAAAGGATGGATTCGCCTTCAATCAGATCAGAGAATGCAGGTGTGAGGGTCAGCGGATGCGTGACCAGGATTGAGAGCTGTTTTGATTTTGTCCCGTCAGTCACGCTGACCGTATCCGTGACGTCGCCTTCCAAGCCGGCGGTATAAACACCCGTCTGAGAGTCGATCCCTCCTCCCGAAAGATTCTGGGCCAGGGAAAACGTGTAGTTTCCGCTTCCTCCGGTTGCCTCGAGGGTGAGGGATGCGCCCGTATTCAAGGTGTGGGTTGTTGCGGAAAGTGTCAGGGGCTGGAGCGGTAATGCGCTCTCCGCGGAACTTACGCGTTTGGCTGGCTCAAGCTGCTCATCTCCAAGTTCGTTGACAATCTCGGGTCGACACGACGCCAAGGTCATCGAAAAAGAAAGAATGATCAGTGCCCAGTTCCTCACACGTTCCTCCGAAGGCAGTTTATTGAACTTGTTGGTTACTTGATAATTTTAATCAATTAATAACAGAATTGCACTTTAAACCTTTGTTCATCATTTCAAGAGCTTATGAATGAGTAGACGCCCAACTTGACCAACTTCATGATCTCATTGAAACTTATTCAGGCGGGGGGCTTATGAAAAGAATCCTAATGATAACGTGTTTGCTGGGTGGCACAGCTTTCGCTGCAGATATTCCGGACCCGCTGGTTTCCGGAATTGATCCTTATCAGCAAAACGCAGTCGTCACGGGTGTCCTCGCCCAGTCTTCGGATTGCGATGTCAAGGAAGGTCGAAAGAGAGCGCAGGTCTGGCTCTCGGTGGGACAGGTGCTCCTTTATCAGGCGGAAGTTCCCGCGGGCGGAAGTTACGAATTTCATGTGGTGCCCGGAAAGTATGATCTGGTCGCAACAAATGAAAAGGGATGCCTTGTGCAATCGCAGCTCAGCGTCACACCGAAGCAGGTTGCGCGGATGGATCTGAAGCTCGAGCCCGCGCGCGGCCGCCCCGAAGTGAATCGACGCCCCGCCTCTCAAGGAGCTGCGCGATGAAAAGGTTATTTGCATTTGGCGCTTTCATGCTCCTGTTCGTCGGTTTTCATACGCCACTTGCGGCTGGTTTCTCGGGCTATGGTTGCGGAACGATGTGTCTGGCATCGATGAATTCTTTTTGCCCCTCGTGCGGACCGATGACAGGGGGCTATTTCAACACTTACACGCCATGGGCTCCTAGGCCGCCCATGTGGTGGCAGACGGGCCCGATGATGTACTCGAATTTCTATTCGCCGGGACCCTGGAGCTATGGGCCGACGTATCCTGGCCTCATGCCGAGTTACTTTCCGGGTGTGACGCACGTCGGGGCTGGTAAGCCCAATCTTTATCTGCAGGGCAAGCCGGGCACGGCGGTCAGTGTGAAGATGAGTTTCGAGGAAGGCGGGAATTGGCTCGCCAGCGTTCCTTCCCATGGAAAACAGGGATGGAAAGGCGTCCTTGCCGAAAAAAACAGAATTCAGACGGATCAGGGAACTTACTCCTTTCTGTTTTCAGATTACCGCGTGAATGGCTTGAGTTTTCAGGAGCAGAAGGGCTTTTGCTCCCCTCGTGAAGGGGTTGTCGGGAAAATGGCAATGACTCTCCACAAGGCGGGTTTCACGGCACGCGAGATTGCCGATTTCGTCGAGTATTGGAGTGTGAAACTTCCGCCTTCGAAGAGCTTCTGCGTTTATCCGCAGGATGAACGCCAGCTCAACTCAGTGGCGCCGCTGGAAATCACGCCCAAGCCCGTGGCTGTCAGGCGAGTTTTGTTCGTGGTCCAGGTGGAAGAGGGGCTGAACGCAAGTGGGGCCAGGTTCTCCCAGGCACCGAAACAATCATGGAGTCCTCAGCCGCTCCGGATGCCAGCCTCTGATTCAGAAGGCTTGGTTGCCCGTGAATGGGGCGTGGCGTTCATGTTCGCGCCGGCGAAATCAAACTGACCGTCCCTTGTTCGGCGTCAACGCGTAGGCGAGCCGGACGGATTTGCTGAAGTGTTGCTAGAAACTCGCGGCCCAGGCCCGTGATGCAGGGAATTTTTCGTTCCCGAGCCACGCAACAGGCGTGACTCAAGACTCCGCCTCGAATGTACAAAACGGCCTGAGCGTATGGGAAGAATCGAACCGTTTCCGGCCGTGCGTTCGAGAAGATCAGAACCGTGCACTCGCCAGGAATCGAAGTCGGATCCAGGACATAACTGGATTCCAGTTGTCCGGGGGATACGGGTAATCCTTCCCATTCGTGTTTTGCCGGGATGGGCAATGCCTCCTCCTGTCCCAAGGTGCGGGTTGCAGGTGCGCCGTTCTCGGTGCCAAAAAAACCGTTCCAGGCAAACGACAGGGTATTCCGGATGTTTTGGATTCCAAGCAGCTGCCGAACGGTTCGTTGTGCAAGAGGGGGCGCTATCTCCGGTTTCATCAACCATCGGGAAAGTTCTTTAGGCGAATGCCGGGGCAGGCGCAGGTAGAGCACCTGCATGCAAATGCCTAGGGCCATGCTGCGGATCCGTGATTCCTCTGGCTCGCTATGAGCAGGAGTGGGGATACTCAGGAAACGTTCGATCCGAAATTGCAGTTTCAACATCGCAAGAAAGTGCATGAAAGAATTTCTCGCGGATATCCGGAGCGCACCGCTTTCGCTGCGGTTCGCATAAAGTGCTGACCTGCTTAATGCTTGGAGAAGTAAATTGAGATCCAGTGAGGGAATGTCCTTCTCCAGCTTGAAGAACCTGTCCGTCTCTTTGGGTGTGCAATCCAGGCGCGCAAGCGCCTTCTTGAAAACCGATTCAAGAAGTATCAGTTCAGAATCGCTGATTTTGGGTGGAATCACCTCGTCCGCAAATTCGACCCAGAGCTTATCATCCTTGTTCATCTGTTGATTCTTTCCCCGTGAACACGGAAGCCCAGTAACTCCCCTCGCGTGGCGAAGAAAGCCTGGTTCTCGAAAATCTCGGGCGCCGAAGTGGATTCTTCGCTGATGCGCCAGGAGGTGAGAATCTGGCCTGAAATGCCATCAATTTGAAGCAGTGTTCCGTCGTAAGCGAGTACGGCGAGCACCGGGCCATCGTTTAGTTTGCGAGGCGAGGACAGAACGGGACTTGGAAGGGTGCGCCTCCAGCGAATGGCGCCTGACGCCGTGTCGATTGCGACGAGTTCGCCTTTTTTCAAGGTGAAGATCGCAATCGAAGAAGCGGGCAGTATTTCTCCGGTGAGAAGAGGCATTCCCCCGAGTGAGCGGCTCCAGACATTCCGTTTTTCGCGCGTATCGATGGCATGGGCCCAGCCTGATTCGTGCTTCGCTATCCGCGGCTCGAGCTGCCCCGTTCCGGTCGTCATTACCAAAAAACCGGTCTGCGGATCACGTGTCACTGTTCCCCAGGGCTGTCCGGGTAAGTCCACCTTCCACTGCGTTGTTCCTGTTTCTGCGTCGAGCGCGAGAAGATGGGTACTCTCCGTGCCCGTACCGACAAGTGAATACAAGG
>Ga0209518_1003661_pt1 | contig 13018 bp, 23 predicted proteins | sample RifGroB1_FD_183993 | JGI IMG/M metagenome (GOLD analysis project Ga0209518, IMG submission 183993) | Groundwater microbial communities from Rifle, Colorado, USA - Groundwater B1 (SPAdes) (version 2) | ecosystem: Environmental > Aquatic > Deep subsurface > Groundwater | place: Rifle, Colorado... | reverse complement strand
GAAGAACCGGATTAACCGCGCCATCCTCGTCATCCGCCATGCCCGCGCAATGTGGCGGGCGCTGACGAACCCGAAGAATGAGCGGAAGGGGGATTGGCGGGGAGAATCCTCGTTGGGCCTGTTATGGCTGACGCGGAAGGAATACGACGAACTCTTTGCGGCTTGTTGGGAATTTGAGTGCGGGACAGTGCCCGCGCAGAGGGTGGAGGAGGAGGCCGCAGATTTGAGCGTGTTTGCGGCGATGATAGCGGATAACGCAAGACAAAAGGAGAAATGATTATGAGGGGAACGAAAGCCAAGGCACTGAGGAGAAGCATCTACAACGGGAAATCGACCAGAGCGAAGACCTATCAGCCGGGACACGAACCGCAGCCGTACACCAACATGCGGAAAACCGCGATGGGTACGTGGGTAGGCACGCCCAACCCCACTTGCATCTGCACCGGACTCCGGCGCGCATATCAGGACGCTAAAACGAGATAAATAAAAGCCTCTGCCGCAAACAGAGGCTCAAACAGCAGACAGGGGAAAGTATGCCACGAGTTGTGAAGGAGTGCAAGAGCTACGAGATACATTGCGAGTGCGGGGCAGAGATGGTTGTCATAGTTACCTGCTCCCCACAGTTCAAAGACATGGTAATAGGATGCCCGTTCTGCGGAGCCGTGGCCGATGCCTAACACCATCACCATCGGCACCATCGAGATATCAGCCATCAACCGCCGCCTCTGGCTATACGACCGCGCCGCAGGATTCGGGCGATTCGTGGAACTGGCAGAGGTCAGGCGAATATTGGAGGGGAAGTGAGCGACAGCATCAAATACCACAGGGATATAGTGCAGGGTTCCGACGAGTGGCTTGAAATCAGGAGGGGCATCTTAACCGCTTCCGAAATGAAGCACATCATCACGCCCTCACTCAAGACCGCCGACAACGACAAATGCCGCGCCCACGTTTGGGAAATAACTGCACAGCGCATCACCGGTCACGTCGAGCCGAGCTACATCAGCGATGACATGTTACGCGGTATGGATGACGAGCAAGAAGCCCGCGACCTCTACGCAAAGCATTACGCGCCGGTCGAGGAGGTCGGATTTATCACGTCCGACCGTTTCGGCTTCACCATTGGCTATTCGCCGGATGGCGTTTGTGGCGATGACGGGCTGATTGAAATCAAGTCCAGAAGGCAGAAGTTTCAGATCCAGACGCTTGTGGAAAACGTGCCGGCTGATTCCATTCCCGCCGATTACCTGATCCAGTGCCAAACGGGTCTTTTGGTGACTGGGCGAAAATGGCTCGATTTTATCAGCTACAGCGGCGGGCTCGAAATGGCGGTGATTCGCGTCTATCCGATACCGGCAGTTCAGGACGCAATCATCGCAGCGGCAACGGCGTTTGAGGCGAAGGTGCAAGAGAAGGTTGATGCCTATCACGCCGTCAAGAAGACAAAGGCGCGACTCATCCCGACCGAGCGCAGGGTTGAGCAGGAAATCATGCTGAGTTATGGAGACTGACAATGAAGCGCATCAAGAAATGGCGTTACTACTGCGAGTTTTGCAAGAAGTCAGGCGCGTCGGCTTACCACATCCAGAGGCACGAAGCCCATTGTACTGCCAACCCTAACAGGTCGTGCGGCTTTTGTGCAGCGCAAGGCAATACACCCCATCCCACCGCCGCACTGGTAACAGCCCTTGGCGCAGGGGATAAGTCGGGCATGGATTGGCTCGCGGAGTTCTGCGAGGGCTGTCCCGCTTGTATCCTGACAGCGATAAGGGCTGCAGGCTTCAAAATGGAACACCCTGATTGCGACCTCGAAGGCTACTTCATTGGCCAGCCGGAATATCCGGCATGGTACGAATGGAATTTCAAAGAGGCCAAGAAAGAGTTCTGGTCTAACCATAGAGACGCAAATCCATACGGCTTTTAAAGGAGGTCATCATGACCGACATCAGCGCAACAACCGCCCCCAAGAGCGATCAGGCCAACTATGATGATTTTATCGGGGGGAAAACGCTCACGATAAAAGTCACCAAAGTCAGCGTACTAGTCGCAGGGGATCAACCTGTTTCCATTCACTATGAAGGCGACAACGGGAAGCCGTACAAGCCAAACAAGAGCATGAGGCGTGTTTTAGTGCAAGTATGGGGCAAGGACGGCAACGCATACATAGGCCGATCTATGACCCTCTACGGCGACCCTACCGTGCAATTCGGCGGCATGGCAGTAGGCGGGATTCGCATCAGCCACATGTCGCACATTGACGCGCCGGTCACAATGGCGTTGACGACAACCAGGGCGAAGAGAACGCCCTTCACCGTTAAGCCGCTCATCCTAACCGGAGCCCCCGCCCGAATCACCCGCGACCAGCAAAAGGCAATCGTGGCGGCAATGGGCGATGAAGTCAAACCGGCTGACTTGCTGGCACATTTCAAGGTCAAGACTTCGGGCGAGATATTGGCCGAACAGTTTGACGCGGTGATGAAGTGGGTAACGGAGCAGAAGAAGCCCGTTTGCCCCGAATGCCAACAGGCTGACGGACACAGCGAGTCTTGCCCGTTTGCTGAGCCGCCCGCATGAGGATGACTGAGGAGCAATACGCCGCACTCCTCGGCAAGCGGGCGGAACAGTCGCCGAAGCCGTCAAAGTACCGCAACAAGAAAGTCACGACCGACGAGGGCACGTTTGACAGCAAGCACGAATACGCCGTGTGGTGTCGCCGAAAGATGGAACAGGCTGCGGGCGTCATATCGGGCCTGCAGCGGCAAGTAAGTTACAAGCTGATACCTTCGGCCAACCTCGACGGTCGGAAGCTGCCAGCGGTGCGCTACGTGGCTGATTTCGTCTACCTGCGCGATGGGGAGACGGTGGTGGAGGATGCGAAGGGTATGGAGTCGCTGCCGGATTACAAAATCAAGCGGCGGCTGATGTGGTGGCTGCATGGGATCAGGGTGATAGAGACGAGGAAATAGCCAAGGAGGAAACAGTGAGAAAGATGAAACGCAAAGGCCGCGCAATGGTTGGCCCTGCATTTTCGGTGAGGGTGGGAAACAACGAGTATGTGATAGCAGGCCCTTCGACGGGTGCGGTCTGCGAAATATGGGCTCGACTCTTCCCTAGCATCCCGTTCACCATGGGTATGTGCAAAGACGTTGAAATCTCCGAAGTGACGGACGAACATAAATAGCTACCAGGGGCCAACACCTCTCGCCGTCGTTGCGGCCCCTGCTACAACCGCCCTTTGGAGATTGTCTCCACTGGGCGGTAAGTTCTTAATATCTCTTGCACTAATTACGGTTTTTGTATATAGTGCGCAGAAGCCGTAACTAACGCAAAGGAGATATGCATGGTCAAAGAGCGCAAGAAGACGAAGCAGGGGTATCTCAGATACGAGAAAGACAGTACTGGGCGGTTGAGGATGCAGCATAACATTGTGTGGGAACAGCACCATGGACCCATCCCGCTAGGTATGCAGATTCACCACAAGGATCTTGATCGTGCAAACAATGACATCTTGAACCTTCAACTTGTCACCCCATTGGAGCACAAGCGGCTACACTCCGGTTGTCGCATCGTAAACGGAGAGTGGGAAAAACCCTGTAAGACTTGCGGAGAGTTCAAGCCGTGCACCGAAGAGCATTGGTATTTCTCCCGCGGCACAATCAATGGAAAAATCTGCAAAAAGTGTTTCATACAGAAAAGCCTAGATGTGCGCAAGCAACTTATAGCCAAAGGCTGGAAGCGCAAGTATTGAGCAACTAAAACTTTCACTCTAGGAGGCACCAATGACCCCGAAAGAACGCGCAGAAGCCCACTGGAACGGCTATGTCGGCCCGCTGATGGAGGTGATGCTGAAATCCATGCTGGACGTGTGCCGCTTCCACTACATCAGCAGCCACGTACACGGCAGCAAGCACGGAGTTGAGGACGAGCAGGAGCGGGTATGCAAAGAGGCTTTTATGGATACCGTGATTGACGATGCCGTAGCAGAGACGCTTAGAACTAAAACCCTTGCAGATATTAAGCACGACTGCCCCTTCTACGATAGCGTCACCGTATGCGACGGGGAGCCGCACTTCTTACGTTGCAGCAATTGCGTAGTTGCAAAAGAGCGGGCGAAGTGTCCAAAGTAACCGGCACATGGCACCCGCCCCACTGCGGCGAGTGTAAATCCCCCGCCGCTCCGCGCACCGTACTTATATGGAACGGCGGCAGCGGTCGAGACAGCAAAATGATATGTGGTGACTGCCAGGATAGGCAATGGAGGTTGAGAGATGGGAAGAGAGGCGAGAATGAGGATGGTGCGGGTATCTGAGGAGGTGGCTAATGGGTAAGGAAGCCCGCACAAAGATCGCGGCACCGGAGATAATGCTACCCCGCGCAGACGTGCCGGTTATCGCAATGCTGGCGCTGATGGAAACACTCCTGATCGACATGGACAGGGTGGACAGGCAAGGGACCGGCGACAGGGAAATGAGAGTGTGGCGTGCCGAGATACGCAAAAGCATGATGAAGCAGGTAAAGCGGCAACACAGCAGCTTCGTCGGCAGGGTGACGGATGAGCTGATCATGAAATGCGACAGGTACCTATGCCAAGTCCAAGATAGCCTCGATAACTTCTTTGATGATCTTACCGACGAGGATCTAGCTTTTATGGAGCGCATCAAAGCAAACTGGCCGCAGCACAAAGACAATTAACCATCCTCTGCCCTGTGTGGCTGGGGATATTTGGGGAGGGGGAAAGATGGTAAGCGAAGAAAGCCCAATGGCAGATTTTATCACTATCAAGGTCAATAAGAAGGAATACGAGAGGATGGAGGCCGAACTCTCCCGACTCACACTCTCCGCTGCCGAATCGCAGCGGGAGGTGGAGAGGCTAGCCGCTATGGTCATATACGACTGTCGAGAAGCGGGAGTTTGCCCCGATTTAGCTGATGCCATAGACGCATTGGGGTTGATGACGGAACAGCGAGACGGGGCTGATGCGCTGATAAAGGCCGAAAGAACCCGCGCCGAGAAAGCCGAAGCCGACCGCGACAAGTACAAGGCCGCACTGGAGAAAATTGCCAGCAGTACAATGTCAATGTATTCCAATCGGGATGGTATGCTGCGCAGCCTGTTGGAGATAGCGGCAGAGGCGGTGAGTCAATTATGACCACACCCTGTCCCAAATGCCAAGGCAGCGGCAAAGACCTGACCAAGCTGGCCGTCCGCGCCAAAGTTCCAAACACCCTCCCCGGCCTGCCGCGCTACAAGCTGGTATCGCCGTTGTGCGACCTCTGCGGCGGGAGTGGGGAGCGGGATGAAATTGGCCTGACCAACAGCCAAGCGTAGGAGACTGACATGAAAGGAGACGCCGAATGAAAGTGAAACAGCTAATATCTCGGTTAAAAAAGATGCCGCAGGATCTTGAGGTTTATTACTCACATCACGACAATCGCGAATACGAGACGGCAGGCACATGTGATTCTGTGATGCTCTTAGTCAAGTCCGACTACGACAATACGCCAATGCCATCGGATGAAAGAGCCTGTCTCGACCATTCCCCTGATCGGTGCGTGGTAATCAGAGGTTAGCCCTATGATATGCATTGATTGTGGAGCGGAGACGGGCAGCAAGCGGCGCAAACGGTGCGACCCTTGCCGGGTGGTAAGGGAAGCGGAAAAGATCAAGGAAACGAACCGCCGACACTCGATCAAGCGGGCGGCAGAGAAGAAGGCTAACCCGCGTAAGTGTGTGAACGATGACAAGCCTACGGAGCATCCCCGCGTCAAGTACTGCAAAGAGTGCCGTATCGCAGCAGCAAAGGCGCGGGAAGAGAGCAAGTCAAAGCGCGTCGCCGTGGCACGTGTCGGCACCGAGGAGCGCAGGAAGCGGCAGAGGGAGGCAGAGGACGAAATACTCATCAAGCCTGCGAAGCTCTGGAAGCGCAAGCCGAAGCCTGCGCCGATCATGACCAGGGCGGAACAGTACAAGCACGATACGGAACTGGATAAGAGGCTTGCGGAACGGTGCGGATACAGGAGTAGTGAGGTGCGGGCTCTCTCAAAGGAAGAGATTGAGGCATTAACGCCGAAACTCTCCCCGCCTATTCCGCGTGTGTGGGTCGGTTATTGTGACAGGATGATGACGGAAGGGTGGAGTTAATAAGGAGCTGCAATGAATGAAGTAATCCACGACCTATACGGGGCAGAGGATCAGGAAGCGATGTATCGTTATGCCATTTCCCGCCCGCTTGAAGATAAGATACAGCAGGCAATCATGCTGATCCAGACCTACGAGGGGCAGGCGCTGCAACTGTCGCCGGATGGGTACTATGTGTGTTTCAGCGGCGGGAAGGACAGCATTGTCATGGCGAAGCTGTTTGAGATGGCGGGCGTGAAGTACACGCTTAACTACTCCAACGTCACCATAGACCCTCCTGAGTTGGTGCAGTTCCTTAAAAAGAATTACCCGCAAACAGTGTGGCACTCTCAAGGTAAGCCGCTCCCACTGGCTATGGTAGATGGTGCCAACGGCCCTCCTACGCGGGTGCAGCGGTGGTGCTGTGAACGCTACAAGGAGCAGGGCGGCAGCGGAGCTTTTAAATCGATCGGTGTCAGGGCTGAAGAATCGTCCAGACGGAAGGGAATGTGGCAGTCAGTGACGATGCACAGGACTGACCACACGCCTATGCTATCCCCGATTCTTTATTGGACCGAGGTAGATATCTGGCAATTCATCCGCAAAAACAACATGCCGTACTGTTCTCTATATGATGAAGGATTCAAACGGCTAGGCTGTGTCGGTTGTCCTATGCCTGGGCCTACTGGAATGGCGCGTGATTTTGCCCGCTGGCCCAAATATGAGATATTGTGGCGGCGGGGGTTCCAAAAATGGTGGGACAAGTACAAGGGTGTCCCGCGGAGAGATGGGCACGCGCGCTCTATTGAGATGTTTCCAACGGTAAATGATGCTTGGCAATGGTGGATATCTGGTAAAGCCTATGAGGGGGAGCAGGCAGACTGTCAACTTTACCTCTGGTAATGCGACTATGCCAGTCTAACCCCCTTGCACATTCATTTTCCATTGCGTGCGCTGCGGGCTGAGAGTATTATGGCGGAAATATTGAGCGGTTAAACACAGCGGGCCGGTTGTGTGTTAACATAGAGCTTAGGTTAGTGGTTCGCCCTCTGTACGGAGTGGTGCGCTGCAACCGGTACCCCGATGTGGAGACGGCCCTCTCCCATTGGGGTATTTTTTTGTCTTTTTGATGTGTAATGGAGGTGCGTCATTCGATGGTTTAAGCATCTTTCCGAGTCTGCTGATGATGAAAAACTGGCGGATATTTTGACCGTGTATGGGCCTGAGGGCTACGGTGTTTGGTGGCTCATGGTCGAGGTCGTAGCGAAGCAAATGAACAAAAGTTTACGCTGCGAGGCGGAGTACCCGGTGGCCGTTTGGTCGAAGAAATTTTACATTTCTAAACGAAAAACTCTGGAAATTTTGCGGGTTTTTTCGGAAAAAAATCTGATTTTTCTGAAAGAAAGTGAAAAAAAAATCTCAGTTGAAATCCCTAACCTGTTGAAATTCCGCGATGAATACTCGCAAAGATCGGGATAATATCCCGACACTATCGGGACACTCTGTTTATGTTTCTGTTTCTGTTTCTGTTTCTGCCTCTATAAGACAAACCTTACTACTAAGGAGATACTAGGGATGTACGAGTTGCGGCCATATCAGCAGGGGGCGTTGAACAAGATCAAGAGGGCTTTTTCCGAGGGTAAGCGGAAGGTCATGGTTTGCTCCCCTACCGGCAGCGGGAAGGGTGTCATGTTGTCGCACATCATCAACAGCGCATCAGCTAAAGGCAGCAAGGTTTTGTTCCTTGTCCATCGTCGGGAAATTCTCAACCAGGTAAGCGATTACATGGACCACTACAACATCCCGCACGGCATCATCATGGCTGGCGACGTGTACGACCCGCGCCACAACGTGAACCTTGCCAGCATTCAGACGATTGTTCGCCGCATGGAGCATAAGGTTTTTGACCCCGCCGACATCATCGTAGTCGATGAATGTCATCACGCGGTTGCTGCAACATACCTCAAGGTGATAGAGGCATTTCAAAAGAAGTTGCTGCTTGGGTTTACAGCCACGCCATGCAGAAAAACAGGAATGGGACTTGGAACTCTTTTTGACGAACTCGTAGAAGTGACCACCATCGCGGAACTGGTGCGGGAGGGCTTTCTTGCTCCTGTCCGGTACTACGCGCCATTCTCCCCCGATCTTGACGGCGTGAAGATCACCGCAGGGGATTACAACGAAAAACAGCTCAACATGGTGATGATGCAGGGCCAGATAACCAAGGGCATCATTGAGAACTGGCAGAGGTACGGAGAGGATCGGCAAACGATCTGCTTCACTGCTACCGTTGCTCACTCTGTCGCCGTCTGTGAGATGTTTCAGTCTGTCGGCATCACAGCGGAGCATATCGACGGCAAGACGGACATTGAGGAGCGCAAAGCGGTTATTGCCAGATACAAGCGCGGAGAGGTTCGCGTCCTGTGCAACTGTGCCGTGTTCACCGAGGGTGTTGACATCCCCGCCATATCCTGCGTCATCATGGCGCGGCCTACCAAGTCAATCGTCATGTACTTGCAGTGCGTAGGCAGGGGCATGAGGATAGCGGAAGGCAAGAAAGATATGATCCTGCTCGACCACGCGGGCGTCTATTGGGAACATGGGCCGGTTGAGGAAATCGGTGGCTGGACCCTGAGCGAGAAGGTCAAGATGGTTAACAAGAAGAACGAAGCCCGCAAGGAGAAGAACAGTAAGCCGATTAACTGCCTCAAGTGCGGCAGGGTCTACACAGGGCAGTTGAAATGCCCTAGCTGCGGGACTGTTCCTGAGGTCAAGCGTTATGGTCAGGATGTCGAGTACATCGACGGCGTGTTAGGTGAAATCGTCTACAAGAACGGCATAGGCAAAAAGACCAAGAAGCCGGAAAAGAAGGCCGCGACACACGAAGAGAAGCAGTCCTTTTATTCGCAGTTGGTCCAATACGCCAACAACAAAGGGTATTCGCCTGGATGGGCGGCTCACAAGTACCGCGAAAAGTTCGACGTGTGGCCGAAGAACCTGAGTGGAGATCCTGCACCGATAACCATCAACGTGTCAAACTGGATCAAGTCGATCAACATCAAGGCGGCAAAGAGCAGGGAGAAGGCAAGCCATGCAACGCTGTGAGGGAGAGCTGTTCAGCCGGTTCCTGAGGTTCACGCCACTGAGACTCCGCAACATCGAGCAGTCAGCGGCAGAGATGGGCGTAACGCTCAACTACGCGATAGGCGCACGGCGGGCGTATCTTTGGAAGGAGCTAGACTTTTGGCTTGACGTCGAAACGGATGTAACCACGTGGGACGTGCTGTGCAAGCCGATGGTCTGGAGAGTGATAGATGACCTCACGAAGTTGCAGGTTGACGTTTTCTGGAAGAACAAGCCGCAGAGTAGGAACGAGGTAACACCGGAAATGAAGCAGAGGGCAAAAGCGCATCCCGTCACCAACCTGATCCAGTTTGAGAAGGGCAAAGCTCTTGCTTTCTGCCACACAGACAAAACGCCGTCGCTCACGTACTATGCCAAGAAAAACCTAGCGACCTGTTTTGTCTGCAACAAGCGATTTGACCCGATTGACGTACTGATGCTGCGGGACGGTTACACATTCCACGATGCAATAAGGGCGTTGCAATGATCGAGCGTGAGGTGATGGGCCAGATCATCATCGAGTGCAGCGACGAAGAGGCGCGGCTAGTGTGGAAGCGCAAACCTGGGGACCGGCACCGCATATGGACGCATGACGAAGTGACCGCGCACATTCTGGACACTCCTGAACAGTTAGCGGAGTGCATGGCGAGGAAGAAGGCACGACCTGGGCGATTGATCTAGAGCCGCTACCCCGTCAAATTTGGGCGAACGGGGGCGAGTGTAGGTAACGAGCCGCGTTGGGAAAAAGGGGCGGCTTAAAACGCAAATTTGGAGGTTTTATGTTATCAGTGGGGCAGAAGTTGTGGTTTGTGCCGAAACACGGCAGTGGGAAAGAGATTGAAGTGACAAAGGTGGGAAGGAAATGGGCTCAAGTATCAGGGGTTCGGCAGGGTGTGAAGATCGACGTGGAAACACTCTACGCCGTAGATGGGGGCTATTCATGCGGACGATGCCATCTTGACCGCAAGAAGTACGAAGCAGAGCAGGCAAGACAGGTCGAGTGGCTGGATTTGTACCAACGGATAACCAGTTCCCCGCCGCCGCACCTGACGCTTGAGGACATCAAGGAAATCCGCGCTAAGCTGCGGCGGTAGCCAAATTTGGGCGAAATAGGGAAAGGGGGAATTATGAGCACGGAACTGGAGCGGTACAAGGAAGCGGTGGAGTACCTGATAAAAGAAATGGTCAGGATGCATAAACTCAGCGGTGACAGGGTGAGGAACGACGTTGAGAAGATCCTCAACCCGCCCCCCGTTTACGAAGAGGTGACGGTGGAGCGGTGGGAGTGCCAGAAGTGCGGACGGGTGCACATGGGGACCATCTGTGTTTCTGTGCCTTGCGGCTATAACGGGTGCAACGGTACCGATTACAAGCCGCTCCCTTTCACCCGGCGCGTGCCAGTGGCGCAGAAGGTGGCGCGGAGTGTTAGCGTGGAAGGGGTCCAGATTAGTGACCTTGGGATGATTCGGTTCGGCTTCTCGGACAGGATTCAATTTAAGGAAGCGGCAGGCAAGACAGTTACCCTCACCGCCACATGGGAGGAGTAAAGGAAAAGGCCCCTTGAATGGGGCCAGTTTCATAATAAGGTTGACATTTCCTCAATGATGTTGTACGGCTACACGCAAACAGAGGGCACGCACATGAATGTTAACGACCGCACCGTCAACGCGATACAGGGGAAAACGTGGAGCTACCAGCAGCAGGAGCGTGAATCGCTCACCTATACCGTGAACTGGTCCGCCGTATTGGGCGCTGATACCATAGCAACCAGCGAGTGGACGGTACAGGGGCAGGCAATGTCAACAGGGGCTTACACGGACTCTCACGCGGCTGTAACGGTCAACGCGAGCCAGGGGAGGTATAAACTGGCGAACGTGATCACTACGGCGAACGGGGAGACGCATGAGCGCGTGATAAAGCTGCAGGTGCTGCCGGCGGATGTGGAGATAGCGGGGGATTACGAATAATGGCGGGCGGGCGACCGAGACAATACGAGACAGTGGAAGAACTTGAGGCGGTCATAGAGGACTACTTCGATTCGTGTTGGGTCGATAAAGTCACCGAAACCACCGACAAGGACGGCAAGTGCACAATGTCAACGGTGCGTTATCAGGCGCGTCCTTACACTGTTACGGGGCTTGCGCTGCACTTGAATCTGACGCGGAAAGGGCTGATTGACTACCAAGGAAGGGAAGAGTTTAGTCACACGATTACACGCGCGAAGTCCAAAGTTGAGATGGGTTATGAGGAGGCGCTGTTTGGCAAAAGCGCCAACGGTGTCTCTTTCGGTCTTAAGGAAAACTTCGGATGGAAGGATAGGGTTACAAGCGAAATCACCGGCAAAGACGGGGGGCCGATAGAAACCGTTGCAGAGGTCACAATTCGCCCACAGGTTACGAGAGAGGAATGGTTAAAACTTCATGGCTTGGTTGCCCCAGATAGGTCCACAACTAGCGGCGATTGAGGCCGATTGGTGCGATGAGCTGTTCTATGGCGGCGAGCGCGGAGGCGGCAAGTCCGACTTTCAGCTTGGATACCAAGAGGACGGCGCATTACGCTACGGGAAGCACTCTAATGGCATCATGTTCCGCAAGACCTATCCAGAGATGGAGGAGTTGCAGAGCCGAGCAGCTGAGATATTCACTGCTTCAGGCGCGATCTTCCGAGTCCAGCCGAGCGCAAACTATCCGTTCTCTAACTGCTGGTATTGGCCAAATGGTGCAACGGTCAAGATGCGGTACATCGAGAATGAGAAGGACTACGGGCGATACCACGGGCATCAGTACACGCGGATCAGCTTTGACGAGGTAACGGAGTATTCAACGCCTTCCGGCCTCCTCAAGATGCTATCGACACTCCGAAGCGCAAACGGGGTGCCTTGCTCAGTCAGATGCACAGGAAACCCAGGCGGCGTTGGTCATGTGTGGGTAAAGGCGAGGTATGTTGATCCGGCGCCGCCCTTCACGCCTTACACGGACCCTGAAACCGGCTTTACTCGCATGTTTGTACCGTCGCGGCTATCTGATAACCAGATCCTTGTCAAGAATGACCCGAACTATCGGAGCAGGATCTTAGCGGCGACGGACGGCAACGAGGCGCTGAGGAAAGCATGGACGGAGGGCGCTTGGGATATCGTGGCCGGCGCATTCTTTTCCTCATGGTCGAGTCAACTGCACGTGGTCAAACCGGTGGAGTTGCCGGGGGATTGGACGCGGTTCTGCTCAATGGATTGGGGCTCATCGCACCCCTTCAGCGTCGGATGGTGGGCTGTCTCTGATGGCTCGCTTCCGCAATTCCCCGCGGGAGCGATAATCCGGTACCGCGAATGGTACGGCATGAGCCGCCCGAACGTGGGCCTCAAAATGAGTGCTCCGGCTGTCGCAGCGGGGATAATTGAGCGGGAGAACGAGGCAATGGCTTACCGCGTTGCTGACCCCGCCATATTCGCAGAGAACGGCGGACCGAGCATCGCGCAATCAATGTCGCCAACGGTCTGGAAGCCGGGAGACAACAAGCGACAGCCTGGATGGACACAACTCAATGACCGGCTGATCGGCATCGACGGCAGGCCGATGATTTACTTCTTCAGCACATGCACCGACACCATTCGCACGGTACCGGCGATGCAGCACGATAAGCACAAGATCGAGGACATTGACACCGATGGAGAGGACCACATAGCCGACGAAATCCGCTATGCTTGCATGTCTCGACCGTGGATCAGGCCGAAACCGGAGCCTGTCGTAATACCGGACCCTTGGGACAAGCGTTTCGACGG
>Ga0209518_1003651_pt1 | contig 13029 bp, 21 predicted proteins | sample RifGroB1_FD_183993 | JGI IMG/M metagenome (GOLD analysis project Ga0209518, IMG submission 183993) | Groundwater microbial communities from Rifle, Colorado, USA - Groundwater B1 (SPAdes) (version 2) | ecosystem: Environmental > Aquatic > Deep subsurface > Groundwater | place: Rifle, Colorado... | reverse complement strand
AGCAAGTTAATCAATTAAAAACAGCTCAGAGCACAGCGTCAACAGAGACATCAAGAGGATTTACTGAGGTCGGCAACAAATCGACGGAAGCCAAAGAAAAGGTCAAGGGCTTTGGCGAGCAAGTCAAAGAATCCAGCAAGCACCTCAGACAATTACGGCAATCTTTGTTTATTGTAACCGCCGCTTTGGCTGTAATGATTAAGGGTTTAAATGACGCCGCTGAATATAATCAAGAAGCAAAGAATACTTTAGATGAGTTTACACGTTCATTAAAAACTTTATCCGCTACAATAGGAATAATTTTTGAACCGGCAATAAAAGGGATGACCTTTGTAATTGACGGATTCAGGCAAACCATTGAAGCGGCTCTTGCTGGATTCATTAAATTATTCTCATTTGTTTTTGAATTTCTTTCTCAACTCCCGTCGGCGTTCAAGAACATTTTTGACAATATCAAGAACATTTTCACTCATGATGAAGACCCCATAGGGATTGTTGAGGGGTTCAGGAAATCTTTTCAGAGGGCGTTGGAAGTGGCGAATATTGCGACTGATCAGATACTCGGAAAAATTGAAGGGACTCGTGCCAAAATAGAAAGTGGCCAAACAATAGAAAAAGAGCAAAAAGAATTAGAAAATCTCGATAAAATAAAAATAAAAACGGCTGAATCCACAAAAAAACAACAATTTTCAGTCGATGCCTTATCTGGGGCCTTGAGTTCATTGAGATCATCACTGGCCCAAGCGGGAGAGGCCAATAAAGGATTCGCCCGTGCCTCTCAGGCCATAGCAGTTGCTCTTGCAATAATGAACACAGCCGCTGGGGTCACAAGAGCTTTTAAAGATTATATATGGCCCTTTTCAATGGTTGTAGGTGGTATTATAGCGGCCGCGGGAGCAATAGAGATTGCTACTATATCCGCGCAGAAATTCCATTCGGGAGGAATTGTCAGAGCCCATGATGGGTTAGCCGTTGATGAAGTACCTATCATAGCGCAAACGGGCGAAGGCATATTATCACGTCGAGGAATGGAAACTCTGGGAGGAAATAATAGATTAAAAGATTTGAATCAGGGAAAGTCCGAAAGGGAATCTGTCGGGGACATATATTTAACCGTAAATTACCCGAAGATGTCTACTAAAGACGAAGCGGAATCCTTAGCTGGAATACTTGGGAATGAACTACAGCGACAGCTCAGATATGCGAGAGGTATTTGATGGCGACATCAGCGTTTAAAATATTACCGAAAAATTACTTATCCGATTGGGGGGAATTCGAGAGCTGGGCCTTGGGCTCTCCGTCCGCTCCTGATGGTTGGTTATCAGCAACGGGGCCTTTGCTTGCTCAGGAAACAACGAACATTAAATTTGGGTTGTCTTCGGCCCGAGTCATAGGTTCAGGGGCCTTGGGAGGTATTTACAGAACAATCCCCGACGGGGCGGATTATCAGGGGAGAACATTCAAACTTGGGGTTTGGGCAAAATCCGCTTCGACGGGGCCGTACATTGAAATCCATGATGGCGTCACATCACAGACGGTGCATATAGATGGATTGAATGCTTTTACTTTCTTAACAACGCCTGCCATGAAACTGGATTATGCAGCAACTCAAATAAGAATTAATCTTATGGCCTCTGCCAATGCGACCGCTTATTTTGACGGAGCTGTCCTTTGCGAGGGGGAAGATTTATTCACAAACTTTGACGCCGCCTCAGAATGGCAGCCATCATTGAACATGAAGCAGGATCAATATGAACCTCCATCACTTGATGGCAGCCTTATACCAGATAATAGATTGCAAAGCCGGAATATCAGGCTAAAAGGGACGGTTGCTGGAACGGATGCTATATCGACGAGAACCAACTTTGATTCATTAATGAAATCGTTATTGTCATGGAAGAGCGATGAGAAAAGAAACTTATATTTATATGATGACAGATATTTAGAAGTCTTTCTTAAAGGATTCGATTGGTCATATCTGAATAATCTTATGTATTTAGGATACAACGCTCAGTTTGTTGCGCCAAGATCAACATCCCAGAGTATTGGCAAGATTAGGAAGCGGTCGATTATTTCAGGGGCTGTAACTGAGTTTAACTTGACGTACAATGGCAGCGCGGATACCCGGCCTATTGTCTCATTCATAGCAGATCAGGGGGCCACAATAACAACATGCCAGTTGGAGAATCTGACAACACAGGAAAATATTATTTACTCAGGGACAGTCCCCACAAGCCTGGCGTTAAACATAGATTGTGATTCCGGGTCGGTCTTAAACAATAGCGTCAATAAAGTAAGTGATTTTGGGACGTCTGATTTTATGAGGTTGGTTCGTGGGACAAATTATTTCAGATTCAGCGGATCGAATTGCACAATATTGATTGATTACTTTGAGAGATATTTATGAGATTCCGATTAGAAATAAGAGATCCTGATTTTAATGTTAAGGAGATCGTTGATAAAGAATACTACGATTTGAGTTGGTCATACGCTCGGATAGGAGGGTGTGGAGATTTTAATTTCTCTATTCCAAGGAAACGGTTTGAAGAGCGGGGCTTGCGTGGGGATTATAACATAAGAATTTATTACAGAAACCCGGATACAAACACGCATGATTTATGGTATCAGGGATTGGTACAAAATAAAGTCCCAAATATCCGTGGGAAATCTGAGAGCATCTCTGTTACAGGCCATGGTTATGTATCTCAGCTATCAAGGATTTATTTAAATAATCTTACTTATTCAAGTGAGGTTTCTATCATTGTAAAAAGTATTTTGGACAATTATGTTGTTCCCAATACTGATATTACATATTCGGCTTCTGACATTGAAGCCACTTCATTCACGCCGGACAATATCCAGTTCAACGAAAATGCCATGTCATCAATTCAGAAACTGGCTGATATTGTAGGAGGGCGGGAATGGGGGGTCGACAAGAACAGGAAGTTTTTCTTTAAGGCAAGAAGCTCGACGGTAGGATTTAAATATTTTCTTGGGAAAGAAATTATCAGCTTTCAGGATAACCAGGACTTCAGCGAGATCATTAACCATATTATTGTCCAGGGGGCTCAGACGGGCGGGACATACGCTACTTTTGGCCCATACGAGGATGTCCCTAGTCAGCTGAAATACAATGAACGTCAGAAGATTATTCAGAATTCATCCGTCACCACTAGCGCAGTAGCCGCACAATTAGCCACAGCGACGCTTGATGAGTTTACCGAAGTTTCACGACGTGCAAGTTGTGAGTTGACAAATGTCACAGGGTTATTAGAGGCAACCATACCAATTCCGTTATTGAATGAAATCAGCCGAAAGGTAAAATATGGGCAGAGGCGATATGGAACATTTTTATATTCTGGTTTGGTTAACCGCCTTATTAACCGTATTAATTATTCTGTCACAGATAACGGGACATTAAAAGTGGCGCTGGATTTGGATAAATTAAGACCCACATTATCGGAACAAATAGGACAATTAGAATATAATTTAGACCAAGTAAGGAGCTCCGCGTTATGAGCGTATATCCGACGAGCGTAATAACTTTCACGACAAAAACAAATGAAGTCGACGACGTTGAAGCAGCGCATGTTAACACGTTGCAGGATGAGGTCATAGCATTACAGCAATATGTAGGAACGAATCCGCACGGGAGTAAGAATAATCTCGCTGACAGGTTGAATGTGATGATTAACGGAAGCGGGGCAATAAACGGAGGGACAGGATTCCCAGCCCAAACAACGCCGATGAGATTATTTTACCGAACGGACTCTGAAACATTGTATATTCGACGAGCAGATAATTCAGCGGAACAAGCAATCGGTGGAGCTCCAACAAATTTATTATTTAGCTGGGTTGGTAAAGACGACAGCGACACATCACAGAACGGGACAGGCCAGGGCCTATGGCAAGGGCCAGGAATAAATATAACAGCACCTCTAAGCGGAACCTATGGTAACTGCCAAAATTTATTTTTTATTGCTGGAACAGGGGTAAATGCAGGCGATTCTGTTGATGTGTTAGAAGGTAAAATCCATAAAATATCAGGAATTTCAACAGTTAAAATGTGGGTTAAAATATGGGGCACAGTATACGGCACTTCCTGTCCAAAAGCTCAATTAAATATAAACTCGGGTTCAATTATAGGAACAACAGAAATAGTTCTAGGAAGTGCTCCTACGTGGACGACAACACCCACGATAGATATATCTAGTTTATCAAATGGGACAACATATGGATTTACAATAGGTTTAATTAATGGTACTCTAGAAGACTCCTCACAATCTCTAAATAAATTGAGTAAATGTTTTATTTTCGGAGCATAACAAAAAAAGGAGACTGTATGAAAAAAATAAACAATAAAAAAGGCGAGGTCGCAACATTTTTGTTGATTGCCATGGGGTTATCAGCGGTATTTGGACATTATCAATATTCAAAAGGCAAATGGGGGAAGGAGGGAACGGAGAGAATAGAATCAAAATCTTATTGGTACCAAACGGAAAATTGGAGGCCTTAAAATGAAAAAATCTATCCTAATTTTAATCTTAATCTCTTTTCTCGGCGGGTGCGCTGTTATGGAAAAAATAGCGCCATCTCAAAAAGATGAGCTCGGGCAGACCATCCCAGGGACTCATGAGGTTATACGACCAATTAAATCTGTTACGGATAATTTACCGTACGGGGAGGCCGCTGTAGGAATAATGCTTCTTGCGTGGAATTTTGTCGAGAAAGCCAAAGCCGCCAAGAACAAAAAAGGACTTATGGCGACTGTCCGGGCTATTGAGCAGGCGGCTAAAGATCCCGATATGGCAGAGGCTATCGCAAAACTTAAAATAATATTATCAAACGCACACGATGTCGCTGAGGTGCAACCGTTGCTCAGAGAATTGTTAAAAAGAGTTTGACAAAATCAATATATGGTGGTAGATATGTAATATCCGCGGAGAGATAAAAGAGGATACCAGATGAAAATTTCAGAAGAAAAAAATAGCCGGGAAGAATAAAAACTTCACGGCTTTTTTTTTGTGCCCCGGGTTCTCTCCGCAAGAGTTAAAAAGGTTCTCCTTTCCCGGGGTACTTTTTTTAAAAAAAGGGGGATAGTGTATGGATTATGTAACAATAAAAAACATTGAGAAATACCACCCTGGGTATACGGATAGGATACTGATTTGGTGTAAGGTTTATTTCTCCATGTTAAATTCTGATCCTGAGTTCGAAATGCTCTGTGAAATCGATAAATGGAGATTCGTAGCATTTCTGATGTTGCAGCTGCAAAGCCGAAAACCAGTCCCAATAGACCCAGAATATCTTTCACGCAAAGGTTTTGACTTCAAAAAACGAGATATGTCTTTGACGTTGCAAATGTTACATAACTTTGTAAATCTTGTTACGGAACAAGACGACCTTCTGTTACGCAAGTTTGAACCTTGTGTTACACAGAGTAGAGTAGAGAAGAGTAAATTAGAGCAGAGTAGAGTAGATACTATAACCTATGTCGATTTTGAAAAATCGACCCTAGCAGCCTGGAACCTTCTGTGTGATAGTTACCCGGTGCTTAGCAAAGTGCATCATATCTCTGAGAGCCGTAGGAAGTCGTTAAAGAAACGGTATGAGCAGCCGACTTTCCGGGATTTTGAAACTATTATCGGAAAGATTTCAGGACAGAAATTTTTGCTGGGGGAGAATGACCGGGGCTGGAAAGTCAACTTTGACTGGCTTATAAAAAATGATATTAACCACATAAAAATACTGGAGGGGAAATATGGAACAGACAGCACCGAGATACCCGAATATTTACGAGGCATTATTAAATGAACGCCCTATAATACCGCCGGATCGCCCTATGGAAATAGATTCGACATATGCGATGATCGACGCAAAACGATTGAACGTGGACGACACTGCGAAATCTAAGAGCAGAGTATTTCTTGAGTTTGAAACCTATTTTGACCAGAAATATAATGCCGAGCTCCATAATTATAGTATTCTTTTATATATATATGATTTTATAAAAACGGAACGAGACAAAAATAAATTGGAATCCCTTTGTAGAAAAATGGATGAATTCAAACGTGTTATTATGAAAACAATAAAACCGTACCCTGTATTACGAATCGATTTTGGCCGTTATAAATATCCAACCAGGATAAATAATTTGCAGGAATGCGAATCCTATCAGGAGATTGAATGGAAAGAATAAATTTAAAAAATTTGGGGTTTACAGAAAAAGAAATATCAAAAATAAAATTTGTTGCCGAGTTATTCAACGCTCAATGGGTCCGATTATTAGAAGAAATCACTTGACATAAGCAAGCATATATGATAGTCTTTCCCTGAATGGAGGTGTAAAAGCATGAAAGTTAAAATTAGTTATGTAGAGTGCCAGAAATGTGGGCACAGATGGATACCACGGCGCCCAGAGGTTAGGCAATGCACTAGCTCAAAGTGCCGGACGGTTTTATGGGACGTACCAAACGCGGAGAGAGAAAATGGAAAACCACAAAAAACACAAAAAGCAACAGATTAGATGTTGTCTGGTCTGCCATATTATTGATCAGATATCAACGCTATCGGATTTTGACCTCAACCAGATACGATTGATGGTAGAGAGCGAGGTATTATTCAGGGGAACTTTGGGGGTGCCACATGATAGTTGACAAAATAAACATATACCTCACAGATGGACGGATTGACGTCCCGGAACAAATCCTCGACGATGTATCAAGAATTACCAGATTGAATTTTGAAGCTCAGTTTGGCCTGCCACGGGAGGATGATAATACATTACGACTATCGGCAATCGGTAAATGTATCCGACAACTGGCGTATAAAGCCGTTGGAGCAACGGCCAACGGGAAAAAAATGGACAGCCGATCTTTTGTGACATTCTATATGGGTAATGCCACAGAAACCGCCATAATTGGCCTTATAAGCCTCGCAGGGATAAAATTAGTATCTACGGGCGATAATCAGAAGAACGTTAAAATAAAGGGCATTTCCGGTCATCCTGATGGCATTGTAGAGATAGGGGGAGTAAAATATTTGTTAGAAGTCAAATCTATGACCTCTTACGGGTTTTCTGATTTTGAAAAAGGCTCTATAGATGACTCATATAAATATCAAATAAACGCATATATGTCCGCCCTTGGGTTAGACAAGTGCATTGTCGTGGCCCTGAATAAGGAGGCCGGTGTCCTTGGGGAGAGGGTCTATGAGATAGACCATAACATAGTTGAGTATATAAAACGGCGGATAGATATATTAGCATGCGTAACAGAAGACACGTTGCCGGACAGGCCATATGCACCAAATGAAACAGGTTTTTATCCTTGGCAATGTCTTTATTGCGCATATCACAACACATGTCTGCCGGACGCGGAAAAAGTCCTCGTCGGTAAGGCATACAAACTAAAACAAAAAAAAGGAGCTTAAAATGGGATTTGGATCAGCGCATAGCAAATACGCTAAAACAGAAATATTCAATGACGGGGATTCTGTGGAATTTGTCGATGGAGGGAAATGGTCTGATGTGGATTTCAGCAAATCGCAGGATAAATCTGATTTAAAAAAGGTTTTCCAAATTAATGTATCAATCAACGGCGGTGAGAATAAATTATTAAATTTAAACAAAACATCCGGGAACATATTATTTAACGCGTGGGGCAGTGAAGAGGCGGGAGCGTGGAAAGGGAAGAAAACAAAAGCGGGATTTATGACGATGATGGCTTTTGGAAAAGTTCAAAAAGTTTTGGTGCTTAATCCAATATGAGAATCTGCCCGACATGCAAACAAATCATTCACGACAAATTCACGACAAACCGGACATCGCCCCAGAATAGGTACTATTGGGGCGTTGTCATTTCGATTCTGAGCGAGCATACTGGTTTCAAGAGCGAAGAAATGCACGAAGTCCTAAAATATAAGTTTTTACGTCGAGAATCGATAACGAAGAATGAAAAACATTTTGAACGATTAGCGTCGACAATAGAATTGAACACTATTGAGTTTATAAAATACATATCCGATATCGTAATATGGGCGTCATTAGAATTATCTCTCCAAATCCCAGAACCAAATGAAATCATATCTTGAAGAAATAGTATTTAACCGAATAAAATTTTCAGGGATTCCTCTTCCAGAACGGGAATATAGATTCGACCCGTCACGTAGATGGAGGTTTGATTTTGCCTATCCAGATAAAAAAATAGCCATAGAATGCGAGGGTGGGATCTGGGCCAACGGGCGTCATAATAGAGGTAGCGGGTACGTAAAAGATTGCGAAAAATATAACACTGCCGCAGTGCTGGGCTGGCGAATAATCAGAATAACGACCGAGAACGTCAACGACCTGGAGAGAATGTTAAAAATAATCCTTGACATATGATTGCATATATGGCATGATATACATATCAGTTGGAATGGGTAGTTGAGTTCGGGTATATCAAGAACCGTTTGGAGAAAGTGGAAACAAAAGTAGACGAATTAGAATTAATACATGTAACGCATAAACAAGGTTTATTATCAAGGATGGTAAAATATGGGACAAAGAAAGCCACGAAAAACACTAAGTTTTAATGAGCATGAATTAATTGATTTAAGTGAATCTATGCTTGCCCAGCCATATATATCTGATGTTTATTTATTTAGAAAAATTGGCCTTGCGTTAGACTATGTAATAAAAGAAAGGAATAAATATGACACACAACGAAAGAGAATCCGTAATAAATAAATCATGTCACGGGAACACACTTATTTTTGAACAGGAAGAACCACGGCATGAGGTGTGTAAATGTTGTGGTGGAGAGGTTGAAAATCATCAGCGGTATTGTATGGATTGTGAGTATGAGATTAGGCGAGAAGATTTTTAGTAATATTATCCCCCATCGTTCAAATTGTAAGGACGTCATCGACGGGTGATATGCCGTTGACAGGCGGCTGGGGGTGTTAAAAGAAAGGATCTAAAATGAAACTAACATTTAAAACATCCGGAGAGGCAATAACAACCGAATTGAAATTGAAGGATTTACAATGCTGGTACGATGAAAAATATTGCCTAGCCGCCGTGGAACAGAATGGGGACGCTCTGCAATATATCCATAATCCGTCGGAGGCAGTCCAGCTTGCCGCCGTGAAACAGAGTGGGTACGCTCTGCAATATATCCATAATCCGTCGGAGGCAGTCCAGATGGCCGCCGTGAAGCAGGATTGGTACACCCTGCGATATATCCATAATCCGTCGGAGGCAGTCCAGCTCGTCGCCGTGAAGAAGAATGAGTACGCCCTGCGATATATCCAAAATCCGTCGGAGGCAGTCCAGATGGCCGCCGTGAAGCAGGATGAGTACGCCCTGCGATATATCCATAATCCGTCGGAGGAAGTTCAGCTCGTCGCCGTGGAAGAGAGGGGGGACGCTCTGCAATATATCCACAATCCGTCGGAGGCAGTCCAGATGGCCGCTGTAAAACAGTGCTGGGGCGCCGTGCAATATATCCATAATCCCTCAGAAGAGGTCTGCCTCGCCGCTATAAAACAAGATAGTAACGCTATTAAATATATCGATATTCACGCCCCATTTATAACGATTGAAGAAGGAAAGGATTAAAATGAATGAAAATGATAATAAAATATAAGCCACCGGATTATGAAAAAGAATATATGATAATAGATGTTGACCTCATTGGAACAGAAAAAATATGGGAACAAGACATACCGATAAAAACCAGCAAAGAGCCAAAAATAGATTTCGCATGGGAGGGCGCAGATTGAAAAAACAAATCCGGTGTAGAAAAGAATTAGGCGGGTGTGGAATATTATTTTCGTATGAGTCTAAAGGCGGATCTGGAACAGTCAAAAGATTCTGTCCAGCTTGTCTAAAGGAAAAAAAAGTTATGAATGACAACCGTAGTCGATATATTACAAGGTCTATGAAAAATGAATTCCAAAAAAGACAACCAAGAAGGTCATGTATCGGAGTATTATGCCGCGGGGAAAAGCGCTTCCAACCGGTAAGCAGATATAATCGGATATGTTACAGATGTTCTGTTATTATTCAGGGAATTAGCGATTTTGAGGAAGGCATTCCAAGGAAAGGAAGAAAATGATTATTATTTTACCCGTTAAGGATGAAGAAAAAAATATTGATCAGATAGTGCGCGGATTTGATTTATATAAACAAAAAGAGTCTTATAAAATAGTTTTTGTTGATGACGGGTCTATAGACAATACAGCCAAGATAATAAAATCACATAATAGAAAAGATATTATTTATATTAAAAACAGTTTTGATAAGGGGAAAGGATCCGCGTTAAAGACGGCATATATATTAGCCACGCACGGGAAGAAAATATCAGACGATGAATTGTTTGTTTTTTTGGATGGAGATGGCCAGATTGATTTTAAAAATATTAATATTTTGCTTAACACTATGGATCTTTATTGCGCAGACGTTGTAGTCGGGAGCAAACGGCATATTTACAGTCATTCAACATATTCATTTACTCGTAACATTATAAGCCGGACATATAATTTGATGATCAGGATCATGTTTGGCCTCAATTACGCTGACACCCAATGTGGATTAAAGATGTTTCGCAAATACGCCATCGACTCTGTCATAGACAAGATTAACGTTAAGCGATACGCATTTGATCTTGAATTATTTGTGGCATTAAAAGCTAAGGGCTACATAATAGCGGATGCGCCTATCAGACTAAAACCACAGACTAATAAAGGCAGCGTGAGCATTCAATCTATATTGATAACCTTTGCTGATACGATAGCAATTTTTTGTAGGAAAATGACTGGATATTATAAATAATATTTAAGAAATTTCTTTTAATTTCAGTTCATATCTGTTAACATATAAACATGTCAAATATAATCTTTGCAGTCCCGCCAAACAAATCTCCAAAAGGGTTCGCTACAGCAACCCAAAACAGGCAATATCAATATTTTAAAGACCCTACTTTCGTTTACCCAATGATTCCGGCTCTGTTTATTTCGATGATAATGGCTGAGGTCGGTCATAACGTCATGTGGATAGACTCCATAGCCGAGGAATTAACAGAGTTGGAATTCGCGAAAATTATCGTCGACATGAAGCCTGACTTTATTGTGTTTGAAGCGAATACCATGTTGATAAATAATTATTATCAATATATAAATGACATCAAAATCAATCTGCCTACAATAAAAATATTGCTGGCAGGTGAGCACGTTACTGCTATGCCGGAGCACCCAATCGAAAGATGTCAGGTTGATTATATTCTTAAAGGTGGCAAGTGGCACTATGAAGCTTTTAAGATATGCACTGGAAATGAATGGCCGCAAGATAAAATTCTGCCGCATATAGATAGGAATTTAACCCGATGGTGGTTGTACGCATATAAGAACGGGAATTTCAAATATCTACCAGCCACTTATATGATAGCAGCACAGGATTGCTGGTATAGGCCGTTGCAACCATGCACATTTTGTTCTTGGGTAAAATATCATCCTGAGAATACAACAAGAACCGTAGAAGATTATTTACAAGAGGTTGAGGAAATAATAAACTTCGGGTTTAAAGAGTTTTTCGATGATTCAGGAACATTCCCGGTAGGCCCGTGGCTTAGAGAATTTTGTAATGAGATGATAGACAGGGATTACATAAAGCATATTGTCTGGGGCTGTAATATGAGGTTCGGGGCGTTACAACCGGACGATTTCAAACTGATGGCAAAGGCCGGATGCCGGTTCATTTTGTGGGGTTTTGAGTCGGCGAATCAAAAAACTTTGGATAGATTATGCAAAGGAACAAGAACGCAGAGAATAAGCCAAGATTTGATTGCGTCCCGGATGGAAGGTATTTGGAATCATTTGACCGTTATGTTCGGCTATCCGTGGGAGACGCTAGAGGACGAAATGCGAACATATAATATGACCCGTTGGTTGTTGCTAAATGATTGGGCGGCATCAGCTCAGGCGACTATCTGCATGCCATATCCTGGGACTAAATTATTTCAGGAATGTAAGGACAACGGATGGTTATTGAATGAAGATTGGGATAAATGGGATATGACTCAAGCTGTAGTAAGTTTGCAATATGATTTTAAAGAGATATTGAAAATGCAAAAAGGCGTTTACGATATAGCGTATCATCCCAAATTTATATTGAATAAATTAATAAAAATACGTTCTTGGGATGATGTTAAATTTTATTTTCGTTTAGGAAAAAAGATTGTCGATAGGTTCGGCAATTTAGTAGATGACAAACAAGTATCATTAAACTAGGAGGGAATATGGGAAATGAATCATGGTATGTGCAGGTCGAGTTGACAATCAAGGGGCCAAAAGAACCGGCTCAAATAGGTAAATATGTTTATCCTGGGGCGTCAAAGGAGTTGGCTCTGGCCGTCGAGACTGCATTGAAGAATTTGGATAAGGGCATAACATTGAGTTTGGGAAATAAATAATGAACAATGTTTATTCTCTTGAAGATATCCATCGTCTATTTAATCATTGTACTGCTTGTCCTCCTAATTTTAGAGTGCTTAAAGCTCAAATAGTCTATGATAAAAATGACAAGATACGTCCTCTTTGGGTCCAGAATAGAGACCTGAAGGGGGCAGCCTTGGAGAATCTGGCAGATTGCACGAACGCAAGAGAGTTATTTAATTATAAACCCGGGTTCAAAGGTAAGAAAAAAAGGACGATAATAATAATCGATGAATAATACACAACACAAGTTAGTATCATGTGTAATACCGGTCGTCAGGAATGATAAGTTTGTAGACGGCTGTGTCGGCGCTGTAAAAAAGTCCACGTATAAGAATTATGAAATTGTAGTTGTGGATGAAGGCCTTGAGAGATCTGCCCAGAGAAATATTGGAATTAGAAGGTCAAAGGGCGAATTCATTATATTCTTAGACTCCGATATGAGAGTCACTCCAAATTTGCTTGAGGATTGTGTCAAGAAAATAGAAGGGTATACTGCCGTTTATATTCCAGAACGGATAATCACTGAGGGGTGGTTTGGCAAGCTAAGGGATT
>Ga0209518_1003650_pt1 | contig 13045 bp, 26 predicted proteins | sample RifGroB1_FD_183993 | JGI IMG/M metagenome (GOLD analysis project Ga0209518, IMG submission 183993) | Groundwater microbial communities from Rifle, Colorado, USA - Groundwater B1 (SPAdes) (version 2) | ecosystem: Environmental > Aquatic > Deep subsurface > Groundwater | place: Rifle, Colorado... | reverse complement strand
AACTTAATCGCATCTGTATTTGCGTTGGCTGATTTTAATTGGAATACATTTGTGACAGCAGCGGTTGTTGCTTTTGCGGTACCAATTTTAATGTCAAGCATCGTTTCACCATTGGTACCATCGGTGTTGACTCCAAGTGTTTGAGACATCACAAGTACAGCCATGCCTATCATTATGATTGTAAGCAGTAATATTTTTTTCATTGTAACACAATTTTTTGATTATTTATGAAATAAATTCCTGAAGAAAAATTTGAACAATTAATAATATTTGTTCCTGAATATATTTTTCCGTTCATTACTATTTGACCAATTAGATTAGTGATGTGAAATTCACTTGGTGTTATTGAGTATATTGTTATTTTTTTATTTTCAATTGAAATGAATTCTAAATTGCAAGATTTAACATGAGTGATAGCACTGATTGTTGCTTTACCGTCAATGTCTATTTGTGTTAAACGATAATACATATTCATATGAATAGGTTCGTCTAAATATTGATAATCAGTTTGCGTTGATGAATTGATGGCACCATTAATTTTATTTACAAACACAAAATCAGTTCCGTTGGAACTTTTTTCTATAATAAAATATTCGTTGTTCGTTTCACTTGCAGTTTTCCATTCCACTACACCACTGCAACTAACTATAAATGAAAGTAACGTAATTGGTAATGGATTATTTTTATTTGACAATGTCCACGACGAAAAATTTAAAGTAGCAGGTATGTCGACATAACTCGGTGTACCGGCAGTATAAGTTCCAATTGGTGTTTCCCATTCACATGGACTTGCTGTTCCCCATCGTTGTGCCAATAAATTTGATTCGCCATACACTCCATCATAATCAGCTGCTGTATATCTAAATCGTGCTGCCGCAGTTGGATTGGTTGTATAGCCCGTCGGTGTGATTACCCAAAATCTATCAAGTACTTCGTTCTCATTACCGTGAGCACACAAAGAGGTTACTGTAGACGGTAAAGTCACATCTGCAGACGTGTACCAGGTACTTACATTTAACCGGCCCGCCCCAACTCCTGCAACTGAAATGTTAAATTCAAATGGTATGTATGTGGTAGTGGTGGTGAACGGAAAAATATAATTTCCTGTTGATGTTCCTATGTTCCATAAAACTCTATTATAATCACGACCAGTCTCGCTACAAATAATTCCTCCTGAGGTTCGGGTAATAGCGTTTGTGGCACTATTTTGAGTAACAAAATAAATAGGGGTTGCCGCGGTTCCATTACTTAAAACCACATAGGCACCGTTAAATACGACACGTGCTTGTGGGTAGCAAGTGGATAAAAATAAGTAAAATACTATAAATAAAAAGATACTTCGCATAACTATAATTATCAAAAATACAAAATTTCATGACTAAAATTGGTTGGTATCCTTGGTGTGATGGTCGGAAAATTCCACTTCTTTCTTATCCATTATTCGAATAATCTCTTCAAGGGAATATGGTCTAAATTCCATGGTGTAAATTAATAAAGTGTAATATAAAGGATTCTGTTAATTTTATTTTTTGTATTATTTTTGTAAATTCAGGTAATAAATCTGGATTTTTATTAACAAAAAAATAAATTCCATTTGTAGGTGTTAATGTTTTACTTAATTTCAAAATATATTTTGGCTTAATATTAGTTTCGATGCTACACTCCTTAAGGGTGTCGTATTTATTGTACGTCAATGAATTATTATTATAGACATAACAATAACCTGACCATTTATGATGGTTAATGCCACGTGGTAATGATGCTATCCACTTTTGATTAATATCCGGAACTTCACGACTTTTTTTGATTCGTTGCCGAAAATCTACATCTTGATTTAATAAAGAGCGCGCATTAGATAATTTATTTTTAATTTCTATTGCTTTATCTGTTCCGTGTATTTCTTCGTATGTTTTATTCTCACGCATCGCCTTAATTGTGGTTTCACATTTGTTTCTATATTCTAGATTTTGCCAATTTTTTATTGCGCGGGCTTTCCTTTTAATAATTTCAATTGGATGATTACATCTAATCTTTTGTGAAATTGATAACTTTTTACTAATCTCTTCTTTGTTTGGGTTGTTTGTGTACACATCGCCTCCAGCGCCTCCTGGAGTTATATTATAACCAATCTTATTATCTTGTGAATTATAAAACTTAATCCAATAAATTTCCCTTTCATTTAACTCTTTTTTAGATGAACATTCTTCTAAAATTTCCTTTACAAAATTTTTTATGCCATGCTTCATGATGGCATTATTTAATACTAAACCAGAACCAAAATACTCTGCTAATTTTTTACCGGTTTTGCAAGATTGACCAATATAAATTTTACCGTTTACCAAGTTTGTTGTTTTGTAAATTACCATTACTCATTTTCTCCGTGATTAGTTTGGCAACTAATTTAGACACCGTGTAGCCATTTTGGTCACAATATTGTTTAAATTCCGAGTATAATTTCTTATGAATTGATATCGTTGTATGGTTTGCCATTGGTTAATGTATTTATATATAAGTATATGGAAATTTAGAAAACACCATGAATTTGTGAAAATAATTTTAAAATTAATTAGTATTACTATCGTGATGGTCAATAAAATAAATGCTTTTTTTACTTAAAATACTTATTACTTCATCTATAGAGTACGGACGAAATTCTGGATGAGTGTCTATACCGACATCCATCGATTTACCGATTCCAGGGAGGGTGCCGTGAGAATGAGCGTAGATATGGATACTTCCTTTATGAGAACCATTCCAAACTCGATGCGCGTAATGTGACATATAGAAATATTGTTTATTGATATAGCCTTCCCATATTTCTTGAACGCTTGAAAACAATGACCGGGGCTCAATTAATGAACCGTCGTGCTTTGATATAAGATTATTTTTACGAATATGCTTATCGTGATTGCCTAATATCAAATGAATGTTATTACACACCAATTGTTTGCGGAATGCATAAATATTGTAAATATGTGAGAATGACCAATCGCCGAGACAATAAAGAATATCATCTTGACCAACTACTTTGTTGATATTGTCGATGATTGTTCTGTTCATCTCTTCCACTGAATCAAAATTACGGTAGCCCCGTTTCCATTTAGAAACAGACGGTCCCGCGATATTGGAATGGCTGTAATGGAAATCTGATGAAAACCATACGTTACTCATAATTCAAATGTTATTGGTTTATGCTTATTGTTTATTGAATATCCCCTATCTAAAATAGAAGTGTTGATGTAAGTCGTACTACCCTGAATTGCCACTCCGTATGCTTCATGAATGTGACCGCAAATGTGATACTTGGGTTTGATTCTATTACAAATTTCCCATCCTAAATTTTTACATCCGGTTAAATCACCTTGTTCAGTTTTATCTAAAATTCCCCAACACGGTCCATGGGTGACTACGATGTCAGTACTTGTAGGAATCATGTCCCAATGTTTTTGAATTACATCGCCCCTATCCCTATTAAATGCCCAATCATGAAACCATGGTGAGATAGGCGAGCCCCAAATTGTTATTCCATTGACAACCGTACCAGAATCGTTTAGATACCGAATGTCTGGATATTTATCCATTATGGCTTCTACATCCATTTTTGTTTTTGGAATGTGCTGAGACCAATGTTGAAGTCCATGTGGAGTAGTTGAAACATATTTTTCATCAAAACAGAAGTCGTGATTTCCAGGTATAAAAATTTTGTGCTTATATGGTAATTTATTAAACCACTTTAAAAAATTTTCCGCATCATGTGGATATCCAACATTCGTTACATCTCCCGCACAAATAATGCAGTCGGCTTCAACAAACCATTCCTTTGGAATGTCATTATACTTGGAATGTAAATCTGATATAGTAATAAATTTAGTCATTGCCTTCTTCATAAATTTTAATTATTTCGGAACATAAATTAGCCGATACACCCCAACCGTTCATGCCGTTCATGGTTTTATATTTTTCAGAATATTCTTTCTGCTTAATTACGACATCTGCAATCGTGTCGCATTCATTTAATAGTTTGATGGCAGCTGCCTCTTTAATGGCATAATTACACATCACATATCCTGGATTTTCTTTTAGCCATTGCAAATATTTTTCCGTATATTCATTTGCTTTTGATGTTAAGATTTCTTTAATTGTCATTTTCTTTTTTTATTTTTAATAACTTGTTTGGCGCAATCTTCGTGTACCTTAATATAATAATCACCTTTATCAAAGCGAATGAGTTTATGTCCTTTCTTTCCTGGCTCTAAACATTCGTGGCAAATTGTTGCAACTCGTTTCGGTAACCTCTCTTTGTTCATGTTGTATAAAAATTTGGAACATAGCCGCCTTGATAACAGCCCGGAATTGGAATGAGGTCACCTAATTGGTCAACAAATTTCATTCCAGAAATATTTTTATAAAAAGTATTCATGAATTCAGAATCTACTTTGGCTAATTTGATTAGTACATGGAATCCGCCTCTTGTCATTAATATTTTAACGCAACTCATGTTAATGTACGATTCCAATAATGGTAATGCTTCTTTTATATTCGCACCATCAAAATCAAAATCAATGTATATTTTTCGTGCACATGCTTTTTGGATTTGCGACATAACTTCTTGATGTGGGTTATATCCATAAAACGGCTGCGTGATGAGATCTGCAAATAGTTTTAGTGAGTTTTTCGTTGCTTTCTCCAAATCACGTGGGTTCGGCGAAATATAAATTGCCAACGCCTCTTGGGGAATTGGTGTAGTGCGTTGAAAGTATGTTCCAACTTCACATTCACATTGCTTGATTTTATTAAATAAATTTTCTTTTGTTGTTGTAAATCTTTTTAACTGTTGCTTGTCAGAATTAATATGGACAATGTCCTTACAGTATTTTGAACGAGCAAGAAGGGTCACATAGAAAGTCTCACCGGGTAATAAATCCGGAAGAAATTCATTAATAAATTCTTTTAATATTTGTTCGTTTTGTATTATTGAATAGTTCATTGTAACTCTTTTTTCATTTTTTTATATAATATTTTTTGATATGTATATGCCTCCTTTTCCCATGGTAGTTTTTTATATGCGTCATATGTATTCGATTTAATAGGAAATATTTTTCCATTCCACCTAAATTCTCCAGAACGAATATCTTGGGATAATTTACCACTATAAAACTGCATAACATGAACGCATTCATGTAATATAGATTTGTCCAATTCTTTTTTTGAAAGTGTTTTGTTGAAATCAATTAGAAACATCCGCGGTTTAATATTTTTATCATCCCATGTACATCTTCCATCGTCTCGCTTATGATCTAAAGTACAAAAATTAATTGACACTTTAATATTCTTACATCTTCGCTCACCAATTAAATATTTTAAAGCCCATTTGGTTAAAATTTTAACCCGGGCCCGGTTTTTTGGTTTTGCGTTTGTGATGTGGAATTTCATATACTATTGTCGTAAAATAATAAATACAAACCCATTAATGGTCCTGACATTACACATAATATAAAAAAAATAATTAGCTCTACCGGCATAGTGGTATTCATTGCTTTACCCAATAAATGGCAATAAAAAATAAATGACATTAATCCTAGGATCGACCATATTAATATTCCCATGTTATTAAGATTTAATAGATTTTAAAATTTGTTCTTTGGAATAATAATCAACTGAAGAAACATCGTCCCCCATTATATAATGAGCCCAGCCTAAATCATAGGCTCGTTGTAACATTTTATTTTTACATTTTCGAACTGCTCCATCATAACATTCAGACCATCCTAAATTGTAATAATGTAACAGGTCGGCGTTTGATAGTATTTCTTTTTGCTTTTTCATTTACAAAGTGCTTTTTCTTTTTTAGTTAAATACTCACAATCACATCGAATTGTTTTTACAACTTTATTTCTTTTTGAATAAACAATTATCTTAAATTCTGTGCAAAACTTACTTGTTGCCAATTCTCTATAATATGCTTTTTCACGGGCATTTCCGTCTGACGCGTTTACGTTGACAAAAGTTTCAATTGCCTGGATATCGCATTCGACAGCGTTTGTTACAATGTAAGTTGAACTACATGAACATAGTATTAAAACAAATCCAAGTAAAAATTTTTTCATTCTGTTCTTCCATTAAAATTCTTTAGAAGCTTCTCAATATTATCACGTCCAACTGGATTCATGGAATGTACAAAGTACTCGGGCAAATCACATTTGTGTTCGAGGCAATACTCACATAACCATTTCGCACAATCATATCCGGTTCGTTCTTTAAATTCAGAATATAATTCATTATAATCATCGACACCAGAATACATTTTTGGAGAATAATGTTCGTCGGACAAATCATGGTCAAACGAAATTATAATTGGTAAACTATATTTTGTAATGTACTCAACGAATTCATCGTATGAGCGTACGATTTTCCATTGTTCGTGATAAATACGGACATCGACACCACGTCGTGTCATATATGCAGTACAATCAATTGGATTGCGTACATCATCTAGAAATAAAAGTGTACCCATAGATAATAATTTAAAAATTGTCGAGGATCGGATTCGAACCAATGCAAGTCCCAACCCACTTTACGGAATGGGTTATCGAAACCATCTTCTCACTTACGGGAAACGCTCGACAATTCAATATAAATATACATAATTTTTATTAATCGGTTAAACCATCTTCTCACGATTGATATTTTATGGTGTGGTTTGCGGGACAAATTAATGTCGTTTCAAAAACATCTTTTTTAAATGCGTGTTTGCCTTTCCATTTTGGATGATATACCACAATGACATTTTGAGGCGGTTTATTCAAAAAGAATAATGAATCAAAATCTTCTTCTTCGTCCATATTATGATATAACGTGTTTTGATATAAAACATACCACGACGCCTCTAAGGTGTTTAGTTGAATATTCATTACCACAATGTGATTGGGTTGTAACGGATAATGCTTCCAATACGTATTGGTAATATTTCTTTTTGTTACTTCGATTGTCGTATATCCTTGTGATAACAAATATCGTTTAAATGCCAATGTCGACCAATGTCTTTGCGATTTCGGTAATTTCTTTTCTATCAAATGAGCCTTCTGCCGGGTTATCAAAGATAATGTTGCGGAACCACATGACTTCCATTTATGTTGGTCATTTAGATATGGTTTGAATTTCGGACAAAGATATTCTTCCCATCTAATACTTGGAGAATATAACGAACCAGTAATCATACTAATATAGTTTTTTAAACTTTGTTTTTTCTTCAGAAGTGGCAAGTCTTAATGCCCGGCGATATACTCCTTTACCGGGTTCGTTGTACGGCCAAATAACATCATTGGCACCGCTATTATAGACAATGCGGCGCACTTCAAGTAACTTGTTGAGCTTATACCCTACGCCACCTGCAGTTGGGGAATTTCCATTATCTGTTTGGCCTTGAACCCGGGCATACATATTAAAATGTCATGTTCTTTAAATGTTTCCATAATTTATTATTTTGAAATATTTGAAATTTGAATTGAAAGTAAAGTATAAACGCATAAAATAAGCGAGTATGTCATCTCATTGGTAAATGTTATATTCGCAATATGTAATGTATTTAAAATGAATATCATAGAATAAACGATTATACAAATCAACAATACCAGGTAAGTTATTTTTTTAAATGTTTCCATCGGTTATTTAATTTAATAATGATATTGTTATTATTTGTATAAGTAAATGTAGTGAAAATTAATGATATTATCAACTCGAAATGTAAATGAATTGGAGTGATAATTAAGTGGTTAAGATTAATTGATTATGATGATGATTATTTATGGTTTTTAAGAATAAAGTAATGATTAAAGGTATATACGTGAAACAAATTGGTTTTTTATTAAAATATGGGATAAAGTGATGGTTACAGGTATATACGTGAAACAAATTGGTTTTTTATTAAAATATGGGATAAAGTGATGGTTACAGGGTGAATTTTGGGTAGCGCAAAGTGAACACATACTATCAAGTCCACATCCACCACCTCATCTACTAACTACATTCAATTCGGGTACTCCCCCTCGAGGTGTAACTCAGGTTCTTTTATATAGCCACCCAAATCAATGCTATATAGTATATAAGTTCTACTCTTTAATTTAGTTTTCATTGCCTTGTGATTTTTGTATTATTTATATAAGGTAGTGTATGCTTACATTTACCTTTATATGTATTGCCCGGACATGAGCAAGTTATTTTTCCATTGGAGTGTTTGGTTATTATGTATGTATCACCAGATGACCCAATTGTTGTGCCAAGTATTGTGTTTTTAGAGGTATATGGATTTGTCCAATTAATGTCTTCTATTGTAGTACCTTCCGGTAACTCTTTCCAACCTGGAACTAAATAGTCTTTATTATCTGAGCTGCGGAATATGTGTGGAGGCAGCACGTTGGTGTATTGTATTTTCATCGATATAGTGTTACTATTGTTCCAAAAGCTTTATCGAATTCGGATACTAAATTTTCATAGTCGCCCGAAGTCATTCTTTTGTGGAGATCTTTGATTTGATCTTTATTCCATCCTAATTGCTTTGCAAATGACCCGGCTTTGCCTAATAGTACAAATGCATTGCCTTCTGGTCCGGTTAAATCAATTGTGATTTTGGTGTGTTTTGGTTTCTTTGTTATCATACGGTAACTTGTTTTTATTAAGTGGTTGTTATATTTGTTCTTCTGCTAAGAAGTTCATTAAGTGTTTTTGAAATTTCAATGATATTTTCGGTATTGATAAGGCGCGCGTCCTTGCCATACATTCTGGTAAATGAAGGTGGCATACCATACTCATAGCTTCCGATAAAATATGACATTACTTCAACACCTTTTTGTTTCATTTTAATGACTTCTTTTCTTGTCAATTCAACCAATTCTTCTGCCCTGACCCCGAAGCAGCCTGGTTCCCCATCTGACAAATTAATGAAGTATGAATCTTTGTTACTGGTTTTTTCTTCTATGTTATTTTGAATTGCGGCAAAGCATGCTCCTTCCGGTGTGCCACCTACGGTAGATAATCGGCCGAATAAACGTACTATTTTCTTGGTAGTGTCAAATTTACTATCATAAGCAACAAGTACGTTTGCTCCACCTATAGTCTTACCGGCTGAGCGTACAGTACCTTCCGACGCTCTTAGGTCAATAACTACACGAATCTTTCCGACTATTTCTGCGGCGCGTGCAATTGCAATTGCCATTTTAACTGCATTTCGTATTTTGGCACACCCCATTGAGCCCGAAGCATCGATTGAAATATAAATCGTCACCTCTTTTGAATTGCTTTTGGTAACTCGGTCAAATACATTTGTTAAGCCACAACCAAGTTCGGCTAAAAGTCTTTTATCGACTTTACCTGTTTCTTGACGGGTATATCTTGTGGTAAATTCTTCGTTACGAATTTTTAATTTTGAAGCTAACATTGCGCCCAGACGCATGCCGGCTTTTACAGTTTCATTACTGACGTTATGGTAACCGGATGTCATTCCGGTTAAATGACTATCAATTGTTTTTTGATTAAATTTTTTAATGACGGTAACAGCAATTTTACCACCGGTACTCGGAAAATTAATATTTGTTGTCGTTGCGCCCGATTCAATAGCAGCTTCAAGTTTTTTAGCGTCGGGCTTACTGAGTGAAGTTTTTTTCACTTTCCCATCGACAAATTGTTGCTGTTTGGCAATTGCTTTTTTTACTGTATCCGGTAAATTTCCAAAATCGGTACGTGCGCCGGTTGAATCACTTTCATTTTCATTTTCATCACTTTCGTTATCATCACTATCACTTTCATTTTCATCATTTTCATTTTCATTGCTTTCATTTTCATCACTTTCGTTATCATCACTATCACTTTCATTTTCATCATTTTCATTTTCATTGCTTTCATTTTCATCACTTTCGTTATCATCTGATGAACTATTACCTGAAGTGGTGTCGTTACTGTCCGGTGCTTTATCGGTAACTTTTTCAACATTGTTTAAAATAATGTCAAGTACTTCCATACTTAAATCAAAAGAATCAATTGTACTTTTTAACCTGGAAATATTAGCCAAATCAATTTTTGCATAAATTTTATCAAGTTCTGGTAAAATGTTGGGTGTACAATTTGGGTTCATCATGTTCAGGATATGAAAAATATATGAGGCAAAGTCTTTACCATTAACCGTACGGGTTTTTAAAATTTTGTTAATTTGTTTGCTATTAAAATACTCGTTATAAAGTGCCTCATAATATCCAACATACCCAGGACAAGTTGCTTTCATGAAAGCATCAATTCTACGGTCTTCGATGATGTTTAAAAGAGTTTTTAAGTGATTTACAATTAAAGTAGCATCGGGCCGACTGTAAACTTTTTTTAGTAATTTCGGTAACTTCGTTTTGTTATTAAGAGCAGACATGGCGTTTTGTACTTGCATCGATTTCAGTAATTCAAAATCGGTTAATAGTATATGACTACCTTCATGTAAGGCAAGTCCAACTGCAGTGTCAAAATTTCCGGTGTCAATTTTTTTAGATAAAATAACCGTTTTGCCATCCGTCATTGAGTCACCTTTTGATGAATATTTAACAGGAATATTTTTTGCACAGGCAATACGTACAAAATTGGCAATTGCCCTTTGATAGGCAACTAACTCAAAAATGTCGGCACCTTGTGGAGCGTTTGTGTTGCCAGTGATGACATCGAAGTATTTATTATCAACTTCATCGTCCATCCAAAAGGAGCTGTGTTGGTTAATTTTAGTTGACATATTGTATTGTGTTATTTGTTAATGTTTATAAGTAAATGTAGTGAATATAATTCACATTACCAAATTTTTAAGCAGAATTCTGGAAAGATAATGGGTACTGATTATTAGTGTATTATAACTATATGATAGTCAGATGTTTAAGGGAGTTAATAATCAATGGAATATATTTGCTTAATTATTAAGGTGTTATTGATTGGCGTTTAAAAAATACGCACCGAGTAATACTGGCATTGCCGCAGGAGCACTTACAACTGCAATCCATGGCATTTCATCATTTATCATTTTCCCACCCATACAAAACAAGTAGCTGAATATAATGTAGAAAATTAATAGAGGTATCATGATTTTACAATTTTAACTACAAGTGAATTTGTCCGGTATGGCCGCGTAGTGGTGTGCTTTGTAAATTTAATTTTGAAGTGTCGTCTGCCAGATAAAAGACAACCGGTAAACGGATGATATCGTTTAGTGTTTTTTAGAACCGCGTCCAACGCACTCTCAGGTACTCCCCAGAATTTTGTCCAGTAACCATTTTTTTGATGTTCGGTAAATCTCCGGTAGCATACAAAGTTTGAGTTTAGATTTTTCAAGTAAGCGCTAATTTCTTTAAAAGTGGCGAAAATTTCCGCTTTGTCTTTTTGAGTCAGTTTTACGTATCCTTTACGTTCCCCGCTGGTTTTCATGGTATTTTCTTTAAGATTTATTTATGATTTAATTTTTGAATTTCAATTGCTAATTTAATGTATAAAGAATATTCTTTAATCTGTTCCTTGGTAAAATTTTCTTTCTCTGCAATATTTTTTGATTTCAGCCATTCTTGTGGAGTTTTTTTCATGCATCCTATCTGCAATAATGTTTTTGTGCAAAAAGAAACGAAATATATCGAACCCTGAATTTGGAGTGGTGAGTTACTCCATGCATCACCAGAAACCCATGCATCGCCATAAACCCGTGCATTACCAAAAACCTTTGCATCACCAGAAACCCATGCATCGCCATAAACCCGTGCATTACCAGAAACCCATGCATCGCCATAAACCCGTGCATTACCAAAAACCTTTGCATCACCAAAAACCTGTGCATTACCATAAACCCATGCATCGCCATAAACCCTTGCATTACCATAAACCCATGCATCACCAGAAACCCGTGCATTACCAAAAACCTTTGCATCACCAAAAACCTGTGCATCACCAAAAACCTGTGCATTGCCAGAAACCCATGCATTGCCGAATAAATTTTCTTCTTTTTCAACAAATCCACCGCGGGTTCCTTTATTTCCCCATTTACAAGTGCAAGTGAGTTCTATACGAAATAATTTATGTCCGGATATAGTTGTAATTGTTTCGGTGGTGAGTTTAAAATGTTTCATATGTTTTATTAAGTTTAATTTTGATTTTGTAGTGTAAAAAAGTATGGAGCTTTCGTTGGGCTATTTTACAAGCATCGCCGTTACTCGCTCCATACTACAAACACACATCTTTATTTCTTTGTTCTAGGATTTCTTTTTTTAATATAAATCAAACTCCAACCTTTTGTTTTTCCTTTAGCAATTAAATTGTATGGAGAGATTCTATTTGGGTGATATGTTGATAAATTTTTGTTTAATTCGTAAAAAAATTCTCTCAATAATTGAACCGAGTCAAATTGAAACTCCTTTCCGTCCGGTGATTTAATAATACAATTTCTTTTTGTTATTTTGGATTGTTGCTCCTTATATTCTTTACTCTTTCTCTCAGGATAACCATGTTTTTTCATTTGATCTTGTATAAATTTTCGCTTTTGCTTGTCACCCCACATTGCTTTACTTTTTAAGGACCTTAATTTATTAATACATGCTTTTCGTTCCTCACTTAAATTAGCACACGTGTTTCCACCGGTACCGCCTTTTGTTGCATTATATCCATTCTTATAAGAATCGAGTTTCCTTATCCATCGGCGCTCCATTAACATAGTTTCTTGAGAATTGGAGCACTGTTCTAAGATATGATATTCAAATGATTTCCACCCCATTTACGCACAGAATTATAAAATTGCGAAATCTTTCCGTTTTTAACATTATTAATGTGTTGTGATCTTCGTTTATTTAAAATTCTACTCTCATCCTTTCCAACATACCATTTATTGGTTTTGTGTTTTTATACCCATATACTATCATAAGTTCCTTATACTTTGTTACTAATAAGTATAAGGAACTTTGATTAAACACTAATTAGGCGGAAACAAATTTGTTCACAATCTGACGTATAAAACTCCTTTCACTGTCGACTCCACCTTCGTTGGAAT
>Ga0209518_1003647_pt1 | contig 13053 bp, 16 predicted proteins | sample RifGroB1_FD_183993 | JGI IMG/M metagenome (GOLD analysis project Ga0209518, IMG submission 183993) | Groundwater microbial communities from Rifle, Colorado, USA - Groundwater B1 (SPAdes) (version 2) | ecosystem: Environmental > Aquatic > Deep subsurface > Groundwater | place: Rifle, Colorado... | reverse complement strand
TCTTCCTCACCGCGCCGACCAGCGCTTCGAGTCCTGGCTCTTCCAGATCGATCACTATTCTCGGGGAGGGCCTAACGGACAGACGCCCGTCAGCATATGGGATATGGTAGGCGTCACAAAGACGGCATTCGATCAGCAGGTGATCGCACTCAAAGATTGGGACGCCACAGGCGATCCCGTGGTCGGATACCTGAAATGCGGGCCGCTATCGGTGGCCATCATTCCGACCGAAGATGAAGCACTGAGGCGCGTGGCCGCAACGGTCACGGCGACTCTGAATGAATAAAATCGCCTGCAATGGCAGGCATGATCTCACCGAAAGGGGTCAGTACAATGGGTTATGTGGCCTTTCAAGATGGCGTGCTCGAAATTGCCGACGCAGGCGGTTTCTCCGGCGCAAATCATATCACCGTAAAAATCCAGAAGGGCGGCTTGAAATGGTCCGAGCCGTCTCCGGCGCAGGCCATGAAGGACCGGGGGACGCTCGATCACTGGCGTCCTGCGGAAGAGGAGCCGATGTCCTGGTCCATCTCCGGAGAGGACCATGGGTTGGTCGGCACATCCGGAACTTCGAACGTGGCGACAACGCTGCGTGAGGCGCTCAAGGGTGAAGGCTCGGCGTCTGACTGGGCGACTGATGATCCGAATAGCGCCGTGTATACCACGCAGCTCCGGCTCACCATCACCGATCCCGGCGACGGCTCCGGCGATGCGGATGTTCTCATCGAAAACGCCCGTACGGAAATGTTCGAGTATTCTGAGGAAGCCGAGGCGAATACATTTACAGCCTCCGGACGGGCGCTCAGCACCGAACCGACATTCTCGTAGGAGGGCGCTATGAAGATGAAAAATGGGCCGGACTCCATCGTGGAGACCGTGTCGGTCGATATCTGCGAGGGGTTTTCCATCGTCATCCGTCCGCTATCCCTCGCTTGGGATCTTTTGATGGCTGAGCAGTTGCCAACCCCACCGGAAGCCGATGTTACTGCGTCCAGTCGGCATAACCGGCGACTGATGATCCTCATGGTGGCGGGCAGTCTGATGCCGGGGCAGATCGAATTTGAGACGGATCGCGAGGGAATGCCGCTCGCGGAGTATGCAGATGCGATCCTGGAGGAATTTTCCGAGTTCGGATTGGACGGTAAAAGATTTCTGGTACTTTGCCAAGCAGTCCAACGGCTCAATAATTACGCGCCGGAAACGATCGAGCAGGCGAAGGCAGATTTTTTCGAGCAGGCGGCGAGCTAGCGCCGCTCTTCCTCGAATTTTCCATCTGCGAGCAACAGGGATGTGGCTATTTCGATTCTGGTGCATGGGCAGAGAGAACCAGGTGGGAGCGTGTGCACTGGGTGGCATTTTATCGGCTGAAAGACGATCTGGCCGGTTATGAGATGCTCCCCGAATCGCTCCAGATGAATCATGCGCTCCCCGAGTGGATTGCGCTGTTGCCGGACCAGAAAAACGCAGCGCAACAGTATATGACCGAACAGGAAAAACTTGCCAGCGTGCGTGTGACACTGAAACAATGGATGGCGGCGGATGAAGACGAACGCGCTTCACTTCTGCGCTGGGCGGACCGTGTAGGAAAAATGTAACGAGGGATAATATGGCGACAGTCGTAGAGGCCATCACCGCCCAACTGACGATAGATACGAGTCAGTTCAAACTTGGACTACAAACAGCGGACCAGCAGGCATCAAAATCATCGTTCGGTTTAAAAGGTTTGGCGAAATCCGCCGCCGGTTTGCTGTCGGTTTACGCTGGTTTTTCCATGCTCCGCAGCATAGCTACGGGGTTTTTGAGCGTCAACCGGGAAACCGAACGCCTGATGGCATCCCTTAAAACAGTGACTGGATCGACGCAGAACGCGACAGCGGCCTTCAGTGGCATATCGAAATTTGCTGCCGAGACGCCTTTCCAGATCGACGAAGTAGCTACGGCCTTTATACGGCTCAAATCCCTGGGGCTTGATCCTTCGGCGCAATCCCTCCGCGCCTATGGCAATACGGCATCGGCGATGGGGAAAAACATGTTGCAGATGGTCGAAGCAGTGGCCGATGCGACTACGGGAGAATTTGAACGACTCAAGGAGTTTGGGATTCGGGCGAAATCCGAAGGCGACCGAGTCTCCTTCACCTTCCAGGACATCACAACGACGGTTGGGAAAAACGCAGCGGAAATATCGAATTATCTGCGATCCATTGGCGAGGTGAATTTTGCCGGGGCCATGAACGAGCAAATGGGCACGATGAACGGCATCATCTCGAATATCCAGGACAATCTATCCACATTGGCACGGATCATAGGTGGTCCCGGGGGGGTCAATGGAGAATTAAAAAATCTTCTGATTTCATTTCAGGCGTGGACTGCGGATTTGAAACGAAACCCCCAGATTGTATCGGCATGGGCAAATGTGGCAATAGCTTACATAAAAGGGGTAGCAGAAACCACATGGGGCCTCGGAAAAATACTGAAGGGCGTGGGCGATATCTTTCTGGATATTGCCTCCCGGAATTTTGGTCTCATCGTCATGGATTTTCAAGAGATGACAAAAGCTTGGGAGGAAATGGGGCAAACTCAGGATGCTATGCAGATTGCCGGGGCGCAATATGCGGTGACGATGGGGAAAATTAAAACAGAGACAACGACTACTGAAACGAATGTGGCGGGTATGGCTTCCCAGATGGGGCAATTCGCCGGAATGGCAAAAAACTCAGTTTCTTTTATGAAGGAACTCTCCAAAATCTCCGACTCCATGCCCACAGAGTTGGACCTGTGGTTGGAATCCATGAAGTCCGCCGGGACAGAGGCTAGGGGCACAAAGGGTTTTCTCGACATGCCGGAAACGATAGACGGATTCGACGCCATCAATACATCCATGCGAAATTCCGACAGCGCCATCGGCCGCTGGCAGGAGCGGATGCGCGATATAAAATCGATCCAGGATTTGATCCAGCAGGGCGCATCCGATATCAATGAGGAATATCGGCTTGGCAATCTTCCGGCTCAGGATATGGCGAAGGCCGGAGAAAGATTGCGCGGTAGCCAGCAGGGCGTGACAAGTCTCCTGTCTGCGGGCGCAGCTCATGCCGCACAGATCGCCATCAATCTGCACAATGCGGCGAACGAGCAGAATAAACTCCGGGGTTTCTTCAAGGGCTTGTTCGCCTCCATCGTCTCTATCGCCCTGGGTCCCACCTGGGGACCGATTGGGGCGCAGGTGGTCAATATGATGCGGCATGGCCGGGCCAACATTCAGGCGCAATCCGGGATGATGATTCCGGCCTTTCCCGGCGGCGGCGGCGTACCCATCACCGCGCACAGCGGCGAGAGCGTGCTGACGCGGGCGGCGACGAGGCAACTGGGGACAGAAAATATCATCCGGCTCAACCATGCGCCGGAATCGCTTTCGATCAGCGGCGGAATAACCGTAAACATCGATGCGCGGGGCGCTGCGGATGCGCGGGCCATGGGACAGATCGTAAAACAGATCCTCCCGGACGCTCTGCGTGATGCCTATCGGAAACGGAGGATATAATGGACGTCCTGCTGACGAACGGCGCGACGACGCTCAGATTTCTCCCCGGCATGTGGCAGATGCCGCGCATACCGGCATGGGCGAAACCGCAGCGTATCCTCACCAATACGTCCCCGTTTGATCGCGTGCATACAATTTCTCAGAATTATACGCCCCGTGACATCGTAGCGCATGTCTCTCTCTATGGACCAGATAAAGGCGTCTATACTGGTGCGGATAGCCTGATGGGTTTCTTTAGCGCCGCGGATCCGTCCGGCGTCGATGGCATGGCGCAGACATTTCTTCTTCGCGATGCGGACGGGGCGCTCTACCAGGTTCGTTTCGCAGAACGCCCGGCTCTGGAGACCGTGGTCAAAGAATGGGATTTCCGGGGCGACATCGCCCTCCGGCAGGAGTATGTGCTGCCGACGGAGGATAGCGCCGGACTTCTGGGATGGTTTGCCGCTTATGACATGGATGCCAATGGCGGCGATCTGTCCGCATGGACCACGAGTGACGAGGTGGGCAATACCGGGACGGAATGGGACGATCTATCGGCGAATGCCTACGATGCGGTTCAGGCAACGCAGACAAACCGGCCGCTGTGGAAAACGAGTCAGATCAATAGCCGGCCAGCTGTGGATTTCGATGGAACGGATAATTTCCTGAATGCCAACGCCATCGCCACAGTTTTTTCCGGCGCATCCGATCATGTATGGAGCGCCTATGCCGTAGTGCAGCCGGATAGCGCGGGTGGCGTGCAATGCCTATTTTCCGTCGGCAGCGCCTCGCTCAGCGACAGAATTGAATTCTTCCAGCGCAATGCTAACACCGCCTGGCGGCAGGTGATCTATGATGGCGCGACCACGAAGACGGTTTCGGGTTCGTCTACGATCACAGCAGGAAATATCTATATCCTCTCATTCGTTTCGACCGGGACAGCGCTCTCGATGCATGTCAATGGCGCATCCGTACTATCTGCCGGCGATATGGATGTGGGATCCATTGACACGCAGAACCGGGCCGTGATCGGCGCGACAATGGTCGCCGGATCTACGTCGCAATGGTTCGATGGTCGCATCGGCGAGGCCATGCTCTACAGCATCGAACACAGCGCGGTCCAGCGCCGGCGCCAGGAATTGCGGCTCGCGGATATGTGGGGAGTGGCACTCGCAGCATGAAAAATCTCTCAGCGGCCAATCAATCAAATATCGCAGACCGGACGAAATCCCCGGTGATCATCGTGCGCATACCATCCATCACGGACGCGGAATGGTCATTCGATTATGACGCCCAGGCGGGAACGCTCTTGTCCCTTTCGCCGATTCATCAATCCATGGCGCCCTATGGCGGGCTGGGACATTTCGATGATTTCGATTTCCAGGTGGCGGCAGCGGAAACCTTCATCCAGGACAACGTCATGGATTTCCTTCCGGTCGAGGTAGTCGTCCAGTATGGGACCGACGCGGAAATCCCGATCTGCGGCGGCATGGTGGATAATTATGGTTATGATCGTGGGACACTCTCCGTATCATGCATCTCTCAGTTCTCGATCCGTAATAAGGACATCCTCATTGCGCAGGCCAATACCACCACCTATCCGGATTATATCGTACCGACTGAGACGGATGGGAAATGGATTCCAATGACGATAGGCTCGCCTTACCGGCCGGACGGCCTCATCATTTTTCGATCCACCGGAACTTATAGCGGAATATACGTCGCTTATAATGCGGCTGTAACTGGGCATACAGCCATAGGAGAGGAACTGGACCCGGCGTTTTATCTATGGCTCGACAGGGCGCGATTATGGATAACCGAGGAGGGCGGCGACCAGACGCTCACCACCTGGCTCGCGGATGGTATCCAGTATATCATCGGCGACACCGCGCAGGCAATGACCGAGAATCGCATTATCCCTCTGTCGGGCGCATGGACAGGGGCAATCGGGACTGACGAGGCAAACGCCGTGGATGATGACACGGCCACCTATGCGCTGCTCGATAATCCCGCAGGGGATGGCGTGACGACTGGCGACCGGTGGCGGGGGCGATTGCCGGAAATAGAGTTCGGGCGTGAAATCATCCCAGAAGTGATGTATTTCTTGGGGAAAATCGAGAAACAGTATGCCCTGAATCATGCCGGACGTACGCTGGAAAAATTCCATGCCGGCATCGAGGTGATCGACGGGACTGATCCGGTGGATCCCGGCGAGGTGATCGCGCTTATCTCCGGAGCTGCGGTCACGTTCAATAATCTCGACGGCTCGGATGCGGAAGACGCCCTGATTATCCCTGTGGATTTTTCGCTCACCGGCAACCTGAAAGACGCTACAGTGATTCCTCGTGAGACCTCGACGCAATTTACGAATATCTACCTCCAGATAAATTGCGTCGAGGAGGATCCGGCCGGCGGTGGCAATGAGGCGGACTATTTCCGCATTCACGAGGCGTCCATAAAGCTGTTTTTTGGCATGGTCACGCATGAACTACGCGCCGTCTATGGCGGTATCCGGGGATATGATGATGACAGCGGTGGCACGTATACCGGGACCGCCTATGCGCTCATCGAAATCCCGTCTGATGTGGTATATTTTATGCTCGGCAAACTCCTGGGACTGTCCAATATCAATACGGCGTCCATCGCGCAGGCCCGGAGCGATTACGGGTTATACCGGCTCGCGCATCAGATCATCGACCAGCAATCAACGGAACAGGCGTTAGGTGAACTGGCTGCAGAAGCAAAACTCATCCTGCACGAGGATACGCAAGGGGATTGGAAGACACGCGCATGGGTTCTGCCCACGGGGACTCCCGACAAGACGTTTTATCAGGATATGGGCCATTTTACGGATGTGGACGGGCCGGAGGTGACAACAGACCGGTCTGAAGCAGACCTGCTGTATAACCAGTTTACGATCTCTTGGGCATGGAATGAGGCGGCTCAGAAATTCAACGAGATGCTCACGCTTGACGAGAATACGGCCGGCGACATAGGTACATGGCTTACCGCGTCGCAAGCCATGTGGAATATCACGCGACGGCGTATCATCGAATGCCGCTGGATCAACGATGCGGATACGGCGCAATCTTATGGTAATTATCTCATCTACCGATATGCCGATCGAAAACGGGTGGTGAATGCGAGTCATAATTTTTATGCGCTGGATCTGGAGCTGGGCGACCGCGTGGTCTATGATCACGATGATCTCGACGCGCAGGTTTCCGGGGGCGATAGCGCGGAGTATGAAATCTATGATATTATGACCGATCTGATGGGCGAGATGATAAAGACGAAATCGATGCAGGCGAGTGTACTGTATACTTCGCTCTATGATCCGACGCAGCCCATCCTATCCTGGGCGGTTTCCTCTGATGGGCTGACATGGACTGGTACGCCGGATGAGGCCGTCGAGCTCTCCGATGGATCCGATGCGGGCGACAAGCTCATATTTTACGATGGCGTGACGCCGATCAGTCCATCGACAGTCGTTCTCACCAATCCCACGACGATCACTGCGACGTTTGCCAGCCCGAATTACATCGGGAAAAACAATGGCGCGCCGAAAACATCATACCACCGGTCCTTAGCGGGAACAAAAATTATATCCGTGGCCACATCCGTCGAGATGCAGACCTACAGCAATCTGGCGGCTACGAACAGCAGCCTAATGCTCTATAAGGCGTTGTTTTCCGTCGGTGTCAATACGGCGCTCGCATCCTATGTGGCGGATTTCAATGACAGCGCCGCCGCATGGACGGAACAGAGCGGGACGTGGATCGTCAATTCGGTGGGATTCCTCCAGAAATCCGCCACTAACAATACCGACGAACATGCAACGCTCCAGCAGGATGAACCGGACATTCAGGGCGAATGCGACTGGAAACTTTCCGCTTCGGGCACACATGTTTTCGCGTTTATTCTCCGGTGGCAGGATGCGAATAATTTCCTCCGGGCCGAACTTCAGTCCCTGGGATCCGGCGGCGCGGCCTATATTTTCGAGGTAGTGGCTGGCGTTCCGGCAACGCTGACGTCGGACACCTCCCTGATCCATGGGCTCTCGGCAGGCGGCACGTATGCCATTAAAGTTCGGGACGAGGGGGATGGGACGATCAATCTTTACATTCAGGGCGACTTGGAACTGACATGGACGACGAGCCGGTTCAAAGGCACAACGCTCGGGGGCGTGAAACTCTATCGCGCCCTGTCAACCGAGTATATCGATAATCTGATTTATACGGCTATCTGAGGATATTATGAGCCTTAAAACAGATGTTCAAGAACTCATTGCCGATCTTCTGGACGATCTGGCCGACGAGGAAGTCTCGAATCTCATGACCTATAATAGCGCCTATACGCAGGCCAATGAAATCTATGATCCGGAAACGGGAATCTACGTACAGGCCGGAGGCGACGGCGCTCTATGGTTCGATAATGAAAATAACTCGCACTGGTTGGCGGTGATTACATAGGGGGAGTAAAACATGGCGAACGATCTGACCGCTAAAAATTTTGATTCGGAGAAAGTGTTTCTCGATATCGACTCCGCCGGGGGAGATGGCAGTAGCGCCGCCTCGCGGCGGCGCTCACGTCACCTGGAATTTAATTCGGCGGATATTTTAGCCGTTCTTGGCGCTCTGACTGATGCAACGATCGCCGCTGGCGCAACTGGATCGCATAGTGCAAAATTGCGCCGCCTGACGACTGATCTGGCCGCGGTACTGGCAAAACTCTCGGCGGATCCAGCGACGGCGACAGGCGTTGCGGCCGTCCTAGCCGAACTCCAGGGGAAGGCTGATCTATCTGAAACGCAGCCCGTGAGCGCGGCAAGCCTTCCCCTCCCATCTGGCGCGGCCACATCCGCCAAACAGGACACGCTCCTAACCGAACTCCAGGGAAAGGCAGACCTTGCGGAAACGCAGCCGGTTTCCCTCGCTACGCTCCCGGCGCTTACAGCTGGTGCAGCGATTATCGGCGCTGCATTGGATGGCGGCCCCTCCGCCGCGGGGACGGATACCTATACATCGAGCGCAGATATGTCCACCGCGGCGGATATAGGACCAGCGCCATCAGCGGGACAGAAATCCGTATTGCTCCAGGCTACGATTTCCGTTGGGACAGCGATGGAGTTCACACTCCAGCTTGAGACGACACCGGCCGCTGAGCGACGATCATTCTTGCTCCCCGCCAATGGCACTGTCATTTTCGTTCCCCGATATCCGATAAAACTCGGTACCGAGGATAAAAAATGGCAGGGCAAAGCCTCTGTGCCCGGAGAGGTACGTATTTCCACTACCACACGCAGCGAGGCATGATATGTGGGGACCACTATCAGGTGCGAATCAAAATGTCATGGTGTCGGCAGTCGTACCCGTCGTACCTGTCTATGTCGGCGCGACGATCAACCGCGCATCCGCGGGCAATGGCAAGCTCGACCTCGAATTCGATGTAAACATCACCTCTCCAGGGGGTGATTACGAGGCTGGATTTACTATCGAATGCCGCGCACCGTCGGGCACGTGGTTCACACTGGATGCTACGAAATACACGGCGGCGCTTCAAGACTCGAAATACATTCGTTTTTCGTTGACCGGCACGGTGAACACGTTCCAGGCGAGCCACGAAATCAGGGTATCCTATAGTTCGACTTCTGGAGATATAGCATCGGCCGCCACAGGGCATGACCTGGCGACATTCAGCAATGTCACGACGCTCACCAATAGCAGCACGGTGGATCTGCTCAATGGCATTTTAGAGCGATACTCGCTTGACAATCTGGTGGCGTCCATAACGTCTCCAGGAAATGATTTGACGAATGTTAACAGCGCGACATTTGTAGCAGGAAAACTCGGCAATGCCGCTTCATTAGTTCGAGCCTCGTCTCAATACCTTGACGGACCAAAGTTAATTCCCTCCGGTAATTTCACGATTTTATCATGGATTAAACTTTCGGCGGTTAACGCACAGCAGAATATATGGGTCCAGGGGACCGAAGGGGTAGAAAGTATAATGTGGCTTATTGTGCTTTCTTCAAATTTTTTGTCATTCCATACAGTATCCGGCGCAAACAGTGCCGGAACAACCATGTTAGTAGCCGACACATGGTATCATTGCGCCGGGCGTTACAATGGCACCATTCAACAAATCTTGTTGAATGGTGCCCAGGAGGACAGTGATGCTGCGACAGCGGACTATGCTGGAGACAGTACACATTTTGGGGCAAACTCGCAAGTCACTTCCTTCTTCGATGGTTTGATAGATGAGACTCTACTTTTTTCAAGGTCTTTAGCGGATGCCGAGATAGGAGACCATCGCAACGGTGACGATGGTAAAGCGTGGCCGTTTATCCCGGACTATCTGTAGGATAGGAGTGGAAATGCTGACGGATCAGGAAAAGTTGGATGCGCTTATGGCTCTCTCGAAATTGCCTCCCGTAGAAACGGAAGTGATGGAGAATGGCGAGAAATACCTGCAGGTTATGCCGTCATCGAATGGCGTGCATATCGTTGAACGCCATGAGTATGTAGGACCGGAGGGCGCAGGATATACCGATATAGTCCGCGTGGAAAAAGAGGGTGTGGAGTGGATTTATCGGGAACATTACGGACGAGAAAAGTACCGGGATGCGGAAAGCGGCGTATGGATTGAACTGAAGCCGGAGATGAGATGATGTACAACATTGCCATAGTCGATGAGGATCCCGACGTTTCCCGCGCCCTGACGAATTTCCTCCGCATTGTCATCGGGGAATATGAGGATAGACCATCCGGGTGGATGGATATAACGCCGAGGTAAAAATGGAATTTTGGCCTATAATCGCGGCGGGGATCGGAATTGTGTCGGCGGGGATCACGGGATACTATGCCTCTCAGATTAGCACGACGCGGGAACTCGCTATCCGCCCAACCACTGAGACGATAGACGAACGACTCCGGCAATTTCAGATTGTGATTCGTGGCGATCTGGCGGGCAACCATGCGGATTTGATCATCCGTTTGAACGAGATGGAAACTCGACTACGGTCTGATCTCCACAGACTCGAAACCCGCCTGGATGATCACGGAACCCGTCTGAGAATGGCCGAAGCAAAACTCGAAGCCATGTTTTCGGTCAATGGCAGGACCGAGGCGGAAACGAAAGAAATGTGGGTGGAAATCGGCAAACTGCGGGATAGGGCAGGAGCATGATAGATATATTGGGGTATTGGCGCGCATGGAAGGGATTGCCTGCGCCGGTGCGGGCGGGCATCATCCGCACCGGTCATGCGCTGGCGGGCGGATTGGCAGCCGGGACCATGGAGTATTACATGCACCGGGACGTGACGGAGGCTCTTCTGCTGTTTGTGGTGTCGGCGCTGACGGGCCAGGCGGCGCTCAGTCATCAGTTGCCGCGCGACCCGGCGGAGAAAAGGGAGCGGTTCGCGGACCGGGATCGTGAGTGGTTCCGGGAGCATGATCCATGATCCCACGTCCGTCCATCTCCACTGCATTTTTCCTCCTGGCGCTCATCGTCCTGGCCGGGTATCACATCATGACCGGATGGGACGCCGACGCGGAACGTGCCCGGCTCATCGAGCAGATCGCGCTCAAGGATAGTGTGATCACGGTCACATCGACTGCGCGGGGACAGGCAGCGCAGGAACTCGAATCCCGCGACGAACTCCTGAAATCCCTCCGCACTGAAAACTCTGACCTGGTCGCTTCACTGAAACGCCTGAAACTATCTCCTGTTTTCGCCACACGAGCGACCATCACATCACGCCCGGAATCAACCGTCATTACGCTGCACGACACGATCACCGTGAAAGACGGGCAAAGCATCGCCTCATGGGATTTCAATGCGAAATTGGGCCGATTCCGTGCTTCAGGGATCGTCTTTCCCGATACGCGACGCCTCGACCTGCGCATCGAGCAGGACGCAATTGATTTTCTCGTGGTTATGACGCAGACTCGGCGGGGTAATTGGATTGCCGTGGTCGATGTGCCGGACACGACGCTTCGCGTGGGCGACATCCGCACGGAGGTAGTACCGCAGCGCATCGGGTGGTGGAGCAGGCATAGGATGATGATTGGATTTGTGGGTGGTGCCGCGACGCTGGGGGGAATCTACGGGCTGGCGAAACCATGACCGCGCAACGCATCTGCGCCATGGCCGACACGCTCGGTATACCGCAGACAGGTAGGAGGAGTTACGGGACCGTCTCCTGGCGATTCCAGCGGATCAGACTATCCCCGCCACGTCGAACGACCGGCGAATCCAGCCGGCCAGGTATTTCGCTGACGTGGGTTTTCCTGCCACGATGCGAGCATAACGCTCTATGCGCGAGCGAAGCATGGACCGAAGGACAACCGGCGAGGATTGACGTTCTAATGCCCGAAGTGTCTCCCTGCCAATTCGCCCATCCTCGGCGATGACATTTTTCCCTGCCACGCGATTTATAGCCGCCTGTAACTCGCCACAGGCGGCGCTCACTCCCATATTGACGGCCACATCCAGAACAAAATGCGCCAGGTGGTCATCTGGGATTAGATCGCCATTAACTTTATCCCAATAATCGCGTTTATACAGCTCCTTAGCGCGTTCTTCCGTCAGATCGCGAATATTCTGACCTGGATACGCTCGCTGGCTGATTCCGTACTTCGTCAGGCCGCCTGGATCGGCGGGATCTTCCGTGATCTTCGCGCCACCCTCGGCGATGAGAATCGCCGGAATAATCAGGTCAAAATTAGCCATTATTCATCCTCCTCCGGTTTTTTTGTTTTCTGGCCTACCGCGCTCGTAATTAACGCAGGCAGGCCACGTCGTTTTCCAATCCACCGCGTGTCCCCCCATGGAAAGACACCGAAAAAAAGGTCTTCCACCTATGGCCATAGTCCAGCGTGACAGCTTCCTGCACTGACCACATCGCGCACCCTCGGGGCCACGGCCATAAAGGTGACGAATATAGTCAATCGCTCGTTGGGGCAAAACTACACATCCTTTTTTTGGAAGGCCGTACACGTGGGACAGCCCTCCGAATCATGCGTCCATTCGACTGGATATCTCGCGTTGGACGCGACGCAAAAAAACGCCCGCATGGAAATGTCACACTCGTTCGGGTTTTCTGCGTTCCAGCGGACGCACCGGTGGCAAAACTCTCGCTCGAACATCATTCCCTCCGTGCCATTGGAGGGACGATACGGTCGAAAGGACATGGCCGGAATCTTATAAGGCATCCTCCTCGTCCTCCTCGTCCCACCTGCCTGTGCAGTCATGCTCAGCCAAGCATTCCGGGCAAAGGCAACCCTCGCCACAGCACGGACACTGCTCGACTTCATCGTTTTCAACATTTCCGCTGCAATAAGAACAGGATGTCATTTTTTCTCCTCCATTTCTCGTTTTTGGCGGCGATCCACCACCGCAGCGATTAAATCCCGCACATGCCGTCGCATTCGTCGACGAACATGTCAGTTTGGAGTTCGCCCCGGAAATGCCCGATCTTCGATAGCGGAATCAGAGACCTGTGAAGATATACCCGTCCTTTGATCGCCAGCCTG
>Ga0209518_1003641_pt1 | contig 13063 bp, 13 predicted proteins | sample RifGroB1_FD_183993 | JGI IMG/M metagenome (GOLD analysis project Ga0209518, IMG submission 183993) | Groundwater microbial communities from Rifle, Colorado, USA - Groundwater B1 (SPAdes) (version 2) | ecosystem: Environmental > Aquatic > Deep subsurface > Groundwater | place: Rifle, Colorado... | reverse complement strand
AATCATTACTGGCTGGATTGAACCTGAAAAGCAGTGTTCCAGCGCTGTAACCAACTGCAATTAATATATACTGAAATGAATTTAAATTGCAAAAAAACGACTCCTTTCAGTCATTCCCGCGAAGGCGGGAATCTATTGACAATAAGTGTTTTAAATTAAAGATTCCGGTCTTTTGCAAGCAAAAACCGGAATGACAATGCCTACCAGTATCAAATTCCAAAGAAAGAGTTTGATAAAATTGTTGATGATTTTATCAATAAGATGAATTTTTTCAAGCTTCCGGAAAAAATAGAGGAAGAAATAATGAAAATGGACGGTGCAACCAGTTTTGTGACTGTTTCTTATCAGGGAAAAACTCATAAAATCGGCGGATATAATGCGGATAGCTTTCAAGAGTATCAGGATGTTTTTCAATATATCCGTGAAATGATTAAAACAATTGAAAAAAATGGGATTTCTTCCGGACTGAATAATAAAAATTGAGATATTTACACCGTCTTAAAGACAGCCTGGATCATAACCATATAATAAAGGGTGCCTGAAAAGATGCTTAAAAGAGCGTTCCGTTTCCAAAGATGGAGGCCAGCGGTAAGAAGAATGGCGGAAAGCTCAGGGATTCCGTAGTTTTTCATCCACTGCACATCTTTGAGGCAGTAGAGGATCAAAATCATCATGATAGCGGGCGGCAGGTATTTCTCGATATAGAGAATGATTTGAGGCGGCTTTCTCCTGCTGAAAAAGAGGAAGGGCAGAAGCCGGGTAAAATAAGTGGCAAGACTCATAATAACAATTGCAATAACAATATATTCCATACGGGTCATCTGATTTTCTCTTTCAAAAGGAGGAGGAGAAGAAAAACCAGAGAAATAGAGACCAGCAGCATTTTTTTAGGGTCAACGGCAATAAGAGCCGCAATCCCAACCAGAAAGGCAAGAATAAAAGGAATTTTGACCGGATTGGATTGATACTGCTCAATCGCTAATACAACAAATAAAGCGGTCAGGGAAAATTCCATTCCGTCTGTTTTAACCGGAAGAAACTGACCGAGAAAAGCGCCCAGAAATCCGCCTGTGATCCAATAAAGATGGTTGAAAAGGGAAATGTAAAAATAGTATTTTTTTTTACTGCCGGGGGAACCGTCTTTATCGGCTGTAATTAAGGCATAAGTCTCGTCGGTGAGGGCAAAAACAGCATAGGGTTTGACCCAGGAAAGCCCTGAAAACTTGTCTAAAAGGGAAAGTCCGTAAAAAGAGTGGCGTGAGTTTAAAAGCAAGGTCATGGCGCCGATTTCAAAAAAGCCTGTCCCGTTTGCAAAAAAACTGACAGCCAGAAACTGCCCCGAACCGGCATAGATCACAACGCTCATAACAAGAGCTGCGACCCAAGAAAGCTCGGTCTGCTTGACTAAAAGAAAACCGAAAGCCATCCCTAGAGGAATGTACCCTAAAAGGACAGGCACGGTTCGTAAAAAACAGGTTTTGATCATTTTTTCATAGGGACGGTGACAAAAATGAACCGGTCATTGTCTTTTTCAATAAAAACAATCGGTTTTTCCGGCTCCCAGATTTTAATCATAATGTCGCCTTTATCCACAGCGTTCAAAATATCGGTTAAAAAACGGTAATTTAAAGCGATATCAAGAGTATCTCCCTCGTAGTCCACTTCCATGGATGCTTCGCCCCGTCCGATTTCAGTTTCCTCGGCGTAAAGCGTGAGTTTTTTATTTTGAAAAGAAAGAACCACTTTCAGCACTTCGCCGGAAAGAAAAGGGGCGATCGATCTGATTTTAGAGGCAAAAATTTCTTTCGGGAGAAGAATATTGTAATGGGTTTCTTTTGGAATTACCATTTTATAGTCAGGAAATTTTCCTTCTATCTGATTGGATATTAAAGTAATATTTCCGTAAACAAAACCTGTTTTCTTATTGAGGATCTTGATTTCAAGTTCCTGATCTCCCAGAATATCTTTAATGATCCGGGCTGTCTTGACAGGAACCAGCATGGTAAAGTCGGCGATTCCTTCATCGATAAAGGTTTTGGCAAGCGAAAGCCTTTTGGTGTCGGATGAAACAGTTTTCAGTTCCAGATTTTCTTTTTCAAAATAAACGCTGTTGAAAGTATAGCGAAGATCATCTTTAGCGGCAAAGGGAATGTTTTTTTCAAGCATTTCCCGGAGAGTAGAGCCTTGAATAAAAAAAGAAGGCGCTGTGTTGAGCTCTTCAATATTGATGTGGGGAAAATCGTCTTTGGAAAGTGAGTGGAGCTCTGCTTTAAAACTTCCGGCTTTTAAATAAATTTTTCCAGCGGATTCTTCAACAAATTCAAAGGTTTTTTCATCGACTGATTTGACAATATCTCGGATAAGTGAGTTTAAAACAACCATTTCACCTTTTTCAATCACCTCGGCATCTAAATCGATGATAACAGAGATTTCAAGATCGGTCGCGCTGATTTCGATCCCGCCTTCTTCTCTGGTTTTGATGGAAATGTTTTGAAGAACCGGATTCACCGCTTTTTTTGCGACGACTCCGGCTGTAATATCCAGGGCTTCGGTCAGTTTGTTTTTATCGACAATGAAACGCATGCTTCACTCCGTTTTTATAAAATTTTTATCGTTATTTTCTAATAAACTGGAATTTTGTGGAATTCTCTTTAAAAGATAATAATATTTTTGGTAATATTGGATTTTTTCTTTAAATTTAACTCAGTCAAATTTGGGGCAGTAGCTCAGCTGGGAGAGCATTACGCTGGCAGTGTAAGGGTCGTGGGTTCAAGTCCCATCTGCTCCATTTAACCAAATTATTTTCCCTGTAAAAAATCTTCATAATCCTGATAAAGAAAATAATCCAGAAGAATTGTAGAATGGCTTTTATGGTATCCGATAATATTTTTGATCTTATATTTTTCCGCAAATAAAAGAACCGACTGCTCGTTAATCAAGGAGTCTTCTTTTGCATAAAGAATCTGGGTTTTATCCGGCTGAATGGGAAGAGTGTAGGAAACAGGGCTGATCAAAGTCAATGCTTTATGAATCGTTTCTTTCTTAATGCCGCTTTTTTCTACATCTTGAATAATGTTTTGCCAGTACTCATTTCCTGAAAGGGTTTCGTACCAGTCTAATACAGGGATCATCAGTGTCAGTTTTTCAAATTTTTCATGGGTTGAAGCTAAAAGAAGCATGGAAGCCCCCATTGATCCGCCCCATCCTGCAAACGCTTCTACTTTCCTGTTTTTGAAATACTGAATTCCAGTTCTAATTTCCCGTACAGACTCAAGGAAAATAAATAGATTTTTTTCAATATCCCGTGTGAAAAATCCTTCGCCTCTTTCTTTTCCCGTTTCAATTCTGTCCAGATGAAAAGGCGGAACGAAAACAGCCAGGTCATAGCCTGAATCCACAATGGGAGCGAAAAAAAAGCTGAGAAAGAAAAAAGCAAGGTCAGACACTCCCATGCCGGGGACAAAAAGAAGAAGTTTGTTTTTGCCTAGATTTTCATGTGTGTAAAGATAAAAAACAGCTTCGTCCTTCCTGTCGTGATGACGGATTTGAGAGGGAAAAATAATTTTTTTTGAAATCATTTTCTTGCCTAAAAGCCATCGATCCAGAGTTTCAATGCGTATCGGTTTTTCATAAAGCGGTTTGGTTTGTTCTTCCAGTGAAAAGGTTTGAATTGTTTTCTCCAGCGCTTCTTCCGAATTTTTCATTTCAGTTTGACTGACCTGATTTGCCATTTTTTTCAAAAAATAACGGTCAGCCGCTTTTTGAATGGGGGGAAGCAGGTAAATGGAGAAAAAAAGAATGATTCCCAGAACAAACAAGGTATAAATAATTCTAAAAAAAATAGCGAGAAACTTCATCTTTATTTCCTGATAATCAGATAACTCACATATCCTGCATAAGAGAGAAAGAAAACAAAGGCTTCCCATCGGTCAATCCGGTTTCGTTTTCCTGAAAAAGTGCTCAGGAAAAGAAAAAGAGTTGCCGTAAAACAAACATAGAGGTCAATGTTCATGACAGGATCATAAGGGGCAGGACGCACAACAGCACTTACACCTAAAATTAAAAATACATTAAAAATATTTGAGCCGACAATGTTTCCAACCGCAATATCGCTTTGTTTCCGGTAGGCGGCTACAGCAGAAGTGGCCAGTTCGGGAAGGGATGTCCCGATAGAAACAATAGTCAAAGAAATCAGTTTTTCGCTGATTCCGATTTTTTTTGCTAAAATAACAGCGTTGTCAACAACCCAGTTTCCTCCAAGAAAAAGCCCCGCAAGACCGCCACCGATAAAAAGAGCCATTTTCCATGAAGGATAAATCTCTACTTCGTTCTGTTCTTCTGTTATAATTTCTATTTTCACTATTTTTACAGCATAAAACATAAAAAAAACAAAAAGCGCCAGAAAAATAATTCCGTCCATCCTTGATAAAACATTTTCTGGATTTCCAAAAAACAAATTATCGTTCACTAAAAAGAAAAGGAGAAGAACGGCCATTCCCGCAAAAGGAATTTCTTTCCAAACCGTGCTTTTTTGGATTGCAAGCGGAGCAATCATGCCTGAAATACCGAGAATGAGAAGGATGTTTGCAGTATTACTGCCTACCACATTTCCGAAAACCATATCGCTGAACCCGCCAGTAGAAGAAATAATGTTAACAATCAGCTCGGGCATGGAGGTTCCGAAAGCGACAATGGTAAGTCCGATGACCAGCTGGGAAACATTGAATTTTTTTGCCAGTGAAACGGATCCTTTTACCAGAAAATCAGCGCCTTTCAACAAAAGAACAAAGCCTAAAGCCAGAAAAAGAAACGCTAAAAAAATTTCCATAAAATCCTCTTTTATAAGATGTTGTTTAAAACAAACCGATAAAAATTTAATACTTTTTTACAAAAACAAAAAAAATGATTGAGGAGTTGAAAAGCAAATCATTGTTTTTTAATCTTTCTTTTTCTCAAAACCAAGCAGACCGTTTATGAGGCTTATCAATGAATTTGACCTTGTATTTAATTTTCTATATATTTTATTATCAGCAATATTGTGGAGGCAAAAATGCAGAAAAAATTAATAGAAAGCACGGGAAAAGTAGCTGAGCAAATCAGTGACTTGGGCGCTGAATTTATTGAAAAATCGGTGGATCATTACTTTCATAGTGTTACTGAAGTTTTAAAAACTTTCGGTATGAATAATTTTTTTCTAAACCGGTTTTTTGACGGCGGCGTGGTGCCGACTATCAATTCTCTTGTTGAACTTGAAAGAGATATGACTGATTCTTTCTTGAATACTGTTTCAGGAAAAAATGACTGGGCATCGTATATGGAAGAAATGTACAACAGAATGTACGCAGGCTCTAAATACGAAGAACTGGTACAGACTTTTGGAAAGGAGCTTTTTGCCAGTACAAAATACAAGGGAGAAAAACTCCTTTTAGAAAACGACTGGTTTAGCTTGACTTATATTCCTGCAAAAGACGGAGCTGAAAAACAGGAAGCCGCTTTGTTTCATGTCGGAGGAATACTTCCCTATAGCGACAGTGTAGTCCGCTACCTTCCTGAAGCCAATTTTTTTGACCGGTTTCTGGAAAGAGGAATGTCTGTTTACGCCATGGAGCTGAAAGGAGATAAAGACTCTATCCCGAATTACGGAGCGCTGACCTTTGACAAAATGATCGATTCAGTGGATAAAATGACTGAAACTGCTTTCGAGCACAACAAAGGCAAAAAGATGGTCATCGAAGGATACTGCGGACTCGGAATGCAGGCTCTTGGATTTGTCATCGCTAAACCAAAAGAAGCGGAAGCAAGAATCAAAGTTGCGGCTACTTTTGTTTCTCCAATTGACGGATCTAAAACAGGAACACTGGCAGAAGCCATGACAAAATTTCCTCAGCACCTTCTTTTGACCCAGTTTACAATTTCCAACCTGACCACAGGATATGTTTCAGGCGATAATCTTCGAAGAACCCAGGATTTCGCTTTAAAAGGATTTTTCCCAAAAACTCCTTTCGGACGCTTTGTAACCGGATGGAAAAATAAAGAATATGCAAAAGTAAGAAAAATAGAGGATCTGACTCCTGCTCAAAGAAAAGATCTGGCAGGCGCATACTGGATTTCACCTCAAAACTGCAACCGATACCCTGTCCCTGTTGAAATCGCAAGATACTCAACCCGTCTTTTCTCAAAAGGAATTGACGACCAGGGAAATATCCCTCAAAGCTACAAGGGAATTTCAATGACTCTTCAAACACCTCTCAAACAAACCAAGATTGAATTCGCAGGTTTTTATGGAGCAAAAGACCGTCTGGTTCCTGAAATAAGCGCTGAAATCATGACCAAACTCTTCGGAAAACGATACACTCATGTGGTTCACCCGACAGCAGGACATGTTTCCTACATTTTAAGCCCGGAAGTATGGGACAAAAATAATCCTAAAGGACTGAAACCGAATCCGGTTGATGTGATTTTAGAACTCTACGCAAAATAAATTAAACAAACATGCCTCCTCAATATGAACGAGGAGGCTTTCTCGTACCCAAAAATTGCCACGCAAAAAAACCCTTCCCAATAGACTGCACAGAGTCCGGTATTTTATATTCAGTTTTGTATATTTTTTATCGATTTTACTTGCAAAAAATCCGAAAACAAATATATTAACAGAATATTAGTAGCTTTTTTTAAATAATTGATATATTTTTTATAGTTGTTTCACTACAACATATATTGCAAAAAAACAACATGATCTATAAAAAACTGTTATGTGATTAACATTCAAAACAATACTGTTTTTATATTTGTTTTTTTGTTGCAAAAAAACATCTTTTAGATTTTTTTTGACATTTTGTCTAAAAGAAAATCTATTGATTGTTAATGTGTTGTCTTTTTATTTGTAGTTGGTATAAATATTGCAGTTATTTATATATATTTAAAATAAAGTATATGTTAAATAATAAGAACCGTTTTCTTTAAAAGAGTATTTTAAAAAAATCGATCTCAAGGAGGATATCATGAGAGTAAGATTAATTTTAGCAGGATTTGGTATATTATTTCTGTTTGCTACTGGATGTTACAATGGAGAACAGCTCCCTGATCAAATAGGACAGCTTTCGTCTCCCGCAATTTATCTAGCAGGCGAAAATAAAGCAGACAACAGCAAACTGATCAGCATTAACATTCCTATTCAGGGAATAAAGGTTTATTACACCACTGATGAATCTGAACCGTCTGATAAAAACGGATCGTTATACGAAGGTCCTTTTAAAATCTATAAAACAACCACTATTAAAGGGATTGCAATGAAAACAGGCTGGGGAAAATCTCCGGTTGTTGAAAGGACTTTTATTATTGAAATAATAGAAGACTCGCAAACCACTCAAGATTCTACCGCCTCTACTACGGATACAAACACTACGGTTAATACTACAGAGACGACCACTCCATCCGAATCTACAACTTCTACCACTGAAACAACCGCTGCTGATACAACAACAGTCGCTTCAACCTCTACAACAGCCACAGATTCTACAACCGTTTCTTCTACCGGAACAACTGAAAGCACTACCGCCGATACTTCCAACAACGGAACAACGACGACTACCGCTGTTTCCTCTACCAATACTGGCGCTAATAACGGATCTTCCACTACTGCTTCTAACAACAGCAATACTGGTTCTAATAACGCTTCTTCTTCCTCTAACACAACCAACGGAAGCACTACTTCTGCTTCTTCCTCTTCCAACACAAGCACCGCTTCCACTACTGCTTCTAACAACAGCAATACTGGTTCTAATAACGCTTCTTCTTCCTCTAACACAACCAATGGAAGCACTACTTCTGCTTCTTCCTCTTCCAACACAAGCACCGCTTCCACTACTGCTTCTAACAACAGCAATACTGGTTCTAATAACGCTTCTTCTTCCTCTAATGCAACCAACGGAAGCGCTACTTCCACCACCGCTTCTTCCTCTTCCAATGGAAGCTCCACTTCTACTACTGCTTCTAACAACAGCAACGCCGGCTCTAACAATGGAAACGGAACAACTACCACCACATCAACTTCTTCTACTCAGGAAACTGTGACTGAAGAAATGGTAACAACTGTAGAAGAACAAACCGTTGTTACAGGCGGAGATTTAATAAACGAGTCTGACATAGAAACTCCTGCTGAAGAAGCAGAATCAACTATCATTGAAAACGCAACCGTAGAAGAAGATGCAAACACTTCTGAAACAACTGCTGACGAAGAAGTAGTTGAAACAACCGGAAAAGGAAAAGAGAAAAAAGAAAAGATTAAATTCGGTTTTTCAATTAAAGTTAAAAAAACAAAGATCAGTAAAGATCAAATTGAAATCACTTGGGTGATTACAAACAAAGGAACAGAACCAATCAAGGCAGTCAAATCCTATATAGAAAATGCGGAATCTGATATTCAAGTTCCTTCTATTTTTCAACCAGGTCAAAGAACTTTCACTGTTGTAACTTCAAAGACAGGTGATTTAAAATGGGTAATAGAAGTAGTTAACCCTAATGGAAAAAAGATAGTAAAAAAATCAGGCGTTAAAGTTACAGGAAGTAAATTTTCTATTAAAGTAAAAGCTGTCAGCGTTGTTTCTGAAAACGGAAAAGCGCTTGTAACATGGAGCGTAACAAACAAAGGAAAAACCACTGTTACAGCATCTAAAGCTTATTACACTACCAACGAAAAAACAAAACCTCTGACTGTTTTTAATCCGGGAACCACTACTTTTACTCTTGAAACCAACACTGTCGGTAAAATCGGGTTAATTGTAGAAGCGGTCAATCCTAAAGGAAAAACTGTTAAAAAACAAGCTTCTGTCAACATTAAAGTAAAAAAAGAAAAAACTGTTAAAACTAAAAAAGTGAAAACTAAAAAAGATAAAAACGGGAAGAAAACAGTTGTAGAAGAAACTCCTGTTTCAACTACAAAAACTACTGTTGACACTTCTAATGGAAACGGCAAATCTAACGGGAAAAACAAATAATTCAATCTTTTCAAACAGGCGCTCTTTAAAGAGCGCCTCCTTTACAAACAATAGACATTCTTCTTTTTTATCATTATATTTAAATTTTAACTTCAGTAAAAAAGGTGTCCTATGAATAAGGTTTTTTTTACAGACATGCACGCTTTTTATGGAAATTCCATTGAAACCAAATTTGAAAAACTTCTGATTCAATCAGGCATGAAAGATTTGATCAAAAAAGGCGAACTGGTCGCTATCAAAGTACATGTGGGAGAAAGGGGAAATCTGGGTTATGTCAATCATAACTACGCAAGGATTACCGCCGAACTCGTAAGACAGGCAGGAGGGAAACCTTTTTTTACAGACACCAACACCCTCTACAGCGGAGGAAGACACAATGCGGTGGATCATTCTGAAACAGCTATTCTTCACGGCTATTCCTATACAACAACAAGAACTCCCTTTATCGCGGCAGATGGTCTCAGGGGGCTAAACTATAAAGAAATCGAGATCAACCAGAAACATATCAAAAAAGCAAAAATCGCATCCGGAATTCTGGAAGCGGATAAAATTATTTTTCTCACTCACTTTAAAGGACATATGGAAGCGGGCTTCGGAGGCGCTATTAAAAATATGGCGATGGGCTGCAGTTCTATTGCCGGTAAACTGGAACAGCATTCTTCTTCTAAGCCCAATGCCAATCCTGAAAAATGTGTGGGATGCCGGCAGTGTTTCAGGGTTTGTCGCGCTGGGGCTATTTCCATGAAAGACAACAAAGCGGTTATAGACAAAACAGTCTGTATCGGCTGCGGACAATGCGTGGCTGCCTGTAATTACTCTTCCATTCTTCCTGCTTTCAACGAACACCATGAGGTTTTTCTTGAAAAACTGGCAGAATACGCTTTTGCTGTCCATCAAGTATTTCAGGATAAATCTTTTTATATCAATTTTGCGGTTAATATTACTCCCGACTGCGACTGCTGGCCGGCAAATGATACTCCGATTGTCAACGATGTGGGAATTTTCGCATCTTCCAATTTTTTAGCTCTGGATAGAGCCACTTTGGACAAAGTCAATCTTTCACGCCCCAATCCGAATAGCTCTTTCTCAGACAAAATCAAAAACCAGAAAAATATCTTTCAGGAAATCCGCCCCGAAATCCCGGTGGACTACACCTTGAGCTGTCTCAAAAAACTCGGGCTGAATGACGCTTATGAACTTATTAAAATACAATAGAAGGAGTATAAAATGTCATTGAAACAACAAATCAGTCTTTCCAATTTTTCTCTCCAGAAAAAAACTCTTCTTTTCTTTTTTTTACTGGCATTAGAATCTCTTTTCCTCCTCCTTCTTCATTCCTATTTCCCCGGAGCTGGAAAATTGTTTCTTCCAGTTTATTTTTTCACTCTTGCAGGTCTTCTTTTTTTCGGTATCGAAATCGGAGCCGCTTCTTCGCTTTTTCTTCCTCTTTTTTCCTTTCTGGTCACTGGAATGCCCTCAGGTCTAATGCTTTTTATGGTGATCGCTAAATCTCTTTTTTTTGTTTCAGCCTATTTTCTCCTCATAGCCAAACTCTATTTAAAACTCAAATGGGCATTTCTCTTGAGTTTTCTTTTTTATCAGTCTGCCGGTCTAGGATTGGGCGTGTTTTTGGGACTTTCCTCCCCTCTTTTATGGAACGATTTTCAAAAAGGCTTTATCGGGCTTTTTATCCAGCTTGTTTTAGGCGGCGGGATTGCGCTCTATTTAGATAAAAAAAATGAAAATGCTTGAAGATATCAAGGCAAGAATCAGGGAAATTGCTTTTCCTGAAATCGATTTAATCGTTGGAATAGCCCGGGGCGGGATTATTCCCGCTGCCATGCTGGCAGGTTTTTTAAAAAAAGACCTGGATTTTATCTGGTTTCAGTATCGAAACGATCTCCACCAGGTTGTTTTCGACTCTCCCCTTTGTGTCAAACTCCCTGAAAAACCCCTTTCCGGTAAAAAAATTCTTTTAGTGGAAGACCGGGTGAAAACAGGTTCAACTCTTTTAAAAGCAAAAGAAGAACTGGAAAAAAAGGGAGGAAAAATCATTTCTTTAGCTGTCAATGGAAAAGCCGATATCAGCCTTTTTGATGAAAACTGCTTTCCCTTCCCATGGATCATGAATGAACGAATTTGATTTTATCAGAGAAATTAAAAAAAAATTCCCAAATTCATGGGAAAAAAGCATTGGGAACGATTCTGCCGTTTTTCAACTCTCTTCCAAAACAGGCTTGGCAACCAAAGACCTTTTAGTGGAAGGAGTGCATTTTTATCCTGAAATTCCTCTTCAGGCTCTGGCATATAAAGCATTGGCTGTTAATATCAGCGATATTGTCTCTGATGGAGGAAAACCCATTTTTTTCCTGATTGGTGTCGGATGTCCGAAAGAAAAAACATCCCGCCTGGAAAAACTCTACCATTTTTTTTATCAATACTGTTCCCAATGGAATATTCCTATTATCGGGGGCGATACGGTCAATTCGCCTCATTTTTTTATTTCAGTCACCTGTATTGGAAAAAGTCTGAGCCGCCAGCCCTGGCTTAGAAAAAACGCACAAACAGGAGACTTGATTTATGTAACTGGAAATCTTGGGAGTTCTTCTTTTGGCTTTTCAAAAATCAAGGAAAAAGGACATGATCTTTCAGACAAAGATATCAAAAACCATCTTTTTCCTCCTGTCCGCTTGGAAGTATCTGAAGTTCTGAAAAACAAAGTAAATGCAGCAGCGGATATCAGCGATGGGCTTTTCAAAGACTTGTCCCGAATTCTGGAGGAAAGCGGTAAAGGAGCCGTAATCGATGATGAAGCGGTTCCCTATGCTTCATCAATTCCTGAAAAGGATTTTGCTTACTATGGAGGAGAAGACTATGAGATTCTTTTTACATCCTCGAAAAAAATTGATACAAAATTAATTGAAAATAAATATCAATTGAAAATAAATTGTATTGGAAAAATTACTGAAGAAAAAAACAAAATTATTTTGAAGAAAAAAGAAAAAAGCGTATTATTAAATATGCAAGAAATAAACGAAAAAGGGTTTTCCCATTGGCTGTGATGAGACTCTATGAAAACTGGCAGAAAGATCTGAATCTCTGGAAAGAAAAACTCAGGCATCTGAAATGGGTTTCTTTCTACCGGATGAATATCATAGCTGAAAACATTCGTTTGAAAAACAAAAAAGTTCTGGATATGGGCAGCGGTCCTCAGTTTACCACTGAAATGCTGAAAGAAAAATGCGCCTGTGTCAAAACGCTGGACAAATTTGCTCCCTGTGATTTTCCTTTCGATGTCAATGATGATTTTACTGCCTGTTTTCAGGAAAAAGAGTTTGATCTGGTAATTATGGGTGCGGTTATCCGTTATATACAGGATAAAAAATTATTTTTAAAACGGTTAGCAAAAATTATTCAAAAAGATGGTTTTGTTTTTGTGGATGAGTTTGTTCACAACTACTGGAACGATTTTTTTCTGGAAAACATGGTCAGTCTGGGCGCTATGGAGCAATGGCCTCAGGAAAACTTTACCCCTCTTGAAAAACTTGAAGAGATTGTTGAAAAAACAAAAGAGTTTAAAATAGAAAAAATTTATTCCTGCTGGCCTGCTTTTTTTCTGGAGGGAAAATTTCCATTTCCAACCTGGTATTCGGTCTTATTAAAGAAAAAATAATCAAATTTCGATACTTAAATTCAGAATCTATTCTTTTTACGAGGGATTATAAAATGATTAAAAAAATAATTATTCTTGCCGTGAGCGTCTTTCTGATGACTGCCTGCGGAGAAGAAGCCGTCAAACCTGAAAAACAGGATATCCAGCAGGAAGAAACCAAAAATCAGGAAAAAACAGCGGAACTGAAAGAAGAAATCAATCAGGCAACCGCGGATTTAAATAAAGAAGAAGAAGCTGCTCTCGCCTTAAAACAAAAAGAGGAAGAAGCAAATGCGCTTGCTTTAAAACAGGCTGAAGAACAAAAAGAAGAAGAGGCAAATGCGCTTGCTTTAAAACAAGCCGAAGAACAGAAACAAAAAGAAGAGGCTGAAGCAGCGGCTCTCGCTTTAAAAAA
>Ga0209518_1003635_pt1 | contig 13069 bp, 19 predicted proteins | sample RifGroB1_FD_183993 | JGI IMG/M metagenome (GOLD analysis project Ga0209518, IMG submission 183993) | Groundwater microbial communities from Rifle, Colorado, USA - Groundwater B1 (SPAdes) (version 2) | ecosystem: Environmental > Aquatic > Deep subsurface > Groundwater | place: Rifle, Colorado... | reverse complement strand
TGTTAGGGCACATAATCGAAGACCTGGACGGCTTGACAAGGCTTGAAGATGAAAAAGATATAAAAGCCTTCTTTGAGAGGAATAAAGTTGACGGAATCGCCATGAAGCTTGCCCAGTTGTTAGAAACAATCAGAATCAACCACCGGTTTTTGGAGAAAAATGATGGTGTTAGACCATAATACGTATGCAGAATCATGGACAGACGTAATAACCAAGGCAACGCCTCTGTTCAAAGATTATTATGAAAAAGAAAAAGAATTTTTCCTAAAAATTGATTTGGCAGGCAAAACTGTTTTGGACGTTGGATGTGGTGAAGGAAGATTTACAAACTTATTAGCAAAAAAAAGCAAAGAAGTTGTTGGCATAGATATAAACGAAAGTGAACTTGAAGTTGCAAAAAAAGCAAATGCAGATTTAAAAAATGTAACGTTTTTTCATGAAAATTGCCTCAAAATGCACTTTGCTGATTCTTTTTTTGATTATGTTTTCGCGCCGGATTTAATTGCGAATCTAGCCGACAAAAAAGTTTCTGCAATTAAAGAAATGGTGCGGGTTGCAAAACAAAATGGAAAGATTTTTATCACTGCGTATTCTGAAAATGCTCTGGCAGATAGAATAAAAAGTTACATCGCCGCAAAAGTGCCTTATCACATAATTGATGAAAAGAAAGGTTTTGTTTTACTAGATTTGGGCGCAGATGTCCTGAATCATCCATCAGAGCAGTTCTCAAAGCAAGACTTGATGGAATTATGCCAGCAAGCCGGCCAGACAAAAGTCACAGTCCAGCCTTTGAATAAAATAGCTTATGTTTGTGTCATTGATGTACAGAAATAACTTGACCCCGCCGCTCGGCGCTAACGCAAAGTAGGGCTTTGCGGAATGGAAAAATTTGTAGGATTTTTTCATATTCCCCGTACTACGCGAGAAAAATCTGCGGATTTTCCATCACCAAGAAAATTGTTGCACAATTTTCTCTGGAAGTCCGTGGTTTTAACAGCGCCTCGCTTAAAATGGCGGGTTCAAGGAATGGAAAATGCGCGCTTCATCCCACGCCCTAAAGGGCGGAGTTTTCGCGCATTTTTCATAAACTTAATTAACCCTAATTTCGCAATATATTCATGGTATTCGGCTGGTTTCAAAAGAAAAGCCCTGAGAAAACATTACAGTCTATTGACCCTATCTGCAAGATGTTAGTAAATGAAAACACAAGCATGAAAAGCGAACACGCTGGCAAGGCGTACTACTTCTGCTCTGAGGCATGCAAGCAACAGTTTGATAAAAATCCTGCGCAATTTAAGAATTGATATTCTTACCAACAATAAACTTAATTAAGCTATCTTTCAATATTATTTCATGGCAGTTGACCCAATCTGCGGCATGCAAGTCGATGAAAAGACAGCTACAATTACAAAAACAGTGAATGGGAAAAAATACTATTTCTGCTCAAGCAACTGCCTTGCTGCATTTGAAGCGCCTGAAAAAGACTTCGCAAACCTGAAAAGAATACTTATGCTGAGTGCAGGCCTTACAATCGTAATCCTGCTCTTGATGTTCGCAGTAAACGTGCCTTATGAAAATTACATCTTATTAGTCCTTGCATCTATTGTGCAGTTTTACCCAGGGTTTAGGTATTACAAAGGCATGCTCGATGCGTTTAAGGCAAAGACTGCTAATATGGACACGCTTGTTGCAATCGGCACGTCAGCTGCATGGGCGTACAGCGTTTATGGATTATTTACAAATTCAAATTCATTGTATTTTGACACATCTGCGCTGATAATTACTTTTATTCTGCTTGGAAAATTCCTCGAAGATGTTGCAAAAGGCAGGGCATCGCAGGCCCTCAAGAAGCTGATGGACTTGACGCCGAGGACTGCAATTGTGGTGCGGGCGCAGGGAGAAGTCGAGATTCCTGTTTCTGAAATAAAAACAGAAGACATCTGCATTGTCAAGCCAGGAGAAAAGATTCCGACAGATGGAATAGTTATTTTTGGGCACAGCGAAGTTGATGAATCAATTATCACAGGCGAATCAATGCCAGTTTCAAAATCAATCGGCGATAAAGTCATTGGCGGGACAATAAACAAAAGCGAATTGCTGAAAATCAAAGCAACAAAAGTCGGCCAGGACACCTTGCTTGCGCAGATTGTTGAGCTGGTAAGTAGCGCGCACATGTCAAAAGTCCCAGTGCAGAGGCTTGCAGACCAGGTTTCAGGTTATTTTGTTCCAGCAGTTATTTTTGTTGCAATTGCTTCTGGATTTTACTGGCACTATGCCAGCGCAAATATTACATTTGTATTAACTGTGGCTGTTTCTGTTTTGATAATCGCCTGCCCGTGCGCATTAGGGCTTGCCACGCCAACTGCACTGCTTCTTGGAATAGGAAAAGGGGCAGAGGCAGGCATCCTGATTCGGAACGGAGAGGCTCTTGAGTCTGCAGGAAAAGTTGACACTGTTATTTTCGACAAGACCGGAACTATTACAGAAGGCAGGCCAGAGGTCACAGGACTGCACTTAATGCAGATAGAGAAACCATTATTTTTGAAATATGCTGTTATTGCAGAAAAGGGCTCTTCGCATCCGATCGCAAAAGCAATAGTTGATTATTCAGATATTCGTTTGGAAAAGCACAAAGAAGCAGAATCACACCAGATAATTCCGGGCAAAGGCGTGAAAGCAAAATTTCAGAATGCATATATTCTTGTTGGCAACAAGGCACTGCTAAAAGACGAGAATATTTCAATTGACGGGTTTGAGTATGAAATTCATGATTTGGAAATGCAGGGGCAGACAGTTGTTTTGGTGGCGTACAACCATAAATTTATCGGCGCAGTTTCAATTGCAGATAAATTAAAGAAAGAAGCAAGGTCTGCTGTCGAATCGCTGAAGAAGCAAGGTATAGATGTTTATATGATTACGGGCGATAATGAAAAAGTTGCTTCGCATATTGCACGGGAAGCAGGCATTATTAATATTTTCGCGCAGGCCCTTCCGCAGGACAAGCTGAAGAAAATAAAAGAACTGCAATCACACGGAGCTGTTGTGGCAATGGTCGGCGATGGTGTGAATGACGGGCCAGCCTTAGCTGCTGCGGATGTGGGGATTGCTGTTGGCGCAGGGACTGATATTGCAAAAGAATCCGGAGGAATTGTCCTGATTAAATCAGACATGCGCGATGTTATCTCCGCAATAAAACTCAGCAAGTACATCATGGCAAAAGTGAAGCAAAATCTTTTCTGGGCCTTCTTTTACAATGTTGCGGCCATTCCGATTGCTGCGGGGGTTTTGTACCCGATCACAGGCACGCTTCTAAATCCTGCAATAGCTGCGCTGGCCATGGCTTTTTCATCTGTAAGTGTTGTGGCTAATTCTTTGCTGATTAAGAATTTTAAAGTGCGCAAATAAATATATTTGATAAGTGCTATCATCTATTAGCAGTATTGCCTTGAATTTAAAAAACCTTATAAACTGTTCTGATGCTACTTTTTAACATGGCAGAGCTTACAGAAGTCATAGAAGTGCTGGCAGGCCTGTGCGAGGACGGCGCAGTCTCCAAAGGCGTGAAAGAAGCCCTGCAGGAAATCAACACAGGGTTTGCCTGTGCCGCGCCAGAAGAAATAAGCATGAAAGTTGATGCTGCACTGGGAAAATTAGAAGACCTGTCAATCGATCCAAACCTTTCTGCGGATGTCCGGACAAGGCTGTGGAATCTTACTTGTATTTTAGAGACCTTGCAGAACGGCAAAAAATAATTAATTTTTCAGCATGTTTAAGCTATCAAGTACTCCTGTTAATTCCTGTTCTAAAGTCAGCAAATCAGAGCGCAGGTGCAGATTATAAGGGCAAGTTCTGTAGCTGAAATCTTGCATACCGAATCTTTTGCCCAACTCTTTGGCTTTTTCACACTCGTCTTTTTCGCGCGTATCCAAGTAGTCCATTTTTTTTCTAAGTTCTTCCAGCGATAGCGTTGTTTGAAATTGGCGCAAAGCGCGCACTTCCAAGGGGGCATCAACAAATACGCCAAGCAACGGAAATTTTAAGACCGCATAATGAAATCTGCTGTCAAATACAACTCCTTGTCCGGAATTTAGATATTCTTCAGTTTTTTTTAAAGCAAGCCTGTCTGCTTCAAGGTTTTCTTCAATTGTTGTGCTTGCCCAATATGCCTGAAAGGTTGGAAAGCGCGCCTTATCTGCTGATTCGTATAGCCCTCTGAAAATAATGCCGACTGAATACCGAGGCCAGCCTGTGCGCTCTGAAATGATTTTCGCAAGAGCAGTCTTGCCAGAGCCAGGAGGGCCGGACAGCCGGACACCGCTGAATCGCCGGCGAGTGGCATGCTGAAGAATTTGTTCAGCAATAGATAAGGGATTTAATTCAACAACTCCAGTAGCCATGCGAAGGTTTTTTTTCAGAAGTTAATAAATAATTGTTTTGAATAATAAACAGTTTGGCTGAAAAATTAAAATATCTGCGTACAAATAACTTGAACCCGCCGCTTGCGGATTTCAAGGAATGGAAAACGCTGTGCGTTTTTCATAAAAATATTTTGTAAAATTTTCTGCACAAAACAAAAACTTATAAACTCTTTTACAAATAAAAAGCTAAGGAGCGAAAGCATATGAGTTATAAGCTAGGCGATACTGTTGTTTATAATTTATTAGGTACGTGGTACAGCGGTATTGTGCATGGTATTAATGGTCCGCAATTATTAATCCAGCCAACAGACAGCAGAATTAGTGGTCTGCCAATTAGCGTTGATACTAAGTGTGTTTTTGTGATGCCAAAAGAGCTTCTTAATAGAGCAACACTAGAAGAGCTATTACTGGCGCACGAAATCTATGTGCGAGAAACAACGAAATATGGTCCGCCACTTGAGTCTTTTGCAGGCCTGCCAGGTGCCGAACCCCGCCCATCTGCTTAATTTTCCTATTTAATACATAATAGAAATCTTTATTAAGAACTGTAGGGACAGCGAAGTAGCAAACGATATCGCAATCGGTAATCGCATAACGCTATTCGCTCCGAATGGCGCACACCGAACACCGAACAGCGAGTAAGGAGCTAAAATGGCAATTTGGGGCGATTTGAAAAAAAAGATGGGTTCTGTTTTCACGACAGACGATGTTCCCGAGATGGGAGAGGATTATGTTGAACTTGCAGCCGACTTAAAAGATTCTAAGGCAAAGGTTACTATAAAACCGCACACCTTGAATAAATTTGATGATATCCGCGGTGTTTTGAACGCTATAAGGGAAGGCACCACTATCAGCATATTGAATATTGCACCTTTGAAGGAAAAGGATATTACAGAATTAAAACGCGCAATTGACAAAATCAAGAAAACTGTTGAGGCAAATGACGGCGACATCGCAGGCTTCGGTGAGAACTGGCTTGTTGTAACGCCAAGCTTTGCAAGGGTTGACAGGGGACTGCCGACAGACAAGCCGCCTGCAGCGCCATCACCAGACCAAGAAACCGGCAGGGCAGAAGATATTTAATTTTTAATCATCTGATTTTTGTTTATTTTTAGGATTAGTTCCGTTGTTGTTCAACTTTACTACGAGTGCCTGATGCAAGTCCAAAACCAAATCTGCCAGCGTACTGATGCCGTTGTTTTTTTCATTCAGCATTACAAGGCGCCTGCGCAGTTCGCCTGTTGCATAATCCAATAGCTTTTGTGTTTTTACTTTTTCAAAAAGTTCTGCCGGAATGTACAGTGATGGCTCCACAGGCCATGCCGGTCCGCGGTGTGCCAACTGGACAGCCTGCGCGATAGTACTGGCCTGCTCTTGTGTCAGTATTGGATATTGTTCTGCCATGGGAAATCAAACAAAACTAATAACTAATATAAAACCTTTGTGATAGCCATCAAATACATATCTGAAACCATTGGCATACATTTCCGCGAAAAAAAGGCAAGCTTGAAAAAATAATTGAGGCTGCAAACAAATTTGTGCCAGCGTTGTTCGCCGAACAAGGCGGTTGTTATAGTTTAAATTTAGACAGCCCTCGCCTGCAGGAAATAATCAGAGAAGATGAACTCGCAATATAATCACTTTATTACAATAGTTACGTGACTATAGTAAGACTATAGTCATTCAGCTTTTCTAGTTTGTGTCAGATATTTTCCCAAGTCGCTGCCTAGTTGTGTTAATGCCATTGCATACCCGTCTTTGTCCTTATTCATGCTTACCAAACCCTGATGCCTAAGTAAATCTAAGTATGCTAATGTTGTGGCGTAGTCGCCAATGTGGGACGCATTTGCTATGTGCGGCAGCAGGGCAGGCCTGCCAGATTCTTGCACCTTTTTATACATAACCTGGATCAAATTTGAGAACGTTTTTCTTTGCGAGACAAATATCTCCAAGCCGTCCATTGCGAATGCATAGTGGACGCCATTATTATTTATTTTTAGGATTTGGCCGCACCCTTCTGCTAAGTTTATTTTCTTGCACAAACTGTCTAAAATATCTTTAGCAGTTCCACTTAAGTCAAGCCCCATATTCTTGCGGACCAGCGGCATTACATCGCGCACAACGGTAACGTATCTTTTTTGATTAGTGCATAATTCATAAACCGCATTTAACATACCTTCTTGTTCTTGAGTCAAAAGCCCGCGCAGGCCTTTTGGATCTAAAGTATCGCTCCAGCCATCCACAATTGCCTGCAAGTCTTGTTCTGATGTCATGTGCCTGCGTTAAAGATAAGGCTTAAAACCATTTCTGTGCTGTAATCAGAAGATAGAGTACTGAAGACGTACAAATTTAATCAAATCAGCAACTACTAATCAAGGAACACTAATGCTTTTATTAGCCAAATTTCAGAAATACATGTGAACCAAATGGCAATGGATGCGAATGAAATAATATTATGGGCAACAATATTCGGCCTCCTGATTGGAATTATATGGAGTCTGAAATATATTGTCATAATAGACCGAAGAATCGAAAAAATTGAAGAGCACGTGGAACACTTAGTGCACAAAGTTGAAAAAGAAGAGCGCGCCATACTAAGGCACAAAAGATAATTGCCTAAATGAAAAATAATTCTGTTCATTACATACATCCAACAGGCCTGGCATTCGGACTTACAGCAGGCATCATATATTCCTTATGCGCGGCGATTGTTGCAGTGTGGCCTGCACAGTCTGTCAGTTTTTTCAGCAGTTGGTTTCATGGCATTGATTTGACAAAAATTACAGCAGCACAGGATATTACTGCAGGCTCTTTTGCAGTCGGCTTGGTTTCAATAATATTGTTTGCGTACATTACTGGTGCAGTGTATGCCTGGGCTTACAATGCCTGCACATACCACTGCAAAAAGTTGGGCTGGATTTAACAATAAAAGCAATCCTTTTAAACTATGATTTCAAATTAAAAACATGGCCATGGATTTCAATTTAATCTCAATTGTTATTTTCTATTCACTGATTGCATTATACTTATTTATAAAAAGAAAAAAGATAAAACAGGAATATGGCATTTTCTTTCTTTACAGGACTCAGAGATTTACAAAGGTTATGCGGTGGATTGCAGGCCTCTGCCCCAAGTTCTGGCGCTGGTTTGGCTATGCCTCAGTTCCGATTGGCTTTGCAGGAATGTTTGCGATTTTTGCGTATCTCGCTTTTGCAGTCTTCAAGATTTTCACATCGCCTGCTGCAGCGCCCAGCGTAAGCTTGGTAATACCCGGCGTAAGAATCCCCGGCTCAATCTTTGTTCCATTCTGGTATGGCATCATTGCGCTGTTTTTTGTAATAGTTGTCCACGAAGGCATGCACGGTGTCGTGTCAGAAGCATGGAAATTAAAATTAAAATCAGTAGGCGTAGGGCTGATGGCATTCCTCCCTCTCGCTTTTGTTGAGCCGCCTGAAAAAAAATTAAAGAGGCAGAAATTAATGGTCCAGCTGTCGATTTTTTCAGCAGGAGTTTTTGCAAACTTTGTTACTGCGTTAATTGTTCTGCTCGTAACTAATTTTGCGCTGATGCCTCTTGCAAATGGAATTTATGTGCATGATGTTGCGGCAGGCCAGCCAGCAGAAATGGCAGGCATCATGGCAGGAAGTGTCCTTTACAAAATCAATAATGTTGATATAAAATATACATCTGATTTTGCAAGAGAGATGTCAAAAATAAAACCAGGCGATAAGATAATCCTTTCGACAGCAGAAAAAACATATGAAGTTTCTGCGGCTGAAAATCCGAACACAAAAGGAAAGGCATTTGTCGGGATTAACTTCAGGCAGTCCTATCCATATTTCGGGCTTTTTGAACTCGGAACCCTGCTTTACTGGATTTTTGTCTTTAACATCGGAATCGGGATAATGAATCTGCTTCCGCTTGGACCGATTGACGGCGGAAGGATGCTCCAGCTTGTCCTGAGCAGGAAAATCAAAAAGAAAGAGACTGCTATGAAGATTTTTGGATTTGTTAGTGTGGCTAGCTTGGTATTATTAGTTGGGAATGTGATACTGCCGCATCTGATTAAATTAGCGATTTAGGCGCGCCTTGGGAAAATAACATCGTGATGCTCAAAATCAACAAATTCAATTAATTGATTTGCAATATCAAATTTAAAAACCAACACAAAAGATTTTCGAATATGGACTTCTTTGTAATCTTTTAAATCGTATTTTAGATTTTTATAATGATCAATGTCGGGCGAATTTACAATTTCATAAATTTTTTTAATAATCACATCATGTGTTACTTTGTCTTTGTGTTTTAGCTTTTGCAAAATGCCAGATAGATTATCAGAAATTTTATAATCCATTTTAAAGATTTTTTATGTGCTCGATAAAATCTTTTTTATTTGAAAAAGTTTTCCCGCCGTTTTTAGATATTTTTTTTAGTTTTTCAAAGTATTCTGGCGCGATTTCGCGGTCTTTTTCAGTTAATTCATGAACTTCTATATCTATTTCTTCGAGTTTTTGGCTCATTTTTGAAAGCAGTTCATAGATCGCATTTAGATTTACAGTTTCCATATTTATTTTTAGCCCATGTAATTTATAAGGATTGTGGATGGCATGTTTGTTGCCGCGCAGTATTTGATGAAAGCCTTAGTTTGATAATGTGCATTTGATCCGCATTTTAAAAAACCGCGCTATCATATTTCAATAGCGCAAACATAATCAAAATCTTTGATTTTTAGGAAATGTTTTTATAGAAGTGTATTCTGAAATATATACTGCAATAGAGAATAACAGATAGCGTAATAACGAAAGATAACCATGACAAAACCGAAAAATCCTAAAAAATCCCATTCAAAAGCTTCTAAGCAGGCCAAGCCAAAAGCCCAGCCAAAAGCGCCTGTACAGAAACTCCCGCCAATTCCCAAAATTGACGTGATGGCTACGCTAAGGAAATCCGGCCTTTTTATCGAAGAGCCTACTGAAAATGTCATACATATTCTCGAAAAGCACAGGGCAATCCCTGAGGAAAAAATAGCTGAAATCCTTAAAGTCAAAGTTAACGCTGTGCGAAGGCTACTTTACGATTTAATGGAAAAAGGCGTTACAAGATACGAGAAAAAGAAGGACGAAAAAAAGAAATGGTGGTATCTTTACTTTTGGAGCCTTGATTATGAAAGGATTTCAGGCCTGATTAAAGTAGCCAAATTGAAGCATCTTGACAGGCTGAAAAAACAGCTTGAAGAGGAAAAGCAGTTTGAGTTTGAATGCAGGGCATGCAATAAGAAATTTCTTCACGAAGAGGCATTGGAATCTGAATACTTATGCCCTGACTGCGGTTCTGCACTCGAGCAGGCCAGGCAGACAACAGCAGTTAAAAAAATTGAAATTGAAATCAGAAAAGTTGAGAAGGAACTGCTCGATATTGAAGTTCTGGCAGAGAATGTTGCAGTTTCAGTTATTACTCACCGCTGATTTTTAATTCCTATTTTTGCTAGCATTATGTTTTTTATGTAAGCTCCGCCAAGAATTACTGCTATTAACATCAACAGCGCGCCAGAGCCTTTGTACAGAATTAATGCGTAGAAAATGCTTTTTCCATTTGCCAAAGCGTAATGGCCTGCAAGAAAGTTTGCAATTGCGCCGATTGTAAGAATGTCTTCTGGTGTCGGAATCAACAGAAAAATTCCCACAGACATCAGAACTACTGCGAGAAATCCGATTAATCCGAGCTGTTTCTGCCGTTCATAAGTAAATTTTCGGTAAACGATATGCGTATCTGTCTCTGAATGTTTTATTCTATATTTCGCCATGGCCGTGGATTTTTTGAAAACTAGTTTGGCTATTTAAAACTTTCTAAGAACCCTCAGCTAGTCGCAACTAAGTTTTATATTAAGTCATTTTGTATTATGACTATGATTGAGAACATAATAAAGCCAGAATGGGTTTGGCGCGAGCCTTTGTATGCAGTTGTCCTTGGCTTCTGTATTTCTATGATTGGCACTTCTATCGGCTTGTTTGTCTTCCCAGAGGATGCCAGCCTTGCAGGGGTTTTGTTCATTACAATTGCAGGCGTTGCTTTCCTCAACAAAATTATTGACGTAGTAAATGCGCCGACTTTCTGGCAGAGAAATAAAAAATTAATTTTAATCATGGGATTATTTTTCCTCGGCGTTACGATAAGTTATTTATTCTGGTACCTGATTCTTCCAACATCAGCATCGCAGTTTTTCTTTTCAAAACAAGTAAAAGTTCTTTCCCAGCCATTCTCAACTCTAATCGGATATTTTTCATTCGCGCAGGCCACTTTCACGACAATCGCGCTGAATAATTTGAAAATAGTTATGATGGTTTTGGTCTTGTCCCTGATTTACGGCTCCGGCTCTGTGCTGATAATTGCGTGGAATGCCTCTGTCTTGGGGGTTTTCATCGGCAGTTTCGGAAAAATTACAAGCTTTCTAGCATTTGTTCCGCATACAGCCCTTGAATTTCTTGCGTTCTTCTGCGCTGCGATTGCAGGCTCGCTGATTTCAATCTGCTTTGACCCGAATAAGCTCGGTGCGTACAAAAAGGACAGGACTTTGCAGGATGCGCTGGTTTTATTCGGCATTTCTGTAGGATTAATACTTCTTGGCGCAGTTATTGAGACTAGCATGATGAGTTAGCCAAAGCCTTAAAAATATACCAAAGGTGTTCTGCGCATGGCATATGCGACAGTAGAACAAAGGCTGGAAGAAATAATGCGGCAGAGGGGATTTACAAGCCAGCCAGCCTTTTCAAGGAGCTTAGGCCATAGCTCAAGTTGGTATTTTACTTTCGTATATCGCAGAGCAAAGAATTCACGGCTTACTTACAGCACTGTGTGCAGTATTGCTGAAAAGCTTGGCTTAATTCCCGCATTAATTCATAAAATAGATGCAGGTAGCACTCCTTTGTTCGGCGAAGGCGAAAGTCATTTTAGAAAACCAGTAAATTATGGATATTTGAGATTCGCATATATTGGAGATGTTCTGCTGGCAGAAAGGCGGAGCAAAGGGCTTTTACAGCGAGGGCTTGCAAGAAAAGTTAATTTGGCGCCTCAGATTATAAATCAGTGCGAATCATATAGGTATGTTCCGCATAGGGACAGATTAGAAACCATCTGCAAGGCCATGGACTTAGAAGTTGAATGGCTGGCAGAACCAATAAAATAATCAGCTTAGTTTTTCCAATTCATGCAGGTATTTATTTAATTCAAACTTCCATCCGCATGTTTCTGGTATAAAAATATCATTGTACGGGAATTTTATCTTTCTCTTTTTGTAATAATGGCTAGTTGCGCCGCTATTTTTTATTGAAACGTGCATATTGCTGCAGCCAGCCCCAGCCAAATCAAGCAGGATTTTATTAAAACCAAGCGCATCTGTCATAAAATAAAAGGAAGTTATCTTTTCAGATTTGCGCACATAAAGCCTAGTTGTGTGGCATGCAGTCTTTTCTGCAAGTTTCGCAATATCTGAATTGCATTTGAAATACAGCAAAACCGTAATAAAACCGTCAGAATTAAATGGAGCGTAATCTATATCTGCCTGCCTTATGAATTTTTCATAATTATCGCATAGGTAATTCAGCTTTTCTCTGATTATATTTATTTTTATTTCATCTGGCGCATCAGATTGCCTGCCAAAATATGCCTTTTCCTTACCTTTTATTTTTTGTTTTATGTTGAACCAAATAATGCGCGCATTCCAGTTCTCAAGAAATGATTCAAATATTAGCGGAATCAGCAAAGGTTCAAATACCTGTTTTTCTTTTCTGTCTGCCAGTATTTTTGAAAAAAAACCATAATCTGCATCCGCGTAATCGTGATTAATTCCTGCTGAAGACAGGGTTTTGTGAAATGGCGAATAATATATTGCTCTCGGCTCGAGATGCATGACTTTGCATGAGGCAAGCCCTGTCTTTTCAACCGCCCGCCAGAACATCTCAAATTCTGCCATGGATTCTTTTGGAATCCAGTACGATATCTGCGTGAATGGTTTCAGGCCAGCCAAATCAATGCATTTCATAAGGTATGTTCTGTGCGGGATTATGCTGTAAATCTGCTCATTTTTTACATTAAATAAAAGCACTTCGTGGTATTCAAGGCCAATGCTCCGGCTGTCAATATAATTATAATAATCAAAACATTGCTTCCTGAGAAAAGAAAACCACCTTCTTGCTGTCCTGTCAGACACGCCTGCCAGCGGGCCTGCCTGTTTTGCGGTCAAGATTCTTTTTTGCAGTGTCAGCGCGTACAAAAATTCTAAAAGCTCTTTGTTAAAGGGATTTAGCGACATGCAAACAATCTGCGCTAAAAGGATATAAGCATTTCGGACATATATTTTATATTTATGTCCAAGCTAATTTATATATTCGCGCAAATAAGCGAATTAAAATGGACAACTTCAAAGTATCAATCGCCACTGGAATAATTGCTGCAATTATAATAAGCGGGCTGTTTTACGCCACAAATACTGTTGATTCTGATAAAGATGGGCTTACAAATAGCATGGAAGCAAAACTTGGCACAAATCCGCACGCATGGGACTCTGATAGTGATGGCATGTGCGACAGCCGTGAAGTCAGCGGAAAAAGCAATCCTCTGGACAACAAATCAATGTGCTGTGGTGGCGGGCCCGG
>Ga0209518_1003634_pt1 | contig 13073 bp, 8 predicted proteins | sample RifGroB1_FD_183993 | JGI IMG/M metagenome (GOLD analysis project Ga0209518, IMG submission 183993) | Groundwater microbial communities from Rifle, Colorado, USA - Groundwater B1 (SPAdes) (version 2) | ecosystem: Environmental > Aquatic > Deep subsurface > Groundwater | place: Rifle, Colorado... | reverse complement strand
AAGGGATCCTAATTTTGTCCCAGATATTCAGCTTTCATTTCTCAATCAACAAATTTTGGCGTATCAGGAGGTTTAAAGAAGACCCGACCAGTTTGAAATTGCCATGGCATTCTGTGAGATAAATGCCAGTGAGAAAAGATAGATGGGGATGAGGATAAAAGCCAGTGCAAGTTTAAACTCCCTTTTTACCAAAAAATCTCGAAAGGCCACTATTAGTAATGGAAAGATGGGGAGACTATAGCGCATTAGGTCCCGGTGAGAAACAAAAATGGTGGAGACAAAAAATATAGCCACACACCAAGCGAGAACAGTTTCTTTTTGTTTGATTAATTGAAGCAGCCCCAAAACTCCAAATAAGTAGATAAAGATAATCTCCTCCAGCCAAAATGTGCCGACCCAGGGTGCGGAATAGTTAAATATCTGGAAGGGGGGGAAGAAAAGATGAATATTATCCCCCGAGCTAAAATAAGCAAAGAAATTGTTAAAAGTTTTTTGGTAAATAAAAAAGACTCCCAGTAAAGAAAGTGGAATTAAAAAAATTGGGTACGCCTTGATTTCTAATTTTTTGAAGGATTTTCTAATTGCTGACGAACCAATAATTAAGAAATAGGCTGCAAAAAGAAGGATGGCGGGGGATTTGGTCGCTTGAGCAACTGCCCCCCAAATGCCGGCTTTAAGGTACTTCTTATTTTGGAAATAATAAATTGAGGCGATGATGCTCCCGACAAAGAGAGGCTCTGGGGAGCCAACTGAACGGACGATGAGCCACCTGGCTGGAAAAACCGAAAAGATAAAAGTGAGCCACAAAGCTTGGGATTCATTGGAATATTGGCGGATAAGCTTATAAAAAAAGTAAATTGCCAGAGTCGAGGTTGAGACGGTAACGGCGAGCATGGCATAGGGATAGACTAAGTGAGTGACTTCAGCTAAGGCTCTGATAAGTAGTGGAAACAGGGGGAAGTGGGCGGCGTAGTATTGGATGGGGAGGGAAAAAGCAAAATTTTGAGATATTTGTGCGGCATTATAGAAGGTTTTGGCAACTACCAAATACAGCGGCCCGTCATAATTAGCCACAATGGTTTCCATTCCAGTTTGCGGTAAGGGAATGCTCCAAAAATTTTGAATCCTTAAAAAAAATGGGAGCCAGACAACTAAAGTAGGCAACAAAGAGAAAATGAGAACGGGTATCAGGGTTTTTAATTTTGAAGTCATCTTTAGATGATATCACGAGTGACTTCGGTTGTGCTAGAATTTGGGAGTAATTATTACTATGCCAAAGAAAATCCTTGAGCTCTCTCTTTTTTTCCCGACTTATAATGAAGAGGACAATATCGGGAGGGTTGTTCAAGATGCAAAAAAAATTTTGCAGAAGGTGGCGGTCAAATGGGAAATTATTGTTGTTAACGACGGTTCCTCGGACAGGACAAAAGAGGTTGCCGAAAAACTTGCTAAAGACGATAAGCAAAGCTTGTCGCTTCGCGGTGGAAGAATAAAGCTGGTAAATCACCCCAAAAATAGAGGCTACGGTGGAGCCTTAAAGACCGGCTTTAAAAGTGCTAAATATGAATGGGTGGCCTTTACTGATTCTGATGGACAGTTTGACTTTTCAGAAATCGGCAAATTTATTGCTAAGAAAGACGAAGCAGACTTAATTTTGGGCTACCGCCTCAAAAGGGCTGATTCGTTTCTGAGGAAGGTTTATACTTTTGGCTGGAGTTTATTGGCGAGAATTTTATTCGGACTAAAAGCGAAAGATTATTCCTGCGGCTTCAAGATGATTAAAAAGCAAGTTTTTGATTCGGTTCAGCCTTTAGTTGGGGAGGAAAAGGTGACCCAAATTGAGTTTTTAGTGAAGGCCAAGAAAAAGAGTTATCGGTTTGCTGAAGTGGGGGTGCACCATTACCCGAGGCTTGCCGGTAAGCAAACAGGTGCGAAGTTAAATGTTGTTTTTAAAAGTGTTTTGGATCTTTTTAAATTATGGGCAAAACTAAGCTGAACTGGCCATTGGTAATTATTTTGGGTTTGGGAGCTTTCCTGCGCCTGTACCGTATTGCCGAGTACATGATTTTTTTGGGAGATGAAGGACGGGATATCCTTATTGTCTGGCGTCTTTTGGCCCAGAGCGACCCGATCTTAATTGGTCCAGGAACTTCGGTTGGCAATATGTATCTGGGGCCGCTTTATTATTATTTAATTGCCCCAGCTTTATTTCTGGCGCGCTACAATCCGGTAGGACCGGCAGTTCTTGTTGCTTTATTGGGAGTGGCGACGATTTATTTTGTTTACTTTGTGGCCCGAAGGTGGTTCACACCGACGGCGGGCCTTTTGGCAAGTTTTCTTTATGCCATCTCGCCGACGGTGATTATTTTTTCCCACTCTTCGTGGAATCCAAACATTATGCCCTTTTTTGCCCTGCTGACGATGTATAGTGTTTGGCAAGTTTGGCAGGAGAAAAAATATTACTGGCTGGTTGTTTTGGGAGCGGCTTATGCCGCAGTTTTACAATCTCACTATTTGGGGCTTTTACTCCTGCCGGTAATTCTTGTTTTTTTGATTTGGACATTGAGAAATTTAAAATTCATTGGAAATTGGAGATTAGAAATTAGAAATTTCAAAAAATATTTCTTGATTGGCCTAATTATTTTTTTGGTTCTTATGAGCCCGCTTCTTATTTTTGACATCCGCCACAATTGGCTGAATCTTAGGGCTCTAAAGGCTTTTATTTCTGAACCGCAGGGCAGTTTTTCTTTTACCTTACTGGTTTTTCTGCAAAATCTTTGGCTTAACTTTAGGTTTATCATGGTCCGGCTTCTGGCTGGTAGAAATGAATTGGTGGGCACATTTTTGGCAGTTTTTTTTGTGGGTGTAATTATCTACCGGTTTTTTGAAAAGTCACTGGGTCACGCCCATTGCCGCTTTCTTTTGGTCTGGCTCGGATTTGGTATTTTGGGGTTATCTTTTTACCGCCATGAAGTTTATGACCATTACCTTGGCTTTCTCTTTCCGGCACCGTTTTTATTTTTAGGTGGACTTAGCGGCTACCTATCGGAGAGGTTTGATAGGTTTGGCAAGTTTTTATTTTTTTTGGGCTTTTTTGTTTTGGTAGCGGTTAATTTGGTAAATAATCCTTTGAGATACCCGCCGAACAGGCAATTGCAAAGGAGCAAGGAAGTCGCTCAAAAGATTTTTGAGGAAGCGAAGGGTAAGAAATTTAACCTAGCGGTTTTGGCGGAGCGCAATTATGAGGATGGGTATCGGTATTTCTTGGAAGTTTGGGGAGCGAAAGTTTACCACGCTGATGTTTGGAATAAGGAGGCGACAATATCCGAACAGCTTTTTGTAGTTTGTGAGCGCCCGGAGGCCGAATGTCATCCGACTAGCGACCCTAAAGCTGAAGTGGCTAATTTTGGCATGAGTAAGATTGTAAATGAGTGGAATATTGGGGGAATTCGCTTATATAAATTGGAGCATGCTGATAAAGATCGTTAAAGAGATTCGGGACCATAAATTTATTTATTTACTCCTTTTCCTAATTCTGATTGGGGCGACGTTTGTGAGGGTTTATAACACTAGAAACATTTTGGGTTTTTATTACGACCAAGGGAGGGACGCTTTAGTTATTTGGAATTTCTTGCATAAAGGGGACATTTTTTTAGTAGGGCCCACCACTGGTCTTCAGGGAGTACTTCTGGGCCCCCTTTTTTATTTAATTATTACCCCGTTTTATTTTTTGGGAGGAGGTAATCCAGTTTGGCCGGCGAACTTTTTGGCAATTCTGACAGTGATATCAATTATTGTTGTTTATGTTTTTAGCCTGGAGTTTTTTAATAGATATGCCGGGCTAATTACGGCAGGAATTGTCGGATTTTCCTATTACTTGATTGTGGCCGCGAGGTGGTTGGCCAATCCCACCCCGATATTTCTTACCAGCGTAATTCTTTTGTATTCACTGGCAAAAATTGTAAAGAAAAAGGAATCGGCGTGGTGGGTAGTGGCTGTTTTGATGATTGGGTTTTCTCTGCAATTTGAGGCGGCGAGCGCCGTTTTTTACCTGCCGGCCTTTGCTATTTTCATCGCTTGGCAGAGAAAAAAATTACCTAGCAGAAGAATTTTAGTAGCATCCGTATTTGTTTTTATTTTAACACTTGCCCCCCAGATTATTTTTGAGATTAAAAATAATTTTGTAATTACCAGGGCAATTTTAAGAACTCTGTTTGAGGAAAAAAGTTTTAGGCTCTCATTCTGGGAGGTTTTGGCGGCAAGACTGTCATTTTATTGGAAAATGTTTTTTATCAAGATATGGATTGCAAATATTCGACAGTTTTGGGCATTTTCACTTGGTGTTCTGGCAATTGTTATCCTCAATTTTAGAGAACTTTGGGCAAATAAAACTTTTAGAATCTTAATTTTATTTGGAGCCTCACCTTTAATTGGCTTTATTCTGTTTCAAGGGAATGAGGGCAATGTTTTTGATTATTATTTTAGCGGCTTCTATCTGATATATATTCTTCTTTTTGCAATTGGCCTTTCCTATTTGGTAAAAAGCAAATTTGGAATGATATTTTTAGTTTTATTTTTTGTTTTATTTTTTCAAATGCAGATACCGGCTGTGAAGAAATATCTGGTTGTGGGAAGATCAAATGTCAGTTTAAAGGAGCAGTTGGCGGCGATAGACTGGGTTTATAAAGATGCCGATGGCCGCGCTTTCAATGTCGATGTTTATGTTCCACCCATTATTCCCTATGCTTATGATTACCTATTCAAGTGGCAAGCTCTCGCCTACGGTTACGAGCCCTCGGGGGACCGGGAAGACCTGCTTTATACTCTTTATGAGAAAGACGGCGGTTCAAAGTTTTTTAGAGAATGGATTTCGCGGCAGGAGGGAATCGGGAAACTGGAAGAGGAGACTGTTTTTAGGGGGCTTGTGGTTCAGCGTAGAAATAGAATATGAAAAGATTTTTTTTGAAATTCTTGCCCGTAATTATTTTGACAATTCTGATTGTTTGGGCCGGGAAGGGAATTTTTAAATATAATGTTTTTAGTACGCATGACGGCGAACATCACTTTGCCCGAAGCTTTGATGCAATTGCTACGTTTAGTGAAGGAAACTTTCCGCTGCGCTGGGCGGGAAGCTTAAACTACGGCTGCGGCGTCCCAATTTATAATTTTTTTTACCCCCTTATTTATTATTTTGTCATAATTTTAAATTTCGCTACTCATAATATTTTTACGGCTCTGGCGATAATTGATTTTGCTTCTTTAGCCATTGGTACCCTCTTTTTTTATTTATGGATGAAAAAAGAGACCGATTCCGAACTTGGGGCACTTGGGTCCGCAATTTTGTATTTGTATGCCCCATATAGATTTTCTCTTATCTTTGTTAGAGGAAGCCCGGAATTTATAGCCTATGCGATTCTTCCCGTAGTTTTATATTCTTATTCGCTCTTTTTTAAGGCCGGCGGCCGGAGGACAATTTTATATGCCCTGCTCGCCGCATTGACGGGCGGGTTTTTGACTATTTCACATAACTTTACCGTCATGTTTTTAATGCCGATTATTCTTGCATATTTGATAATCAAACTTTTTCTTCTAAGGTCTTGCCTAAAAACGGTTGTCTGGACTTTTGCGGCGTACATTAGCGCTTTTGGATTTGGAGCATTTTTTGTCGGTCCGGCCGTGTTTGAGAAGGGGTTTACCAAAATTGGAAGCAATTTTTTGCAGTGGCGAGAACACTTCCCAACTCTTGGGCAGATGATTCGGTCTAGGTGGGGTTATTTTTATTCTTCATACGGGACTGCAAACGACGGGATGAGCTTTATGTTGGGGTATGCCCAATGGGTGGTCTTGGGGTTGGCTGCGACATGGATAGCTTATTTTCTAATTAAGGCGAAAAAAACAAACATTTGGGTGGTGTTCTTTTTTATTATGTCCTTAGCAGCGATATATCTTATTCTTCCTTGGTCGATCCCGGTTTGGGAAAAAATTAAGCCTCTCCAGGAAATTCAATTTTCTTGGAGAATTCTCGGCATCGCAATTTTTGCGATAAGTGCCTTATTTGGATTTTTAATTAGTCAAATTAAAAACAAGAAGATTGTCTTAGTACTTTTTATTGGGGTTTCTGTGCTTGCCGTCTATGGTAATAGAAACCATCTTCTCCCCCAACCTGTCTCAAGCGAGGATATATACCGTTATGATGATTTCGAGAAGCTGCATCCTCACAGATATTCGACTACAACCCTTGGGGATGATGTGGTTGCAGCCAGTGCCGGCGGGGCTTGCTGGTTCACGACGGAACTTATTTCTACAGAAGGTAATAAAAATGCCATTTCCTATAAAGTTAGCGAGAGAGGGAACACCTTTGGTTCCGTCAGACTCACGATGGACAAAAATCAATTTGTTGGCGACAAACTAATGATGGGTCTTGGCTACTTCCCGGGTGCGTATCGTTTTGAAGCGAACGGGCAGGTGATTGAATCCTTTGATTGCGGGGGTTTAAATTGTATTTCAACATTATCTCTTAAAAATGGTGAAAACTTTTTGTCATGGAGAATAAAGCAGACTCCAATTCAATCATTCTTTAATAACGTTACACTTCTCTTTCTGGCGATTTGGATAGTAGTTGTGTTTTTTGCTTTTAGAAAAAAAAAGCTGTCAACCGTTAACTTAGCAGTAATAACAGTATTTGTATTATTTGCCTTTTTGAGGTTTTACAATTTGGAAAAAAGAATCGGTTTTGGTTGGGATAATGAAAGAGACGCCCTTGCGGTTAAATCAATTTTACAAGGCGATTTGAAACTTATCGGTCCCCGCGTGTTGGCGGATACCGGGTTTTTCCTGCCGCCTTATTTCTTTTATTTGCTTGCTCCATTTTACGCTTTGAGCAATCTTTCGCCTTACGCGACGGTTTATTTTTTGATTTTCTACAACTTAATATTTTTTGTTGTTTCTTTCTTAATTCTCAAGAAACTTTTTAGTCAGAAAGTTGCTTTATTGTTTTTGGCTTTTTGGGCAATTAATCCCCACACGCTTTCTTTTGACACGGTTGCTTGGAATCCGCTTCTTGTTCCTCTGGCTTTTGTTATTTTTCTCTACCTTTTGGCTCGGTCAAAGAGTTTCCTTCTTGGATTGGTTTGGGGAGTTGGTGTTAGTTTCCATATTCAGTTTCTCCTTTTGGCGCCAATTGTCGTCCCATTTATTCTTAAGGATAAAAAAAGGGTTAGGAATATCATTTGGGGGTTTGCGTTGACCTTTGCCCCGCTGGTACTTTTTGATTTGAGGAATAATTTTTTGAATTTAAAGTTGGCTAGTGATTTTCTTTTAGCTGGAGGAGCGCGTGATTATTTTTCCTTTTTGCCGGTTTGGGATAATGTCGTGGCGCGAACTTTTGGGATGCCGATTTCAAGACTTTTTTCAGTTTTCTTCTATTTCTTAATTGCTGGCGTTTTATATGTTTGGAGAAAAAAACCGGCTTGGCGGGGACTTTTTTATACCTGGCTTTTCTTTCCTTTGGCCTTTGCTTTTTATGGCAAGCGTCCTTCGGAATATTATTTTAATTTTTCTCTGGTAATTGTCGGCTTGGTTTTTGCCAAATTAGTGTCTCTTAAGAGTAAACTCTTGTTTTTTATTGTTCTTTTGCTTTTGGTCCATTTTGGTTTGAAGGCGAGTGATCAATTGAGAGAGACGCCCCTTGGGCTTTATCAGAAGGACAAGATAGCTCAATTCTTGGCTAAGATTACTAAAGATACTTCTCCTTTTAATCTTTCCTACAGCGTGGGGTTGGGGCAAGACGTTGGTTTTAGGTATTTGTTTGATTACCGCGGAGTCAAACTAAACGGCAACGATTTTGACCCGTTGATGCAGATAGTAATTCCGCCGCAGAAAAACACCTTTGTCATTGACCGGGTGGGGTTGGAAATTCCAAAAGGTTGGTTGGATGCCAATTGGGCGAAGCGGGAAAATTGAGTATAATAAAGCAGAATGAAAATTAAACTTTCAGTGGTGATTCCGGCCTACAATGAAGAGAAAAATATCCAAGCTGGAGTTTTAGAAACAGTTGACCGGTATCTTCGAAAACAAAAGTATGCTTGGGAAGTTTTAATTGTCGATGATGCTAGCCCCGACCAAACTGCGGATTTAGCTGAAAAATTTGCCAGTAAACACAAAGGCTTTAGGGTTTTGAAAGAGCCGCATCGGGGAAAAGGGGGAACTGTTATTGCTGGCATGCTTGCGGCCAAGGGTGAAATTGTTCTTTTTACGGATATGGACCAGGCCACCCCCTTAAACCAAATAGAAAAATTCTTTCCTAAGTTTAGAGATGGCTATGACGGAGTGATTGGTTCCCGAAGCGGCCGCAAAGGAGCTCCGGCATCCCGAAAGCTCATGGCTTTTGGTTTTGCCTTGCTTCGTACTTTGGTCTTGCGTCTGCCTTACAAAGATACCCAGTGCGGCTTTAAAGCTTTCCGTGCCGAGGCGGCGAAGAGAATTTTTGGCAAGATGAAGATTTTTCGCGAGTCAAGAAAAATTCAAGGCGCGTCAGTCACCGCCGGATTTGACTTGGAAATGCTTTACTTAGCTCGTAAGTTAGAGTTAAGGGTCGCCGAAGTGCCGGTTAATTGGCACCACCAGGAAACCAAAAGAGTCAGTCCCGTTAAAGATTCCTGGGAAGGGTTACGAGATTTAATTAAAGTTCGACTCAATGCCTTGCAGGGAAGGTATAAGGTATGAAAAAACTTTTTAATGATTGGAAAAGAATCTTGTTTTTGGGGTTGGTTATTTTAGCAATCGCGCTTTTTTTAAGGCTTATCAAACTGACTTATTTGCCGGTCTTTGTAGATGAGGCAATTTATATCCGCTGGTCCCAGATTATGATTAACGAATCTACTTTAAGATTCTTACCCCTTTCTGATGGTAAACAACCCCTTTTTATGTGGACGGACATGGCTTTCTTAAAACTTTTTGCCGACCCGCTTTTTGCTGGAAGATTTTTATCAACAGTAACTGGTTTGGGAACGTTAGTGGGAATTTGCGTTTCTTCATATTATTTATTCAAATCTCCAAAAGTGAGCTTACTGGCTGGCCTTTTATATGCACTATCTCCTTTTGCAGTGTTTTTTGACAGACTGGCACTTGTTGACTCGATGCTTTCGATGTTTGGTGTTTGGACTTTCTTTTTTGGGATGGTGATGGCGAAAACGAAAAGATTAGATGTTGCCATGGTGGTTGGATTTTCCCTCGGCGGGGCTGTTCTTACCAAATCCCCCGGAATCTTTTTTGCGCTTCTTTTGCCGACAACGTGGTTAATTTCAGATATGCCAAAGGTACGTAATAAAAAAGTAATTCATTTTACTAAACTATTCCTCCTTCTTTTGATTTCTTACGCCATTGCTTTTGGAATGTATAATGTTCTTCGCTTGGGACCTAACTTCCATCTTTTGGGTCAAAGAAATTATGACTACGTTTACCCGTACACAAGAATTTTTACAAGCCCGCTAGACCCCCTCAAGGGACACTTGGGAGGGATTAGGACTTACGCCTTAGAGCTTCTACCAGTGTCAGCTTTTGTCCTGTTTGTTTTGGGAATCGTATTGGGTTTAAGAAGGATTTACATGAGAAGAACATTGCTCTTATTGGCTTGGGCAGTTCTACCCATTTTGGTTATGGCAGAATTTTCGAAAGTGGTTACGGCCCGATACGTTTTATTTGTTTTGCCATATGTATTTATATTGGCATCGGGCGTGCCTTTAACAGCGAAGAAAAACTTAAAGAATATAGCCATCGCGGTAATTGGAGTTTTTGTCATCCAGAGTCTATATATCAACTATCAATTATTAACCAAAGTAGAAGCTGCGACTTTGCCGCAAGGGGAGAGATCTGGATATGTTGAAGAATGGACCGCGGGCTGGGGGATAAAAGAAGTAGCCGAATTTATTAAACAAGAGAATCAAAAGGATCCGAAAACCAAAATTGTGGTTGGGACAGAGGGATATTTTGGAACCCTTCCGAACGGGCTGGAGATGTATTTGGAGGGAGTAGACAATGTAGTCATCATAGGAGTGGGGCTGGGAATATCCGATATCCCTAAAAGTTTAAGAGAGTCAAAAGACGCTGGTAATAAAACCTATCTATTGGTTAACACCTCCAGATTTACCGGTAACGCTGACAAATTAGGTCTGAAGGAAGTTGCTTCGTATCCTCATCCTGCGCGAACACCCGGGACGCTGGAGTACAGAAGCAAAGGGCCGCAGGAGATAATGCATCTGTTTGAATTAACATGGTAGCAAGGCTTTTTTTTGCTTTTCTTTTAGTATTGGTGTTATTTGGTTCGGTCTTGGGCACCTTCTTCAGCGGCGATGACTTTTTTCATTTCAAAGTTGCCAACGAATCGCTTTCAAGGGGAATTGTTTATACTTTTGGTTTTCACCCCTTTGCCGAGCGATCGATTGCCTTCTACCGTCCGCTCTCTAGGGAAATTCTTTATGGAGTTTATTATCGGCTTTTTGGCCTAAATCACCAACCAATTCGCGTGTTTCAGTTTTTGATTTTGTTTGCAAATATGACTCTAGCGTATTTTCTGATTCGCAAAATTTTTAAAGACCAAAATCTGGCCTTTTTGACGGCACTTTTTGTCGGGATTTCAGCTGCGAACATAGGTATTTTGTACTATCTTGCCGGCGGAATTCAGATCTTGATGGCATCAACTTTTTTTCTTCTAACTCTTATCTTGTTTATAAACAATCACAGAACGATGGCATATTTTGCCTTCCTGGCGGCAATTTTTTCTCATGAATTAGCACACGCAGCGGCCCCGCTTATTTTCTTGTTGGAGGCGTTCGTACTTGGAAAACCAACCAAAAGTTCTGTAATTGCGTCCTTGCCGTTTTTTGCTACCTCCTTGGCTTTTATTTATTTGGAATTCCGGGTGATAGGTTTTTCGGGGGGTGAAATACAATATCAGCCATCTTTTGAGGTTAAGAGTGTGATTAACACTCTCTCGTGGTACCTGGCTTGGGCATTCGGGTTGCCTGAAATGTTGATTGATTTTGTTCGTCCTGGTCTTAAATTGGACCCGCATCTTCTGAAATTTTGGGGAGGGAATTTTGCAGTGATTTTTTCTTCTTTTTTTGTTTCCTTAGTATTATTACTCTATTCGGCCACTCACCTGCTTTTTAAAAGAAGCAGGCAAATTTTTGACAGAAAGTTTCTATTTTTGCTAATTTGGTTTCCGTTGGGAATTTTTCCTTTGCTTTTTTTACCGCTCCACAAGTCCACCTACTACCTCGCGGTTTCTTTGCCGGCATTTTGGGGAGCAATCTTTTTCCTGGCGAAAAACAGTCTTTCTTATTTGTCTTTTGCAATTTTAATTGCCGCGCTCACCGTTCTTTCGGTTTCATCTGTACAAATTGGTAAAGAAACCTATTGGGCAAGCCAAAGAGGACGTTTTGCAGAGAGGATTCTTTTTGGTTTGAAACAGCAATATCCAACTTTGCCGGAGGGGGCAGTCGTTTATTTTAAGAACGATCCTAATTATCCGTTTATCGCTGAAGATTGGGGAGGGAGCTCAAAACAGGCGTTTTTCATTCTTTCGGGGGATAATGCAGCCCAGCTCCTCTATAAAGATAATTCCATTAGGTCCTATTACGAAGACCTTGGCAGTTTGCCCGAAGAAGTTGATAATAAGGAAGTCTACCCTTTTGTAGTTGAAATATATGACAGAACACCTTGAACCAACTGAAGAAATTGCTTTGGAGGCAGTGAAAAGCCGTGCCGCGCGGGGAGTTTTGGTTTTAACTGGAAGGACCTTCATCCTTAATGTCATTGTTTTGATTGCCCAAGGATTTTTGTGGGTTTTTTTGACACCGGAACAGTTTGGTACTTTTTGGTTGGTCTCGGCGGTTGTGAATTTCCTTATTTATTTCAGTGATGTTGGTCTTGCCGCTGCTCTCATTCAGAAGAGAGATAAACCAAGAGATGAAGATTATTGGACAACTTTTACAGTACAGCAAAGTCTGGTGATTTTACTTCTTGTTATTCTTGCCTTACTGTCGCCATTTTTTGAAAAAACCTATGGTTTAACTACAGAAGGCAGATACCTATTGTATGCATTGGGTTTCTCCTTTTTTCTTTCGAGTCTGAAATCGATTCCTTCTGTGCGCTTGGAAAGAAAACTAGAATTTGGCAGACTCGTAATTCCACAGGTTTTGGAAACCTTGGTTTATAATATTGCGGTAGTTTTCCTCGCTTGGAAGGGAATGGGAATAACGGCATTCACCTACGCTGTTGTAGCAAGAGGGGTCGTTGGTGTTGTTGCGATTTATTTCTTGTCTCCCTGGAAGCCCAAAATTACCATATCAAGGGGTTCGTTGAAGGAACTTCTTAAATTTGGCGTGCCGTACCAAGCCAATACTTTACTCGCGGTTATTAAAGATGATGGTATGACTATTTTGCTGGGGTGGGTCTTGGGTCCGGTCGGAGTTGGAATTTTAGGGACAGCACAAAGACTCTCTCAGTATCCGCTCAGATTTTTTATGGATAATGTGACTAAGGTAACTTTTCCGGCTTTTGCTCGTTTACAGCACGATAAAGATCAGCTTGCAAAAGCAGTAACAAAATCTGTTTTCTTTATCACTTTTTTTGTTTTCCCCAGCACAATCGGACTGGTTGTCTTGTCACCAGTTTTGGTTAGCGTAATTCCCAAATATGAGAAGTGGGCTCCGGCTCTAATTCCTCTGGCTTTGTTATCTATTAATACGATAATGGCAGGAGTTACTACCCAGCTTACTAACTTATTTAATGCAATAGGAAAAATAAAAATCACTTTTGGATTAATGGTTATGTGGACCACTTTGACCTTGATGTTGGTGCCATTTCTAGCAAGTAGCTATGGCCCAACTGGGGCTGCCTTGGGATATGCATTAGTTGGCACTTCCAGTTTGGTGGCAATTTATATCTCAAAGCGGCACGTTGGCTACTCTGTTTGGGATGGCGCAGGGAAAACCTTTTTAGCAGCCTTTTTGATGGGAATTGTTGTGTGGTTTGCAAGAGGTTTTCTGCCGATAAGTCTTCTATCTATGTTC
>Ga0209518_1003626_pt1 | contig 13090 bp, 11 predicted proteins | sample RifGroB1_FD_183993 | JGI IMG/M metagenome (GOLD analysis project Ga0209518, IMG submission 183993) | Groundwater microbial communities from Rifle, Colorado, USA - Groundwater B1 (SPAdes) (version 2) | ecosystem: Environmental > Aquatic > Deep subsurface > Groundwater | place: Rifle, Colorado... | reverse complement strand
ATATATCTCGTAAAAAGCATAATCAAGATTTCTGGTGGTGTTTCGGGAAGATTGCATAGCCATACGTTGTATGCCGAGCCCCGCCTCTTTATCGGGTATTGAGGCGTCTCTTACCTCATTTAATCCTGTTACGTCTCTTATTTGTTGGATTTCAAAATTATAGAGAGCGATTAACTCCTGAAACGCTGTTCCCATGTTGTGGGGCATATCTTCTATTGGTCTGCGGTTCATGGGGCGTCCTTCTTCGTCTGTTCCTGAATAATAGTGATACCCTGTTTGTTCCGCTAACTCTTGTAATTTTAAAGGACTCCAAGCCCCGCCTTCCATGTCTCCACCTTTACCTAAAAAGACGTTATTTAAAGCGGTTATATCAACAGACGTACCCGGTGGTTTTAGTTTGGCAAGTAATACCTGCATCTTTTTATGTATAATCTGTATCTTGTCATCGTGGGGCCTTATTCTTTCTACTGTGGACTTGTTCTCCATGTCGTAGATGTCGGGAGCGATAAAAATATAAGGTAATGGCGCTTTGGGTGATAGTTTACCGTTTCTGCGCTCCCTCAATATATCTTCTGCAAGCCCGTAATTAACAAGATATTCAGTGCCAATAATCCATAGTCCTTTGTAAACAAATTCTAATTCTTTTGATATGAGTTTTCTGTCTTTTTTTTCTTTTGGGATTTCATAATTATACGGTTTTTCCTGAAAGTAATATCCACCATAGTTGTTAGGTTTTTTCTCAAACTTATTGGTATTGATACTTACGAAGTTAAAATCCAAAACCGGAATGAGGAAATCGTCATAATCAGTAACTTGGAATCTATCATAATATTGATGAAAGGAGTGTCCGTATTTCCATGTTCTATTTCCTTCCTTACCCGATACATTCTTGGCTATGTTGAATAAATCCGCCTCCGACAGACCTCCTTGTGATAATTTCCTTAATTGATGTACAGGTACTTTGATTACTTCCGCAGCGTATTTAATATCGCTTAAATCATCTTTCACAGAATAAGGCACGATAACATTAGCCCAATCTACGTATCTTATTCTTATCATGTTATTATCATCAAAGTAGAGTTTCGCTGCGGACTTTTTTAGCACCACCAAATCCCTTGCTAATTTCTTTTTCAACTTCTTCCAGTCGTTTTCAATAAGTTCCCAATTAATCAGGAGTTCCCCACCAATCTCGGTGGCTTGTTTTATATTGAGTTCCATCTGAATATCAAGTTCTTCTTCGCTTTCGGGGATATACTCTCCTTCAGGGATTAATGATATTCCTGTTCCCTGTTCAATCAGGTCGGAAATGGGTTTTAATTCCATGTTGGCGAGATACTTATTTCTTTCTTCCTCTTTCTTTGACTTGCTCATAGGATCAATGGCTGTCAGGGAAATCTTATTATCTTCGTTAATCATCTCGCCTACCCTTAAATCAACGAATTTAGCAGTTATCGGAACCACACTCCAGTCAATATTGAGATAAGATGTGTCACCTTCTTCTATGCCCATGAGGTTCTTGTACTTTGAAATACTTTGTAATCCCTCTGCATATTTTCTATTGATTATTATTCTTTCTAAATGCTCATTCCACGTTGTCTGGGTTCTTTGGGAATGTATTGCTTTGGCGTATTTCAGAATATAATCCTTTGACTTTTTAGTGTCTGGGTGAGTAAATTCAGAAGGGAGTGCTTGTAGTGTTTCCATAGTTTTTTGCAAAAATAACTCATCAAACGCAAAGAAACAAAAAAAGTTTCAAATCAACACTGACCTTTCACCAACATTTCTGTATCGCCTCACAAACTGAACATTTTTATCAGGTTCTTTTTTTGTCAGGATATATTTTCTTTCTGCAAGTAAACATAACCCCGCTGCCACACTTGCGTCATAAGGCGTCCAATTATCAACCTCAAACTCCGCCAATTCAAGTAACAATTCATCAAAGTAGCATTTAGCATAGCGGTTTTCTTGTTCTAAAAATCCTACATTATCATATACCTCAGTAACAAGAGCGTCAATAAGTGCATTTCTTGCATCATCTCCGGTCATGGGTATTCCCGCTTCTTCCTGGTATTTTTTTGAATGTGCTGTGTGTGTTGGTTCTGGTCGTTTCATAAGATAATTCTGATAACCCCTTACCCGAAAATAATTAACAATTCCTATTTTGTTGGTCTCTGCGAGAATCTCTGTTCCATAAAAAAAACATTGAATAATCATGTCTTCATAAAACATTTCCGGTTTCGGTGGGCGGGCTAAATATAAAGATGCAAAAAGTTTTGAGTTTAACGGGTCTAAAGGATTAAATTTTAACCTTACCAATGATGCTCCGTTGGATTTCTTACTTCCCATCACTACACGGTGGTCAAAGGGATCGGTAGATGAACATATTTTATCCTTGTTTCCCGGGTTCAATCTCCCGTGTAAGATATTATTGTTATTTGTTTTTATATTCTGTCCGTCCGGCATCCATGCGACTCTCCACCTTCCATTTTGGTCGTGATTAAATTTTGCCTCTTTGTCTTTTTCCACCCACGTATAATTGCCCCTTACAACGGTGCTTGGAGGCAAAGTTGAGTTGTATTCTATTTGGGTGTATATTCTATTAGTATCTAATGGGCTTTCTTGGTTGGCAAGAATAAAACACTCCGCTTCTGTGAAGGGATATTTGTGTTTTTCAGACGCAAGGGCCGTTCCTGTTTTTCCTAATCTTTTCTTTTCTAAATACGCTTTTGCTTCTTCTATTTTTGAGTAACCGTATTCGTCAATAAACGATTCGCCCTTTTCGTCATCGCCCCTTAATCCGTAAAAAGCAGGTTTAAAATATTTATACAGCCCGCTTACTGTTTGTCCGATTGCATTTCTCTTTAAGGGGTCGGATTCGTACCATAGTTTTTTACATAGTAGTAATCCCTCTGTTGTTATTTCCTCAACTGTCGTAGTATTTACCGACTTGCCTGTTATGGTTGTGCCGTCTGCGAGACATTCTTTTACAATGTACCATCTGGAATGAACATTACTTTCGGCAGGATCCGTTTTTCCCAATTCATCAGCGAAATAAAAAAACAATCCTTCTCCATCGTATTCCTCGTCTTTAGCCGTACCAAAATCTATTTCGCTTCTTAATACTTGTGTGTATTCTTTATGTTGTCTTTTAGTATCTTTTTTTGAGGGTTCAAAAAATCTCAATGCTGATTTGGGATGGCTTTCTCCGCTATCTATTGGCTTGAAAAAATAAGGCAGGTTTTGCCATCCTTTTATTAGCCGGTCAAAAATATCCTTGCCGTCCCGGTTGTTTTTTGATTGCATCCCGCCTTTTGCTTCGGGTGTTTTTGATATTTTTTCATAAGTTGTACATAAAGCACGCTCGCTCTTACCATCACGCCGGTTAGTGATTTCAAATTCGCCAAAGCACTTGGTATCAGTGTCGCATCCGAGCCAGTGATAAAACCTGTCTCTGTCCGAATCGTACCAATTCGGAAGCCCCAGCTTTTTCAGTCCGTCTTTTACAACAGGGAATTTCCAATAACAAAGATAGAAATAATGCAAGCCGGTGATATACTCACAATAACCGTTATTGTAAAACCAGATGCCCTCTTTCCTTCTGTTCCATTCCCGCTTTTCAAATTCAGTCCTTTCTTCTTTGCTCCATGTGTTTATCTCAGATAGGGATTTCTTTATTTCGTTCTGAATGACTGAAAACTTTTGCTCCTGTTTCGGGGTGTTGAAATTTAATATTTCTTCTTTTGGGGGCGGGGCGGGTAGATTAACGGGAATGTCCGATATAATCCGGTTTCTTTTGAAATTTGAGTATGTGTACTTTTCGCCAACCATCAGACAAATATATGTTTCTCTGCGGAAGCATCAGCCCTCATTTTCTTTTTGTTCTCGGTAGGTAATATCTTTTTTTCAAGTTTTTCAAGGTTCTCATAGATAACATCTGATTTTTCTAAAAACTTAAAATATCTGTCAAAGAATTTATCGTCTCCTTTTTTAAGCGTCGCTTCGTCAATGGTAATTTCATTGAATAAAACGGAAATATCATCCACTTGTTTTTTCAGCCCTATGTAGAATTTTACAAGTGTAGTGTTGGCTTCAAATGCTTCAAGCTTCTTTTCAAGAGTTTTTACAAGTTCAATTAGATTTGTGTCTTTTGTTGTGGTCATACTGTCATCAATGTTGTTAATACGGTTTTCTTTAATTCTTCCAGATAACCTATGCGGTTCTGCCTTTGTTGTATCTCGTTCTGCAAAATTATTATATTCGCTTGAATTAACTCGTTTCGTTCTGCTGTCTCCCGAACAATTTTATGTTTCCATTTATCATCTTTTGATTCGGTTTTGACCAGTCCGTACTGTCCTAAATGGAGTAGCATTTGTTTTGCTTGTTCATGTCCGGTGTTGGATTTATTGACGAGTTCATTGGTCGTGAACCAATCTTTTTTTATTATGCCTGAAATCTTATCGGCTAATTTCTTTGCTTCTGATACTTGTTGTTGGAGTGTTTTTTCACTCATTGCAAGAGTTTATTATTTGGTCAATTTCTGTATCGGTTAATTATTCGTGAAAAGGAATGCTTACAACTTCTCTGCCGTCTTTTTCGCTTTCGGGTAAACTTATGTAATAGCCATAGAGGTTATTAAGATGTGCCGGGATGTCAAATAATTTTATCATAGATATTGTTTTTTTCAAAAAGTTTTATCATTGGAATCTAAATTCGGGTTGTTTATATGGGACTGTTTGGAGCTCCCCTTTGGATGCAACTATTGTACTCATTTTAAATGTACTCGGATAGTTTATGTATTTACTTTCATGTATTTTGAAATCCTGAAATAAAATATGTAGTCCTTTCGGGGTAAATCGCCAGAAGTCGTCTTCGCCATGTTCGTGCCACAAAAAAGGTGTTGTTAGAATAACCATTCCGCCATCTACGAGTGCTTCCCAAATAGATTTTACAAAATTGATAGGATTTTTAACATGTTCAAGTGTACTTGTTGATATAATCATTCCATATTTCGTTTGAATAGATTCCATTTTATGTGTTACATCCCAATCTGATGTGATTTTGCTCCAGGGCCCCGTATCTATTGTTCTAACATTCCCTTCTATTCCTGTTACTTGTCCGTCATAATCAGCAAGGTGGCAATAATGCCAATCTTTAAATCCTCCTGCATCAAGAAGTGGCAGTGTTATTCCATATTTCATACAACTGTCATAAACATATTTCCATTCAAGTGCAGTCATATTTTGATTCCGTTATTAATAACATACACACCCTCTTTCTGAAATAAACTGAAAGCATCGGGATTCCATTCCCCTCTTATTATTCCGGTACAAAGATAAGACACAGGCCATTTAATTGATGAGCGAAGTACAGAATATACTTTACCCGCAACATCAACCATAGAACCATTTATTTCAAAGTTACCCGCAGAACCACTTACTTTATTTAAAATACTCATTAAAAATTCGGGATCCCATAGTGCTGCCTGACAAGATACACGATACGGCTCTCCTTTGTGGATTTTCCCATAGGTTATTCCGTTAATTTCCCCGATTTGTATTTCGTCTATCGGCCCCGGGCAAGGGTAAAGCCGGAAACACTCTATTTTTTCTTGTTTCATTAGTGCTGTGGCTTTTTCAATAAAATCAATGTCCCAAAAATTATCGGGAAAAAAATCGTCCTGTAAAAACAATATTGTTCCTGACATATTTTCTATTCCCTTCTTTAAATTTTCAACCCATCCGTAATCAGTGCCGTCATGCTTTGCCTTTTCAAAAGGATGTCCGTCTGCTTTATCTGTAATAAGAATTGTAGGCCAGTCCAAAGGTACGTATTTTTTCATTAGTTCATTTAAGGGATACCAACATTCTTTGTATTTATAGCACGAAGGTATAATTATGTGCTTGTTCTTACCGCCCTTAATATAAACAGCATCTCCCCACGACTTACTCCTCCAGTCCGCTTGTGTTCTTATTAAATTATAGGGTTCTAAAAACTTGTCAATTTCATCTATCATTGCGCATCCCTCGTATAGTTCTTCCCGGTTTGCTTCCGTGTAGATACAATCAATGTTTTTTAAGATATTTACAGCGCCTTTTAATACCTCAAGTTCATAACCTTGTGTGTCTATTACGAGAATATTGTAATTGTTTTGAATTAAATTGTCAAGGGGGATTACTTGTACCGTTTCTTTTTCGGTAAACTTTATTTCGGGATATTGTTCAAGGTGTTTTTTTGGTTTGAGAACCGAGTTGCTCGCTCCCAGATTGTTAGATTTTTCAACATACATTTCCGTTGTGAAATTGCTTGCTCCGGCTGCACAATTAAATAAAGTTACGTTTTTGGTAGAAGCAAACTTGTTTTCCAATATTTTAAAAGCGTCTTGGCATGGCTCAATAAAGATAACAGGAATGTCATATTTTTTATATGTGCTCCACTCCTGTCCATGATGAGCGCCCACGTGTACAACCCCCGAGATTGGTTTAAATTTAGATAAAACGCTCTCTATTGTTAAAGGCATAAATATTGCTTATTTTTTTTTGGTTTCCTCCGTATGTGTTTAGATAATTCCATTAAATCTGAGTTAGCAAAGGATGATGAACAGATTTTTTGCTTGTGCCATTAATTATTAAATACCCAATGGCTTTATCATCATAATTTGGGGCTAAGAATTGTGCAGTATTATCATAGTGTTTTTTGACAAAATTTATATCCAGCGATTGTTTAGCGTCTGTTAGTGCTTTCCCGGCTATGGGTATGGTCGTGTTGAAACCACCACCGAAGCTTCCACCAAAATTTGGTTTATCAGGCACAAAAGCATCGTCTATAACAATAATAGAAGCAGGCCATCTTTTTTCTATGTATTTTAATTCATCCGCCAAAGGCCAGTATTGCTCCCAATGGGCGTCCAAATAAAACATTATTGGTTCTTCTGGGTCAATTTCATCAAAAAAAGCCGGAGAGGGGGTTGATGAAACCGTAATATTCATGTCCTTGCACAAAGCAACGGTTTCTAAATATCTCGGAATATAATTTTCACAAGTATATGCCCACTTTAAATATTTAACAAAATATCTCGGTGTTTCACCAGCCCATGCGCCGGTTTCTACGAATGACTTGACTTTAAACTCTTGAATGAGCCAAGTCATTATTTCTGTCCGTTTTATATCATCATAATGCATCTTGTATCATTTCTCTGAACAGTTGCGGCCATCGCCTGCTGTCAAGATATTTTATGTATGCTTCCCTTCCTTTTTTTCCCATCTCTATTAATTGTTCGTCTAAATGAGTATTGAGAAATTCTTTTATTATAGTTCCCGCTTCGCTCGCTTTTTCTGCTGGTATGGTCAGCATAAATTCGTCATAATTGATTATGTCTGTTCTTGGGCGAATATCATTTGAACAGATAAGTGCCGGAACCCGGGCAGCACACATTGTTTCCCATGCCCGATAAGGCCAGTCACCGGGTATAGAGGAGGGGCAAAGTTGTACTCGGCAGTTTTTCAGGGAATTTAAAAATAACCCCCTTCTTCTTTTGTATTCTTTTTCCCCGCAATGACCGGTGAACGTACTATATCCTGCAAAATCAAAATTATCCATAAATGTTTTTTGAACGGATACGGTTGATGTTTTTCGTGTATCTGACCATACCCACCCATGAAAGCCAACGTCATGCGTGAATTTATTATGACAGGCACAATCATCAATGTCATCTTTGCCTACCGGCCACGCAATTGCCAATGAATTTATGTCTTTTTCTTTCATTGTTTGTTTTAGGTTGCATTGTAAAAGGATGGCTGTGGTATTAAAGATTGTTGCTTTGTCGCTGCAATGAAAAAAGGCATGTTTGCTTTCGTATTCATTAAAAAATGGCAGTTTTTGCATATCTGCTTTTGTTTCAAACCAAGTAAGATTGAGTGGGACAATTATTACATCAGCATCTTGCGGATTATCAACCGTTTCCTGAATATCAAATCGCAAAGAATGATCGGGGGGCTGTCCCGTTATCTCTTTTATTGTCTCGTCGGGATATGTATATGTTTTCAGCATTGTTTTCTTATTAATCTACACAGTATGGGGTCTTCTCTCTCTAAATCCCGCCATGACAGGGCGGGGTATTCACCTTGTCGTGTATTAATGTTTTTTGGAATGTCCCGATATGTTAGAGAGTGTCCAATAACTTCGCAAAACTTGTCCCATATTTCCGGCAACTGCTCAACGTAGTAGCTGAACACTGTGTTTCTTTCCGCTATCATATTCCAAAAATAGTAATATTTCATGCACTTTTTTAAAATACTTTCTTCTGGATATAGTGGTATGTGTTCGCTAATGATACGCCATGAAATATCACCAAAAGTAGTACATGATGCTATTACTTTTAATGCGTTTCTTTTTTGATGTAATCTGAGGCCTCTGCCATTCGGGGTTTTCATCCAATTCGCCTCTCCGTCAGCCCCCTCTCTTTCGTGACCTATATCTAATCCGCACTCTGTTAAGAGTTTGGCGGTGTATTGTGTTCCACTCCTGCCACATCCGATGATTAGAATTGGTAATGTCATACTTACAGGTAGTTGCCCACCCTGATAACTTCCTGCTTCGTAGATTTGGCTAATGCCAACATCTCCACAGGTTTTTTACGGTGTACCCCACCGCAATTTTTTAAACAATAATTTTTAATGACTTTTGCAGCATTTTCATCTCTGTCGTGTAATGTGGTGCAGTTAGCACACACCCATTCTCTATCTGCAAGGGTTAGAGTGTGGTTTACTGCTCCGCAGACATTACAAAGTTTAGTGCTTGGTTCAAAGGTGGGGATTTGCAAAATATTCTTCCCCTTCCATTCGGCTTTGTATTTACAGAAATCTACATACATGCCCCACCCTGCATCAGTAATCGCCTGTGCAAGTTTATGGTTCTTTGTCATTCCGGCAATATTCAAATCCTCAAAGCATAAAGTATCATATTGATTGGTTATCTCATGAGATAATTTATGCAAAAAATCTTTACGTGAGTTGGTTATCCGTTCATGTTGTATTGCTACTTTCAGGTTGGCTTTTCGCCTGTTATTGCTGCCTTTTACCTTGTGGCTCGCCTGACGTTGTAAGTATTTAAGATGTAATATTTTTTTTCTCAAATACTTTGGATTATCTATTTTAACTCCATCAGAGGTAACAATGAAATGATGCAGCCCTAAATCAATGCCTACTGCTGTTTGCTCTGTAACCATTTTTTTTGCGGGAATGGATTCGCCGGTTTCAACCAAAACAGAAGCGTAGTATTTATTGGTAGGGGTTCTGCTTATGGTAACGGTTTTGATTTTACCCTTAAAAGTCCGTGATAAAACAATAGGGATGCCCTTAATTTTAGGTAAACCTAAAGTATCTTCATTCCAATTTATTCGTCTTGTATTGTTAGGACACTGAAAAGATTGTTTGTCGTATTTTGACTTAAATTTTGGAAAACCTATTGATGCAAGTTTACCACTGTCTATTGGTAATCCTTTTATTTTCTGCTCTTTAATGTATGCTTTCTTTTTTGCCTCAATAGTTCCGTCTTTTAATTGCCTGAAATAATTTTTAAAGGCAATATCTAATTTCTTAATACTTGCCTGTAATGCTTGACTATCAATTTCTTTTAGCCATTCAAACTCTTTTTTTAGTTCTGGGAGTTGATAACATAAGTCAATGGCAGATAGATATTTGTTTTGAGTTTTGTATGCTTCGTTCTTCACTTGTAAAGCTAAATTGTACACAAGCCGGCAACAACCGAAGTGCTTATTGATTAATTCGGTTTGCTGTGCTGTGGGGTAAATCCTGTATTTATATGCTCGTAACATAGTACAAAGATAAAAAAATACTACCGATATTTATGACGTTACCCATTCTTTTTTATTAGCACGCTTTCACCACCGTTTTCCCAACCGTAATTGAGTTGCAACTTTTTTAAAATTTCAAATTTATTTCTTCTTAATATTTCGTTAAAATCGTTTCTGTTTAATATAGCGTGATATGTCACTCCACCATAAGAAGGGTTTTTAATGGTTTCGGTAAGTCCGTTTTCCGTTATCTCGGTTCTATGTAGTAGAAAATATTTTGAAGTGTTCTTGAGTAGTTTATCCAAAATTTCAAGCGGGTGCTGCATAACATCTATTACTGCACTTGCCATTACAATATCGTATTTCTTTATCCAATTCATATTATCCTTTAGAATATCACAATGAATATAAGTGTTTTTAGGATAGTTCTTTTTTGAGCACCCCTCTATGATATGGGGTAAATCTGCGCCGGTGTAAACAAAATCTTCCATGTACGTTGAAAGGAATCCGCAACCACATCCTATTTCGAGGATGCTGCTGCCTCTTGCATCTAAAAAAGGTATCAGCTGGGTAAAAATCTTACAATGGTACGATTCTTCCTCTTGAAGATGTTTGTCGTGGGCTTTGTTCATTTCGTCTATCCCGCTTTTCTGATACCAACAGGTTGTCTCATCTATTACAGATGAGTAATATTTTAGTTCTTCGTCAATTCTTTTCTGGAGTTTTTTTCTTTCTTTTTCTATGACTAACGGATGTGTGCCTGTAAATCTTACAGGGTAGCAGTCGCCTCTTATTCTTGGCACAAATTCGTGTATTCCTTTATATTTTTCTACTATCTTGCTATCCTTGTTTAATGCCCATTTTAGCCAGACATTCTCAAAAAAGTTAGGAATACAGTTCCCGGTGGGGATGACTGAACTTTCGTAATATTCTACTTTCTCTTTCACTTGTTTGGGGAAAACATAAGAGTAATGGTAGAACTCTACATTATACTTTTCAAACATCTCTTTGCCTTCAATTATTATCGGATTTTCTACTTTTTCAGTAGATAACGTAGGTGGGCGGTGCGTTATGTAGATACATTCAGGTTCATATTTAAAAATCCGCCTTACGTTGTAGTTTCTTTCATAGCCGGTCAGGTAGTAGTCAAGCCCCCCTACAAATGTTCTCATATTGAATGCGACTACGTGGGGCTTTCTTTTTTTAAGAACACTAATAGTTTTTTCAATGTCTTCCGGCTTAAATATCTCATCAGCGTCTATCGCCCACAAGTAGTCAGCGTCTTTTTTTATTAGGGGCATGTATGCTCTGCATAGTTCGGTTTTCTCGTCTCCGGGTTCGCTTATGATAGTTATTTTCTTTTTGGGGTCTTTGTAGTTTTTAAGTATCTCGCCTGTTTTGTCCGGTGGTGCTTTAAAGTTCTTTACGGGGGCGTGGTTTATGAGTATTTGGGAAGCATAAGGATAGATAGAATCCAGTGTTTGTTTTAAGACGTAATCAGAATTATACACAATCATACCAAAAGCAATTTTTAAGTTTCTTGATTTGTCTTGTTTGCTGAGCATTATTTCTCTTTGTGTTTTCATTTCCTCAAAGTATTTATCATAATATTTATAGACAGGTATTTGCCATGCCTTTTCCGGGATTCTTTTTTTCATCAAATCGCCCTTTAGGTAGCCGCATTTCCAATCATCATTTAAAAAATCGGCTTCAAATCTTGCGAAGTGAATAAATACTAATGGTGTTTTTTTATCCCTGAAAATAACATCTTCGTTTTTATACTCCTGGACTGCGTAGTTCCAGGGCGCCGCATATCCGATTTTATCGTCAAAAATCTTTACTTTTTTAAATAAAACAGGAAAAAGATTGAGATATTTTTGGTCTCCGCATCTACCGTATTCTTTTGTATATTGGTTGTCGTGAAGCAACCAGTTTTTCCATTGTTCCGCAATATTTAATCCCTTAAAGTAAACACACCCTACATTAAATTCCCCGACATCTTCATTCAGGTATTGATGTGCTACTCCGAAACGATGTGTGTGGATTCCTGCATTATATCCTTTACATGCTTTTTTTATTAAATCCGGTGATTTTAAAAAGTAAATATCGGAGTCCACGTACATAACCTCTTTATGTTTTGAAAGGATACACCATGTAAAATAAGGAGTTAATCCCCAACAAAATTGAGCATAAGGATTTGTAGCGTAACTACACGGTGGATTTGTTCTTAATTTATCTACGTCTTTTTTATTCAGGGTATTTAATTTCACTGCTTCAATATCTTTATATTTTGAAACTATATTATATGTTTCGTCATCAAGGCATAGCCAGTATAGTTTATCTTTGGTATGCTTTCTTAAACTTGCATACATTGTAAGTCCCTTTAATAGATATTCTTTAGATGTTAATGTGCAATATACCATCAGTGGTCTTTATTAGCGGGGTCGCATAAATAATGATACAACTCCTTGTTAATATGTTCGGATGTCTTAATTGCTTCGGCATATACCATGTCCATTGCAAATTGAACATCAGAACCCTTGTCTTTCAATTTTGAATATTCTTTATGTTTGTATTTTATTGCAATTTCTCTTTTTATGGGCGTCAGGTGTCCGGGCGGTCTTTGATATACCCCCCCCACTTGCCGGTATTCCTTGTAATTAAGTGCAAAATTATATTTAAAGCTTTCGGCGCCTTTAAACGTAATCTTTCCGTCAAAGGTAACACAATCCGGTTTCTTTGCCAATGTTTCTACAATAAGTTTCACGTAGTTCTCGTCTATTTGGTCGTCATCGTCAATATATACGACATATTCTCCATCGCTCATTTCAATTAACTGATTTCTTTTTTTCCCTATCGGTGTGTAGGTTTCTTCTTCTTTTCCTTTGTCTTTTATGTGTAATACCTGGACCAATGAACCTAAATTGTTTGTGTTTATCTGCTTTATCAACGCTCCCAAGAGTCGCATAAATTTGAAACTCCTTTTTTCAATGGTGGGGATTAAGATAGATAGTAGATGCCGATAGCCACTGTATTGTAACTCCGCATTATTAATTTCAATTCTTTGTCTGAGCGCAGCTACTCTTTCTTCGGGAGTTTTTGGTGATATTATCGGGGCGGGAGGGGTGTCGGGTTTAATAGGATAATAAATTTGTCCGAGTTGATACATTCTTCTTTCTAATGTAATTCCCTCTTTTTCTTCTAATTGACAATCAAGATATTGCTGTTGTATGTTCCATCCGATTTTAGTGGCTTTTATTAATTTTAAGATGTTGGGAT
>Ga0209518_1003624_pt1 | contig 13092 bp, 7 predicted proteins | sample RifGroB1_FD_183993 | JGI IMG/M metagenome (GOLD analysis project Ga0209518, IMG submission 183993) | Groundwater microbial communities from Rifle, Colorado, USA - Groundwater B1 (SPAdes) (version 2) | ecosystem: Environmental > Aquatic > Deep subsurface > Groundwater | place: Rifle, Colorado... | reverse complement strand
AGATTTTTATGGGGCGTGTATAATTGAAGCAGTTTTTAGTATTTAAATTTAATTTAATCCGTCAAAAACTTAAGCGGACAAGGAAATATATGAAAAATATGACAAGGGTGTGGTGGGGGGTGGGGGGAGTGATCGTGGTGGGGTTGCTGGTGTGGGCGGGGAATTTTGGCCTCCAGCTCTATCAGCAGTGGAGCCAGCAGAGATATATCGCTAGTGTTGAGGTGCTGAAGGCGGAGTATAGGAATGATACTTATGGTGGAGCGACGCCGGAGGAGACTTTAAGGCTGTTTATCACCGCTTTCAAAGCGAGTGATTTGGAGCTGGCCAGCAAATATTTTATTATCGAAAAACAGGCTGAGTATCTGGCCAAAATGCAAAATTGGGTGAAGTTGGGGAAGGGGGAGGAGGTGATTGGGAGAATCAGTGAAACTAGTATTCATGGAAATATAGATTCTGGTTATGTTTCCATGGACGCCCAGTTGGATGACAGTGAAATTCCTTATTCTATTGAGTTAGTTAGGAACGAAGATACTCAAAAATGGAAGCTAAACAATATGTAATCGCAACTTTAGTGCTGGCTTTGTGGCCGGTATTAATTTTTGCTTACAGTGACGACACAACCCATCCTTTATTGACTGGCAAAGCGATTGATTTGTTTGAACAAGATAGCGGCCAAAATTTTATTAGTGCCGAAGATCGAGCCATTATTCTAGGTTCAATCGCCGAAGACGCTGATCCCCGCTATTTAAACCATTTTTATGACCCGATTAATAATGTTGGTCTAAATAATGGGCAGTTTGATTCTTCTAAACAATGGGCTCAGGGGCAAGGGAAAGTTCGTAATGATTTTATCTGGAATAATGCCATCTACCAGTATGTTTATGGCGACAAGCTTCAAGGATTGGCTACCTTGGGTCATATTTTGCATTTGGTTCAAGACAAAACAGTGCCAGATCATACTCGCGACGATCCTCATCCAATTAAAAATACCTACGAAAGTTATGCCAAGGATCAAAATACCGTGTCGGCCATCTCTCCCATCTACCTAGGTTCGATCAATGAATATTTTGATCAGGTGGCTAAATTTACTAATGCCAACTTTTTTAGTGACGATACTATTTTGAAGTATTACCAAAATCCAAAGATTTTATCAGAATATAAAAATATTAATAATCCTTGGGTGATTTATGGAATTGGCAATTTTGGCAAACTTGTGGTTATAAGAAAATTTACAGATGATAACGGAAATCTGGTTATCTCTTATTCACTTAAAGACACCAGTAGTGATGGTAACCAAGTCATGTCCGCCTACTGGTCCATTCTCGCCCCGCGGGCGGTGGGGTATAGCGCGGGGGTGATAAAATTGTTTTTTGATGAGGTCAAAAAAGAACAGGAAACTCATGCTTTGCAAAAAGCTCGAGAACCCTGGTGGCAGAAGTTGTTCGAGGTGGCCAAATTTAAAATTAATCAAGCCTTAGCGATGGTTAGTTTGGCAAAAAATAATCCAGCTACTCTACCAGTGACTAAACTTGATCCGATTGTCATCAATACTCCGACCGAGGCGAGGGAGACGATGACCCTAGAACAAATCAGACTGGAGCGTTTGGCCGTCTTGGAAAATCGCTTGCGAGCCCTGCGGGCGGAGCTCGAGGCTTTGACTAGTGCTAGTGCCAACCAGAATCAGGTTTTAACCGTTATTCGCTCGGTCAATTCGACCCTGGCTTCGGCCGGTTTGGCCCCAATTATTGAGACAGCTGAGGCTGAGACTTCAACTACCACGCTCGATGTCGCGACCACAACCGCGACCACAACCGAAGAGAAATTGCCTGGCGAGCCATTAGCCATAGATTTATCTGTCAGCACCTGTAGTTTTTCACTGACAGCCAATCCTTGTTTATTAAAAGCGACCGATACCCTATCTTTGTCTTGGTCGCCCAGTCAGCCCGGTGACTATCGCTATGATCTGATTAAAACCTCTCTCAATGATAGCTACGAAGAAGTCGAAACCGCTCTCTTGACAGCGACTAGCGCTACTCAAGTGAGTGTTGAATCAAAAATTCCAGCCGGAGAATATTTTACTACTTTTCAGTGGCAGATAATCGCTCGGGATGCTTCTTCCAGCGCCGTGGTGGCAACCAGTTCTAAAATTGAAACCAATTTACACGTCAGCCCGTTAATGATTAATGAGATCGGCTGGGCGGGGACGACGGCTTCTGATACCGACGAATGGCTAGAGTTATCCAACGGTACCTATTATCAGTCTCTCGACTTGAATAACTTTTATCTTAGTTTTGGGCCTAATGACTACAAGATCAATTTATCAGGCCAGCTCAATTCTCGTGGTTATTATTTAATTGAACGGGAGAGTGACGAGGTGATCAGTAACCGCCCCGCTAATCTAATCGATAGTTTTGGGGCCGACCCGGGAGTCAAAAGTTTTGATGTTAGTAACTTAAATTTCAAATTATGGCAGAAAAAAGCTGGTGGCGACATTTTGATCGAAGAAACGCCAGTCTGGAATAAAGCCGGTAATCCATCATCATCTCTGGAACGGGTGGGTTTTTCTCGAGCCGCTAATGACCTTTCGAATTGGAAAGACCGTCTCGGTTGTTCTACTGCCTGCGCCTTAGATCGTAACGCTACGACGACTGTCGGGACCCCGGGAGTAGTTAATTGGGCGGCTATCGCCAGACAGGGTTAGGGTTGGCCAGGGTCCATTTTTCGGCTATACTGACCATATGTTAAAGCCTGATGATCGGGGTCATTTACACCCTTTGAGCCAAATAATCTTTGACGTTTCAAAAACCTTTGAATCTATGGGTTTTAGGGCGGCTCAAGGACCAGAAGTAGAAACAGAATTTAATAATTTCGATGCCTTGAATGTGCCGGCCAATCATCCTGCTCGGGCCATGCAGGACACTTTTTGGCTAAAACCATTTGCCGAAGCAAATGGTTCGCCCGATCATTTGTCTAAAACAAATGATTTAGGGCTCAAACCTCGTGACAAAAATATTCTCTTGCGGACTCATATGACCGCGGTCTCTTTGCGTGAATTAGCCAAAAAACAGCTTCCCTTGAGAGTTTTTTCTCCCGGGCGAGTTTTTCGCAATGAGGCGACTGACGCTACTCATGAAGCTCAATTTTATCAGTTTGATGGTTTGGCTATTGATCGGCCGGGCCAGATTACGATGGCTGATTTAAAAGGCACCCTGGAACATTTTTACCGTGAGCTTTTTGGTCAAGATATTGAGATGCGGATGCGCGCTAGTTTTTTCCCTTTTGTCGAGCCGGGTGTTGAAGTGGATATTAAATGGGGTGATCGCTGGTTGGAAGTTTGTGGAGCGGGAATGTTGCACCCTAATGTTTTTAAAGCGGCCGGCCTTGACCCCAACGAATGGCAGGGCTTTGCTTTTGGTAGCACCATCGATCGGTTGGCCATGATCAAATATGGGATTGAAGATATCCGGCATTTTTATAATGGTGATTTACGTTTTCTAAAACAATTTTAATTCGATGCGTTTTTCCTATAAACAATTGCGCGAATATTTTTCCAGTGATTTCCCGGCCGTTGAAGAGCTGGCGGAAGTTTTGACGATGCATTCTTCGGAAGTCGAGGAAATAATACCTGCCGATAATGGCGACTGGGAATTGGAGATTAAAATTTTGCCGGATCGGTCTGGTGATGCTAAAACTGCCTTGGGTTTAGCTCGAGAGATAAATTCATTATTTCCCAAATTAACGCCCAAAGAAGCTTGGTTAGGGGCCGACCAATCAACCGCCCGAGCGGAAATTATTTTTACGGTAGAACAAATCAATGGTCTCTTGGGTGTGGCTTTGAGTCGAGAGCAGATGATTGATTTTTTGAATCGAGTGCGAGTGTCAGTGGTGAAAAATGATGATGGCACCTTGACCGCCTTGATCCCCGCGGAGCGATTGGATTTAAATATTAAAGAAGATTTGGCGGATGAGGTGGCTCGTTTGCTCGGCTATGATCAAATACCAGCTCGACAATTATCAGTCGAAGCTCCGGCTGGCCGTGAGGCGACTTTTGATTTAATAAATCGCGTTCGCGCCCAGTTGGCTGGCGATGGTTACAATGAAATTTATGGTTATACTTTTGTCGATTATGGCGAGGTGGCAGTAGAAAAACCATTAGCTTCTGACAAAGCTTATCTACGTAATAATTTAAGTGAGGGGATGAAGCGAGAAGTAGAGTTTAATCTGGGGCGAGTTTTGTTTGATGATGACGAAGTAAAACTTTTTGAAATCGGCACGGTTTTTAGCTCTTTGCCAGATGGGCAGACTGTCGTCACTGAAGAAATTAGAGTAGCGACTGGTTTTGGTTGTAAAAAGCCAAAATTGAAGCTAGAGATTACCGAGAAGAAATTAACTGATTTTGCTGATTTGAAAAATAATTTGGCCGATCTGGAAAATTTTATTAATAGCGATGTTCACTATCAACCGGTTTCGATCTATCCGCGCATTATTCGCGACATTGCGGTCTGGGTGCCGGAGGAGACTGATATTGAACTGGTGGGTAGCGAGATTAAAACCAGTGCTGGGCCGCTATGTGTCGAGGGACCGATCCTCTTTGACGAGTTTGCCAAAGAGGGGAGGAAGTCACTAGCTTTCCGTCTTGTCTTTCAATCTTTCGACAAGACGCTCTCGGACGATGAGGTCAATAAAGAAATGGAAACAGTTACGGCCAAATTGCAGACTAATGGCTGGGAGGTGAGATAAAATAATTTAAACTGTAAAAGTCAAAATGAAAAATTAAGACCCCAGTCCAGAGCTTCGCTCCGGCCAGGGGATTCATGTCTAGTGAAGATATTTTGTCATTTTTGTGGCCTTTCCTTTTGTCCTGTTTTTTGCTAAAATAGGGGTATAAATTAGCCAAAAGAGGCTCCAATTTGGGCCTTATTTCGCGCCATTATTGGCGGGATAAATGACACTAAAAATCAATCATTATGGCGGAGCAAAAAAGAAAATACGGGGCTGATGAAATCATCGTTTTGGAAGGTCTGGAACCGGTTCGTAAACGACCGGGTATGTATATTGGTTCGACTGGTCCGGACGGCCTCCATCACTTGATGGTGGAGATTTTCGACAACTCGCGTGATGAAGCCATGAATGGTTTTTGCGATGAGATTGAAGTGGCGATTTTACCAGGTGATGTCATCAGAGTAGTAGACAATGGTACTGGTATTCCGGTCGAAATCCATAAAAAAACCAAAGTCTCGACTTTGGAAACTGTCCTGACGGTGCTCCATGCTGGTGGTAAATTTGAAGGGGATAGTTATAAAATCTCTGGTGGTTTACACGGTGTCGGTGCGTCGGTGGTCAACGCGCTGTCGACTTGGCTCAAAGCCGAAGTCCATCGTGATGGCGGTAAGTATGTTCAGGAGTTTGCTATCGGCAAGAAAAAATACAATGTTAAAAAAGTGGCCAGCTCTAAATTGCACGGCACGATTATTTCTTTCCAACCAGATCCAACTATTTTCTCCGAAATTATTTATGATTGGCATCGGATGGTCACTCACTTGCGGAGCCAGGCTTACTTGGTCAAAGGTCTGCGGGTGCGAGCGATCGACGCTCGTGGTTATGAAGGGAAAATTGATACCGAAAAATGTTTCTTTTTGAATGAATTAGGCATTGATGCGCCGTCCATGACCTTTTATTTTGAAGGTGGATTGTTGTCATTGATTAAGTTTTATAATCAAAAAGAAAAGGTCGTTAATCGGGAAGTTTTTTATACTGAAAAAGAAGTTGATGGTGTCGATGTGGAAGTGGCGATGCAATATGTCGACGATATTGATTCCAAAGAAATTACTTACACCAACAACACCATCACGCCCGAAGGTGGCACTCACCTGACTGGTTTCCGCACCGCTTTGACTCGTATTCTCAATGACTATGCCAAGAAGAACAATTACATCAAAGAAAGTGGCGACGGTAGCTTTACTGGCGATGATGTGCGGGAAGGTCTAGTGGCCGTTATTTCAGTCAAACTGCGGGATCCGCAATTTGAGGGCCAGACCAAAGCCAAGCTCGGTTCGATCGTCGCTCGGGGGGCGGTCGAGTCTGTTTTTGGTGAAGCTTTTTCCGCCTATCTCGAAGAGCACCCTGATGAGGCTAAAGCCATAGTTAACAAGATTATTTTAGCTTTGAAGGCTCGCAAGGCCGCCAAGGCCGCCAAGGATAGCGTCTTACGCAAGGGAGCACTCGAGGGCATGACCTTGCCGGGTAAACTGGCTGACTGTCAGACCCGCAATGCCGAAGAAGCGGAAATCTTTATTGTGGAGGGAGACTCGGCTGGTGGTTGTTTTGATGGAGAAACAAAAGTCGCCTTAGCCGATGGGCGGGACCTATCTTTTAAAGATTTAGTGATTGAACACGAAGCTGGAAAGAAAAATTATTGTTATACCGTGGACAAGTCTGGTGCTGTTCAAATTGCTCCGATTCTCCATCCGCGCATTACTAAACGACAAGCTGAAGTGATAAAAGTCACTCTTGATAATGACGAGCAAATTATTTGTACTCCTGACCATAGATTTATGTTGCGAGATGGAAAATACCGCCAAGCCAAAGATCTAACAATCGATAATTCTTTAATGCCTTTGCGTCGACAAATTTCTAAACTAGGCAAACGCATTACAATCAAAGGTTATGAGATGGTTTACTCACCAGGCGAACATCGTTGGATTTTTACTCACCTTATTTCTGATCGATCTAATTTAGAAAACGGAGTCTATCTAAAAGGAGTAGACGAGGCGATCCATCATAGGGACTATAATAAACGGAATAACAATCCCGATAACTTGGAGCGGATGAATCGGTTAGAACATTTTTTCTTCCATACTCGAAATCTGGACAAGACTATCCATCGCGATGATGTGAAGCAAAAAGCCCGCGAGGCGCACCTCGACCCTGTTTATCGAGCCAAGATTAGCGAAATAATGAGCACTCCAGAGATGAGGAAGATGCTTTCGACTCGAGCCAAAAAACAATGGTCCAATGTTGAGTATAAAAATTTTATGGGTAAAAAATTCATGGAATTTTATTTGTCCAATGGAGAATATCGAAAATCCAATAATGAGAAATTGAAAGAAGAGCAGAAAAAATATTGGTTGTCGGAAGACAATCGCTTGAAGCAAGCGGGACGAGTAGCTAGTTTTTTTGCCGAACATCCTGAGCAAAAATTAGCCTTAAAAAAGCTAGCCGAAAAACAATGGTCATCTGTTGAGTTGAAAGCCTGGCGCAGTGAAGAAACAAAAAAGCAATGGAGTCAAGAATTTCGACAACAAAGAAAGACCTCTTATAATCAGACTTACCTAAACAAAGGCTTGAAAGCCCTTCACGATATTTATCTGCAAGTCGGCCGAGTTGATATTGATAGATATAATAATTTGCGCCAAGAGACGAGAGACCGATCTTTGATCAAATGGGACACGCTTTGCCAGCGATTTTTTGATGGCAACAAAGAAATATTTGAGGAGGCGGTTGTTAATTTCAATCACAGAATTAAGAGTATCGAAAAAGTCTGCGAGAGGATGGACGTTTATGATATCGAGGTTCCAGAGACTCATAATTTTGCTTTAGCCAGTGGTGTTTTTGTCCACAACAGTGGTAAACAGGGACGGGACCGACGGACTCAGGCTATCTTGCCACTCAAGGGCAAGATTCTAAATGTGGAAAAGGCTCGGCTCGACAAGATGTTAGCCTTTGCCGAAATCAAGGCTCTGATCATCGCTATGGGTGTCGGTATTGGCGATATGTTTGATATCAGCAAACTTCGTTATCACAAGATTATTATCGCGACAGATGCGGACGTCGATGGCGCTCACATCCGCACTCTGTTGCTGACTTTCTTTTTCCGCTACTACCGCTCATTGATTGATGAGAATCATATTTTTATTGCCCAACCACCGCTTTACAAGATCAAACGGGGGAAAGAAATGGCTTATGCTTACAGCGATGAAGAAAAAGAGCAAGTTCTCAAATCAATGGGAGTAACAGCTGATTCTTTGACTGTCGGTGATGAAAGTGAGGAGTCAGAGGAAGGGGAGGATGTTCCAACAGAAGTGGTTAAGGCTCGATCAATGAAAGTTCATATTCAACGCTACAAAGGTCTCGGCGAAATGAACCCGGAAGAATTGTGGGAGACCACCATGAACCCGGCCACGCGGATTTTGAAAAAAGTAAAAGTAGAGGATGCCGAGGAAGCGGATAAAACTTTCAGCACGCTGATGGGCAGTGATGTGGAGCCACGCAAACACTTCATCCAGTCGCATGCGAAGCTGGCGAATATTGATGTCTAGAGACGCGGATCTGACGCGGATTAAACGCTGATTTTTGCGGATGAGACGCGGAAAATTAGAGCTAGTATTTTTTTGCAAATGAAAATCCCGTTCCGACGCTAGGTCGGGGCGGGATCTTGGATGAGTGCGAACAAAGAAGTCTAGGCCACGCTTTCTTGCCGATCCTCCTTGTTCTCGATGAAGACGTAGGGTCCGCTATACTTGGTCTTGACGACGGCTTTGCAGGTGGGGCACTTGGATCTTCCGGGTCTGCCGTCAATTTCTTTGGCGTCCCTGTGAGAACATACGCCTCCGTCACGAGTCGACCTTGTCAACGGGTTGCCCATTTTTGCTTCCTTCCACTCTTGAACCGAGGCCTATTCCTCAGTTCGACTAAAAGCAAATCCTTTTAAACTCTAGCAAAGCCACGTATATTGTCAAGTGTAAAGGGTGTGGATATATCCTGACAGGGCTTGGTCGATTAGGCCTGGCGGGATTTTATTTCAGCCGATATTTTGTCCGCAAAATCATCGACTGACATCTTTTCTCCTTTTTCTTCACTTCGGTTTTCGACGGTAATCATTTTTTCTTCCAGTTCTTTATCGCCGATGACCACGAGATAGGGGATTTTTTGCATTTTGGCGTTGCGAATTTTTTTGCCTAGCGTCTCGTTGTCTTCATCTAACGTCACTCTGATTCCGCTGGCTTTTAATTGTGCCGTTACTTCCTCGGCATAGACCATTTGTTTTTCAGTAATCGGTAAAACTTTGACCTGGACTGGCGCTAACCAAGTGGGGAAGGCCCCAGCATAGTGTTCGATCATAATCCCCATAAAGCGTTCCAGTGAGCCGGAGATGGCCCGATGAATCACGACCGGGCGCTCTTTTTCACCAGCTTCATTGATAAAAGACAAATCAAATCTTTCCGGTAAATTGAAATCGCATTGGATGGTCGCTAGTTGCCATTGTCGGCCAATGGCATCTTTGAACATAAAATCGAGCTTGGGGCCATAGAAAGCGGCTTCACCCTCGATCCGTTTGTAGGGCAAATCATTAGACTCGGCTACTTCTTCGAGGGCTGTTTCGGCAGTGACCCAAGCTTCGTCGGTGCCAAGATATTTACTCTGGTCATCACCACGAACGGACAGGCTAACCCAATAATCTTCCATTAGGCCAATGGTGGTGTAGAAAGTTTTAATGATGTCAGTAATAGTTTTGACTTCCTCTTTGATTTGTGATACTCGGCAGAAGAGATGGCCGTCGTCTTGGGTGATCGCTCGGACGCGAGTCAGACCAGAGAGTTGGCCAGATTTCTCATCACGATAGACAGTGGCTGGTTCAAAATAGCGAATTGGTAAATCTCGATAGCTGAATTGGTTGTCAGCAAATATTTGCATATGGTGCGGACAATTCATCGGTTTCAAGATGAACTTTTCTTCTTTGCCCTGAACTCGGAACAGCTCATCACCAAATTTCTCGGCATGGCCAGAGGTCTGATAAAGCTCCTCGTGGGCGATATGAGGTGTCCAGACGCGTTGGTAGCCACGATCTTGATGAAGCTCCCAGAGATAGTTTTCTATTTCCTGACGAATGATCATGCCGTTCGGTTGCATCAGGGGCAGACCAGCACCGACCAGGGGAGAGATGGTAAAGATTTTTAGTTGTTTGCCGAGGACGCGGTGGTCACGTTTTTTAGCTTCTTCGATTTGGGTGAGATAAGTTTTAAGTTCTTCGGCTGAGGTAAAGGCGAGACCATAGATTCTAGTGAGCATTTTATTTTTTTCACTGCCTTTCCAGTAGGCACCAGCGACCCGCTCGAGTTTAAAGGCGTCGGGGTTGATTTCTTTGATACTGCCAACATGAGGGCCGGCGCAGAGATCTACAAAATCACCAGAGCGATAGATCGAAATTTCTTGGCCAGTTTTAACTAAGTCATCGATGAGTTCGAGTTTGTATGGTTCCGAAGCAAACATCGCCCTAGCTTCGTCGACCGAAATCTTTTCTTGTTTAAATTCAATATCTTTATTGGTCAGTTTTTTAATCGCTTTTTCCAAGTCCTTCAGATTTTCTTCAGTTGGCATAGCGCCACCGGAAAAATCAAAGTCATAATAAAAACCATTATCGATGGCCGGGCCGATACCGAACTTGGCTTCAGGATATTTTTCTTTGACCACAGTGGCCAGCAAGTGGGCGAGGGAGTGACGAATATTTTCGATTTTCATATGTTTTATTATTTTAGTTTTTTATCGCTGCTTTTTCTCGGCCCCACCTTTTAAGGGTACGGATTTTTCTTGCCCCATGGAATAAATTTGTTCAAAAACTTTCTTAATTTCAAAACCCAGACCCAAGCCCAACCATTTTGAAATTAAGAAAGTTTTTTTGACAAATTTCGCTTCGCTATTCCACGGGGTGAACTTGAAAAATCCTGAAGCGTTCGGCTCGACAGCCTCACGACCCCCTCAAAAGGTCGCGAGGAGTAATTCCCAAATTTTAAATTTTCAAAGATTATTGTTTTTTGAATTTTAAATTACTAAAACTTGTTGAAGGCTGATGTTTTTAAAAGACTAGGGAGCGCGACGGCGCGAGCTCGAGGAATTTTCTAGCAAGAAAATATCCGTGCTTTTAAAAACATCTGCCGAGTAAGAGTGAGTAATTTAAAATGAAAATTACCTTATAATAAAAACCGCCCTGGTGATAACACTAGATTGCTCTCATGTTATCGCCAGGACGGGGAATTAATTCCTCGCGGTTCCACCTAGCTTTCCACCGATGGTGGACTCTCTTTTTTTATCAGTCTGTTTTGGTGACAGTTGGTGGCTGTCGCAGTGTCTGATACTTATATGCTATGGCATGGTGGGGTGATTGTCAAACAAAAAGAAAGAGGGTCCGTCCGAAGACAGCCCTCTGCTGAGACTTAAGGTGTCTCACCCCCTGGTTTGTTTTGACTTACTAAGCCGTCGGCAGTATTAAAGGCCTTCGGTTTTTCAGCCGATAATCCGCGAGGATTATCTTGGGTGGTGCGGGAGCGGAAAAAAAAGTTCAGCGTTTCAGGTTACTGCGGTCTGGTTCCCACCATAGGTTCCCTCCATTGTATCCCTTTGTTCGTCCACTTAAAATGATAACGCTAACACAAAAACAATCAAGTCTTGAAGGGAAACAACTTTTGTTGTGTATTTTTTTTACTACTCTACTTCTTATTACTTTTATTACTTTCTTACAACTCCTTCGCTCCTTCTACCACAATGCTCGGCTCGCCATTTCGGAAACTCATTTTGCCTTTGATGGCGATGCATTTGTCTGGTACAAATAAATCTTTCTGAGTGGTGTAAATGCGGGAAAAGACGACGGTCTCGATGGCATCGTCCATGTCAGTTAGACGAATAAAAGCCATCTTGTCACCTTTTTTGGTGGTGATCTCACGGACAGTTTCGATGACGCCACCGAGCACGACCGGCATGCCTTCGTTGAGATTTTTAGCGGTCCGAATAGTATGATCGGCTTTCTCAAATTTCTCGCGGTATTCTTCGAGGGGGTGGCCAGAGAGATAGAGACCAAGTAATTCTTTTTCCCAAGCTAATTTAATTTTATTGGGAATGGGATCACTGATTTTAAATTTTAAAGGCGGAATGGTGCTGGTATCAACCATCAAGCCAAAGAGCGAGCTCTGGTCAGTATTCTTTTGACCCCGCTCTTTGTTATAGGCGAGAGCTTCTTCGATATTGCCGAGCATGGTGCCCCGTTCTTCACCGAGGCTATCCATCGCTCCAGCTTTAACCAGCGCCTCGAGAGATTTCTTATTCATATTTTTATGAACCACGCGCTCGAGAAAGTTTTGGTAGGAAGTATAGGGGCCACTGCGTTTGCGTTCGTCAACAATAAAATCAGAAATTTCGGTGCCGAGATTTTTGATGGTGTAGAGGCCAAAACGAATAGTATCTTTTTCGCGTTGGAGTCGGCGAGCCAGATCAGCGGCTGGTTCGGACAATTTATTCAAATCACCTCTGACCGACTTGATGACCGCGAAATCGCCAAAACTTTCATTGACGTCTGGTGGCAGGACGGGGATATCAATTTTTTTACATTCACCGATAATGGAAGCAATTTCTTCCACATCACCCGATTCGGCCGATAGAACCGCGGTCATATATTCACCCGGGTAGTTGGCTTTCATATAGGAAGTTTGATAAGCGACCCGACCGTAACTGGCGGCATGGGCTTTGTTGAAACCATAAGCGGCAAAAGGTTCAATCTGGGACCACAATTCTTTGATTTTTTCTTCCGCTAAACCACCCGTCTTGAGGCCATCAAACAATTTATCTTTTTGTTTCTGCATTTCGGCCGGAATCTTTTTACCCATCGCTTTGCGCAGTTTATCTGCCTCGGTCCAGCTGTAACCGGCTAGATGAATAGCAATCAACATGACGTCATCTTGATAAGTGATAACGCCAAAAGAGTGGGCCAGAATTGGTTTGAGACGAGGGTCGAGGTATTTAACCAACCGCGGGTTGTGTTTGCGTTTGATATATTCGGGAATCATTTCCATCGGGCCGGGCCGATAGAGAGCGACCATAGCGTTGATATCAAAAATAGTGCTCGGTTTTAACTCCTTGAGCCAGCGAGTCATACCGGCGCCGTTTAGTTGGAAGAGACCGATGGTGTCACCTCGAGCCAGCATGGCAAAAGTTTTTTTATCATCGAGCGGAATTTTTTCGAGATCTATTTCGATGTCGTAAACTTTACGGACTATTTTGATGGCGTCTTCGAGAATTGACAGGTTGCGAATACCAAGGAAGTCG
>Ga0209518_1003621_pt1 | contig 13095 bp, 17 predicted proteins | sample RifGroB1_FD_183993 | JGI IMG/M metagenome (GOLD analysis project Ga0209518, IMG submission 183993) | Groundwater microbial communities from Rifle, Colorado, USA - Groundwater B1 (SPAdes) (version 2) | ecosystem: Environmental > Aquatic > Deep subsurface > Groundwater | place: Rifle, Colorado... | reverse complement strand
TTTGATTATAGTCCAAAACAATTAGTCGAAAAGATTAAGGAAATTTTAAAAATAAACTAAATAAAAAATGCGTGTCTTTTTAGGTACCGATCATGCTGGCTATGAATTAAAAAATCAGATTAAAATCTATCTGCGTGAGCTTGGCTATGAGGTTAATGATGAAGGGGCTTTTGAATTTGACGCTAATGACGATTATCCGGATTTTGTGGAAATCGTGGCCAAACAAGTAGCCAGTGATCCAGTCAATCATCGGGGGGTAATTTTTGGGGCTTCTGGTCAGGGGGAGGCCATAGTAGCCAACCGTTTACCAAAAGTGCGAGCGGTTGTTTATTATCATCATAATTTGGACATTATTAAAATGAGCCGTTTACATAATGATGCCAATGTTCTCTCGATTGGCGCCAAGTATCTGGATTTGGCTGAAGCCAAAGAAGCAATTAAAGTTTGGTTGGCAACAGAATTTTCCAACGAGGAACGCCATATTCGTCGCTTGAAAAAAATCGAGGGCGAAATTACTAGAGAATTAAGTTTTTAATTTAAATATGAGTATTGAGATTATCCCTTCTATTGTTAGTCAAAATTTTTCTGATTTAGAAAAGAAAATAAAAATATTAGACAGTCATGTTGCCTGGGCCGAGATTGATGTGGCTGATGGGGTTTTCGCTCGCAATATTACTTTTCAGGAACCGGCCTTACTCAATGAGCTCGATGATAAATTAAAACTAGCTGTTCATCTGATGGTCGAGTTGCCAGAAACAGTCATCGAGGAGTGGCTGGCGGTGGCGGATCGGGTGGTGGTCCATTACGAATCGACCGAGGACCTATCAGATATTTTAGAAAAATATCCTAAAAAGCACCAAGAGATTATTGTGGCTCTGGCTTTAGACACGCCAGTGTCAGTGATTGATAATATTGCTGATGCGATCAAAACTGTGCAACTAATGAGTATTCGTCGCCTCGGTTTTCAGGGTGAAGAATTTTGCCCAGAGGTGATTGAAAAAATCAAAACTATCAAAACCAAATGGCCTCATCTGAAAGTGGTGGTAGATGGCGGTATTGGTTTGGCTGAAGCTCGGGATTTAATGGTGGCGGGAGCTGACGCTCTGGTCGTCGGCTCGGCGATTTGGGGAGCGATTGACCCGTTGAAAACACTGGCAGAACTACAAGCTTTGTCGGCATAATAATTTTAGTTTGTGTTTTTTGCCCTATGGAATAAATTTGTTCAAAAACTTTCTTAATTTCAAAACCCAGACCCCTGCCTGCGGCAGGCAGGCAAGCGGAACCTTTTGAAATTAAGAAAGTTTTTTTGACAAATTTTGCTTCGCTATTCCATTAGACGCTCAAAACACAAACCAAAATTATTAAAATGTTTCGGTTGGAGTTATAATTAAAGAATGTTGACCGATAGTAAAATAGAATTATTGGCAGAACGTGCCCGCGCTATCCGCAAGGCGGTGATTGGTATGCTGGTGGCCGCTCGTTCTGGCCACACGGCTAGTCCACTAGGCACGGCGGATATTTTGGCTTTGCTTTATTTTCATACGCTTAAACATGATCCGACTAATCCGACTTGGCCAGAGCGCGATCGTTTTGTCCTCTCCAGTGGCCATATCTGCCCCGTCCTCTATGCCACCATGGCGCTGGCTGGTTATTTTCCGGTCAAAGATTTATTGACTTTGCGTCGCTACGGTTCGCCTCTGCAGGGGCATCCCCATCGGGAATGGTTACCAGGTTTGGAAAATTCTTCCGGCCCACTCGGCGAAGGTTTGTCGCAAGCTGTCGGTATGGCGCTCGGTTTGCGACTCGACAATCCCCACACTAGTCAACATGTTTTTTGTCTGTTGTCTGATGCGGAGATGGAATGTGGCAACACTTGGGAGGCGGCCCTAATGGCTGGCAAAGAAAAACTTCATAACCTGATCGCCATTGTCGATCGTAATATGATTCAGATTGGTGGCACGACCGAAGAGGTGATGCCCCTGGAACCGGTGCTAGAAAAATGGCAAGCTTTCGGCTGGCAAGTAATCGAAGTGGATGGCCATAATTTTTCCGATTTGGATGATGCGATTAATCTCGCCAAAGCGGCGTGGTATCGACCAGCAGTGATTATTGCCCACACTATTCCCGGCAAAGGGGTGGCCGATTTCGAAGGTCGCTATGAATGGCATGGCAAAGCCCCGACGGAGGAGGAGGGAAAAAAAGCTTTGGAAGAAATTGGTAAATAAAAATGTACAATGTAAAAAAATTTATCGACATATCTGCGATTGCAGGATCACTGTCTCTTGTTATCTCTTTTCTTGTCCAGTTGATATATAATCATAGTGATACTAGAGCATTGGTCCCATTTTTGTATGTGGCCATCCTGTTTTTTCTTTTTGTAGCATACCTAATTTTTAGATGGTCTATGTTTAAATTACAAAATTTTATTCAAATTAGAGAAGTTATGGGGTATCTTTTTATTGTGATTAATCTTGGCGTTATTTTATGGTCTATGTGGGTTATGGAACTGTCTTTTATGCAGCAGTATAATAATAGCCAATTTCTAGATTTTATATATGTTTCTAAATCCTAAAATCTATGACATCAGTGTCGAGCAGAAAACTCTGCGCGAGGGGTTCGGCGAGGGTTTAGTGCGAGCGGGTGAAATGAATAAAAATATTGTGGCGGTGTCGGCTGATTTAAAAAACTCCACTCGCTTGGATTTATTTGCTGACAAATTTCCGGCCCGATTTTTCGAAGTCGGAGTGGCCGAGCAGAATCTGGCGGCTATGGCCTCTGGCCTGGCGGCTACTGGCAAGATTCCTTTCATTGCTTCCTATGCGACCTTTTCGCCGGGACGGAATTGGGAACAAATTCGAACCACTATTTGTTTCAACAATCAGCCAGTGAAAATTATTGGTTCACACGCTGGTCTCGGTACTGGCCCGGATGGCGGTTCCCACCAAGCGCTCGAAGATATCGCCTTGATGCGGGTCTTGCCCCGGATGACAGTGGTGGTGCCGGCCGATTATTGGGAGGCTAAAAAAGCCACTATGGCGATTGCGGATATCGCCGGTCCAGTTTACTTGCGACTGGTACGAGAAAAATATCCGGTTATCACCACTCCCGATTCACCATTTGTTATTGGTAAAGCTAATATTTTAATTGATCAGGCCAAACCGCAGGTAGCGATCATCGCTTGTGGGCCACTTGTTTATCAGGCTCTGATGGCAGAGAAAAAACTCGCCAAGGAGGGGATCTCGGCCATGGTGATCAATAATCACACCATCAAACCCCTCGATCGAAAAACGATTTTGGCCGTGGCCAGAAAGGCGGGGGCAATAGTGACAGTCGAGGATCATCAGAAAGCGGGCGGACTAGGTAGTGTTATCGCTGAGCTTTTGGCGGAAGAATTACCAACCCCCATGAAATTTGTCGGTGTTGATGATCGTTTTGGCCAGTCTGGTACGCCAGCGGAATTGGTGGAACACTATGGTCTAGGGGTAGACAGTGTTGTTGAAGCGGTCAATGAAGTTATAAAAAACAAAAATGGAAATTAAAACCGGTATTTATCAACATTATAAGGGAGAAAAATATCGAGTTTTTGGTATGGCTAAACATAGCGAAACCCTTGAAGATCTAGTAGTCTATGAGGCACTTTACGATAATCAATTATCAAAACTTTGGGCTCGTCCAGCGATTATGTTTGCCGAGGAGATTATAGTCGATGGTCAACAAATTCCTTGATTTAGGTTTATTGGAGAAAATTAGACAGGCAACATTCATCCAAAAATTAATTATTAAAGTTATTACGGTCGTAAATATTTTAATAATAATGATGACCATTAAAGATGCATCGAGACTGGTTCGGATTGTGTAGGGGATTATGGAAGCGGTTAAAAAATTGATTAGTTGAAAAATTAAATTGGATAAAAAATCACCTGGCAGTCTGTAAGACTGCCAGGTGATGTTCTTCTCTTTTGGAAGGGGCAGTCTCAATATCTGGCTCATTGGACTGCCAGTCTGTGAGTTTGTAAGTCTCTCCGTTTGTTGGCTTCTTCTGCCAGTTCCAAAGGATAGATGAAATTGATTCCCAAAGGGCTAGTTGCTGGCCAACCACACCGACATCTATCGTATGGAGCGAGATCTCTTCCTATTGGGAAGGCAACATCTTTTCCATCGGCAGTGCACAGGCCAAAATCAGGTCCGCTCTGGAAGCGTCGGAAATGACCGGCTTCCACCTCTGACAGAAAATCGAAGCCACGGCTCTCTTTTATTTGATCTTCTGGACTGTTCATGGGTTTTCCCCTTCCATTATTCTATTGTTAAAGACCCAAGCCTCAAACCAACGAAAAAGCCCCGCTGGTGGCGGGACTTTGTTTGCGAAGTTAATCTGCCGAATCTGAATTTACTGGAGCAAAGCAAAACCGCCACCGGAGGTGGTTTGTTGGTTTTGGTTGTTGGTTTTGACGAACATATTGATAGGTTAGCACTTTCCCAAAAAGAGACAAGGGATATCTTTTCCAGACGTCTGAAAAAAGAATTTAGATCTTTTGGGGTTGATAATCAGTGGGGGCTTCGGCGAGATAGGCTTTTAGTTTAGACAGAGACAGGAGGCCAGCTTGGGCGCCAATTTGTTGGATAACGGACATCGAATTGATCGGTCCCCAGCGTAGAGCTTCGGTTAGGGTCTGCCCCATAATCAGGGCAGTGATCACTGTCGCCGAAAAAGAATCACCGGCCCCGGTGCGTTCGATGGGCGGTCTAGGATCGGGGAAAATCGGCATAAAATAGTTTTGGCCGTCATTATCCTGGGCATAAGCACCTTGCTTACCATCGGTAATAATCGCGACGCGTGGGCCCAGCTGACGTAAACCAGAGAGTAACTTTTTAATATTAGTAATTTTTGTTTTGAGAATTTTCTGAGCTTCCTGTCGATTGCACAGCAGAACTTCGGTTCGACAATAAAGTGAAGCCAGCTTGTTTGCTCCCATTTTGATTTGATAGGTGCCGGGCTGAAAAGCCAGTTTGACTTCCGGATTATTTTTAAGATATTTAGCAATCTGTTGATGAAAGTCTAACGAATCTTCGCCTAAAGAACTCAGATAAATCCATTTAGGGGCTTTGAATTTTGGTAACTGATAGGGAAATCGCTCATGCTTAATCAAAATTGTCCGGTCGTCACCGTGCCAGAGAACAAAATGATAATTCGAAGGAATATTTTTGTGTTTGGTGATGAAATTGGTCTTGACTCCGTTTTTTTTCAGGGCGACGATTGAGGCTCGGCCATGTTGATCCTGGCCGACATTGCTGATGAGGGCGGTTTTTAATCCTAGTCGAGCGGTGGCGGTAGCGGCGTTGCCACTGTTGCCAACCGCCGGCACAATCGTCAGTGATTTGTAGGGGAGCTTATCGCCAAAACGCAGACAAAGTTCCGGTCCGTCTTTTTGATCACGAACTTGGCCTTCATCGATTTTAATGAAAGCGTCAGTGACGATATCGCCGATAGCGAGAAAATCGAGCATGATAATAATGGAAAATTAAAAAATTCTGTGTCGCGATACTAATGATACGAATTTTACCCTATGAAATAGCGAAGCTAAATTTGCTTTGCAAATTTATTTCACTGGGCAAGTACGAATTCTACGAATGAAATACAGATACTCAGCTCTCAATTCGTAGCATTCGTATTATTCGCATATTCGTATGCCGAATGGTATCATTATATCATGCGTGCCCTAAGACAAGTAATCGCCGAGGCTCGTCAAAATGGCGTGGCCATCGGCCAGTTTAATATTTCGACCATTGAAGCTTTTTGGGCGGTGGTCAAAGCGTCTGAGACGACCAGTCGGCCTGTAATCATTGGCTTGTCAGCCGGAGAACGAAAGTTTTTTGGCACTAAGCAGGCTCGGGTTTTGGTTGATAGTGTCCGAACCGAAAGAGGATTAGAAATTTTTCTTAATGCTGATCATGTCCACGATCTCGATGAAGTGCGGGAGGTGATTGAGGCCGGGTATGATTCTCTGACTTTTGATGCTAGTGCTTTAAACCTAGAAGAAAATATTAAGTTAACTAGAAAGTGCGGCGCCTTGGTCAAAGAATTAAAATCACCTATTATTTTTGAGGGAGAGATTGGTTTTATTGGGACTTCTTCTGGTCTTTTGACCAAAATGCCGACCGGAGTCGCCTTAGGAAATACTCTAACTACGGCCGAAGAAGCTGGCCCTTTTATCCGCGAAACCGGAGTAGAGCTCCTGGCCCCCGCGATCGGTAATATCCATGGTCTGGTGGCCTCCGGTGAGCCCAGGCTCGACGTGGAACGGGCGGGAGAAATATATTCTATGGGTGGAGCCCCTCTGGTGCTCCATGGTGGCTCTGGCATAGCAACAGAAGATTTGAAGGCGGTGATCAAGGCTGGGGTGGTCATTGTCCATGTTAATACTGAGATTCGTCTGGCTTGGAAAAATGGCTTGGTCAGAAGTCTGAGTGTCCAGCCCAATGAAATCTCCCCTTATAAATTGCTGGCCGAATCGGTGACCGAAATGCAAAAAGTAGTGGAGGAGAAGATTAAGATTTTCGGTTAGATTTTGACAATCGGCCGTTTTCTGTTAAAATGCCAGCTATGATTACATTAATGGCCGAAGCCAGAGAAACCTTGGGAAAAGAGCTAGCTACCGATCGAGCTGCTGGTCGTTTGCCAGTGGTGATCTATGGTGGCAAGGAAACAAATCGTTCTCTTTTTGTTAATACTAAAGAATTTAATAAAGTCTTGAATCAGGCTGGTGAGTCGACTCTCGTCACGGTGGTGATTGGCGATGAGAAAAAAGACGTTTTGATTCATGAAGTGGCTCGTCATCCGATCTCGGGCGAAGTGGTCCATGCCGATCTTCTGGTGGTGGATGTTAAGAAACCGATTCAAGTTAGCGTTCCGCTGGTATTCGAAGGTGTTGCTCCGGCCATCAAAGACCTCGGCGGCGCTCTCGTCAAAGTTATGCACGAATTGGAAGTCGAAGCTTTGCCTAAGGATTTGCCCCACGACATCGTGGTTGATATCTCGGTTCTGGCCACTCTCGATTCTCAGATCCATGTTTCAGATCTAAAATTACCTCATGGCGTGACGACTGAGGCTGAGCCCGAAGAAGTAGTGGCTTCGATCGCTGTCGCCGGTGAAGAAGTGGTGGAAGAAGAAGGTCCTGCCGATTTGTCCTCGATTGAAGTAGAAAAGAAGGGTAAGGATGAGGAAGAAGGAGAGGGAGAAGGTAGTAAGTAATAAGTAGTAAGTAATAAAACCCGGAGCGGCCTTTGGCCACTCCGGGTTTTTAGTTTTTACTTTTTCGGCTATAATGAGCTCATGATTCAAAACGGCTCTGGTCGTCATTTTTTTCTGCCAGTCTCTCTCGCGGTTATCTTTTTTCTATCCTTGCCGGTTTTGATGTGGGCGGAAACTGTTCAGGAAAAAGCGACTCGTGAGGTTCAATTGCGGGCCGAGTTATCGGCGGTGGAAAAACAAATTGTCGAGCAGACTAGTCTCCTACGTTCCAAACAAAAAGAAACTGCTTCAGTTCAGCGGGATATTGATATTTTAAATTTTAAAATTAAAACCGCTCAGCTCAATATTCAAGCTAAAAAGATCGAGATTGCTCGATTGGGAACGGACATTGGTAAAAAAGTTAAAACTATTAGTGTTCTCAATACCAAGATTGAAGACGGTAAAGTCTCTCTGGCAAAACTGTTACGTCAGACCAGGGAACTGGATAATAACGGCGCGATTGATATTGCTCTCGGGGCTACCACCATGTCTAATTTTTTTGCCGACCTGACGGCTTTTCAGTTTATCCAAGAAGCGATGGCCAATTCTTTTGCTATTATTCGAGGCACCAAAGTCCAGACCGAAAAACAAAAAGTGGTCCTCGAGGATCGTCGTGATGCTGAGACGACCGCCAAGATTGCGATTGAAGCCGAAAAAGCCAAGATTGAGGAATTAAATAAGCAAAAAAATGTTTTGTTAAAAATGAACAAGGCTCAAGAAGGGGCTTATAAATCAGTCATTGCCAACAAGCAAAAAGAACGCAGTCGTATTCTGAGCGCTCTTTTTAAGTTGCGTGATGCCAAGGGGATTTCTTTTGGTCAGGCCTTGGATTATGCCAATGTCGTGTCGAAAAAAATCGGGATTCGTCCGGCTTTTCTGCTGGCCATTATTACTCAGGAATCTGATATCAGTAGTGGCACTTTGGGGGTCAATGTCGGCACTTGCAATCGCCCTCAGGATACCAAAAAATGGCGTGATGTGATGAAACCGACACGAGATTATGAGCCATTTTTGGCGATCACCAAGTCACTCGGTATCGATCCGGAGACGGTGCCGGTGTCTTGTCCTTATGGCGGAGGCTACGGTGGCGCCATGGGGCCAGCTCAGTTTATTCCTTCGACTTGGGTGCTTTATATTGATCGGATTGCCAGAATTACCGGCAACAATCCGCCGAATCCATGGAATGCCGAAGATGCTTTTGCGGCCTCTGGTCTGCTTTTGCTGGATAATGGGGCCATTGGCGGTAATTATGCCTCGGAACGCAAAGCGGCCTTGAAATACTACGCTGGTGGCAATTGGGCTAGTCCTAAAAATGCCTTTTATGGTGATCAAGTGATGGCTAAAGCCACTAAATACCAAGCGATGATTGACTCCTTGCAAGGGGGCTAGTTTTTTGCTATACTTGCCCAGTTGAGTAAGGTTTTAAATTTTCAAAATTTAAAATCTAGATTTGGCCATTTGATCAAATCTATGATTACTCACTCTTTAGTCTTAACTTTTTGTAGGGTTCTGCCAACCAGGCCAAATCTTACTCAATAGGGTAAATTATGAAAAAAGATATTCACCCGGAATTTTTTGATAAGGCGACTGTCACCTGCGTCTGCGGGAACTCTTTTACTGTGGGCGCCACCAAAGAAAAGATCAATGTTGAAATTTGTAGCGACTGCCATCCTTTCTATACTGGTAATGACAAGGTCCTCGATACCGCCGGTCGGGTCGAGAAATTCAAGACTCGCGCTTCCAAGGCGGCTACTACTGCCAAGAAAAAGCCGGCCGCTAAGAAAATCTCCAAGTCTGACAATTAGCTAAAAAACGAAAGCGCTACCGACTCTCGGAGCGCTTTTTTGTTGCTTAAATTTGCGGTAAAATAACAGGGAGTTGTCTTTTGTAGCTAAATTAATTAATTTTTATTTTTGCATTGCAATTTTACATTTTGAATTTTGCATTTTGCACTAGAAATCTATGAACGAATCAGAACTCGAAAAATTTAAGAACAATCCCAAGACTGTTTATTTGGCCAATTACTATGCCGAGTTGGCTGGTAAATTATCCGAGGCTCAAACTCTGGCCACTGATCCGACCATGGCTGATTTGGCGCGGGAAGAAATCGCTAGTTTGGAAAAACAGTTGGCTGATCTCGCCCTGCAAATGACAGAAATTGTCGCTAAAGATAAAGAAGAAGCTGAAGCGCCGAAGGGTATCATTATCGAAATTCGGGCTGGTGCCGGTGGTGACGAGGCCTCGCTGTTTGCTTTTGAGATGGCGGAAATGTATCAAATCTATGCCAGTAAACATGGTTGGACTTTTACTCTACTCGATGAATCGAAAAATGAGCTGGGTGGTTACAAAGATGTGTCGTTTGAAGTAATGGGTAGGGGTGCCTATGATGATTTTCATTTTGAGACTGGGGTTCATCGGGTCCAGCGTGTGCCGGCGACCGAAAAGCAGGGCCGGATCCACACCTCGACCGTGTCGGTAGCCATTATGCCGATTCGGACTTTCGAATCGATCACGATCAATCCTTCTGATTTGGAAATTACTTTTACTCGAGCGGGTGGGGCTGGTGGTCAGAATGTTAACAAAGTGGAGTCGGCCGTGCGGATTTTGCACAAGCCGTCTGGCATCGTCGTCCGCTGTCAACAGGAACGAACTCAACTTCGCAACAAAGAAAAAGCCATGCACATTTTGATGGCTAAGTTGGAAGCGGAAAAAGAAGAAGCCGATATGAAGGCCATGTCGACTGAACGCAAAAGTCAGATTGGCACGGGGGATCGGTCCGAGAAAATCCGGACTTATAACTTCCCCCAGGATCGCGTTACCGACCACCGGATCAAGAAATCTTGGCACAGTCTCGACCGGATAATGGCTGGCGAAATCGACCAGATTATTGAGGATCTCAAGAGTGGTCAGGTGGGGGAGGAAGAGACCGAAGCCGAGTAGGGTCAGACCCTACTTTTGTTCCCCGAGGTTGGACCTCAGGAAGTTGAGAAAAAACCACTTCTAAAATTTGCCGTCATGCTATGTCTACTCCGTTCACAAGCTCACGGGTGTTGCCCGGTAGTGAATTTTGGTCTTGTTCGCTCAGAGCGGACGCTTGCAAAGCGAGACCAAAATCTACTGCCGGGTTGCCAAAAGGCGCTTCTTTTGTTAGACTAGCCACCGTATGTCAACTGATATTAAAGATCAAAAACAAGAGGCCAAAGAGTCGCTAGTCAAGGAAATGTTCCGGGCTGGCGTTCATTATGGTTACTCTCGTCGAGGCCGACATCCTTCGGTGGAGAGTTTTATTTTTGGTTATAAAAATCGCGGGGCGATTATTGATATTGAAAAGACCGTTGACGAACTCGACAAGGTTCTCGATTTTGTCCGTGGCCTAGCTCGTGATCGCAAGCAGATTCTGTTTGTCGGTACCAAGCCGGAGGCTCGCGAAACTGTGGAAAAAATCGCCAAACAGATCGAAATGCCTTTTGTTAACTTGCGCTGGATTGGTGGCTCCCTGACCAACTTCAAAGAAATCCGCAAACGGATCGCCAAATTGGCTGACTGGAAAGACAAGGGCGAGAAGGGTGAATTGGCTGTTTATACTAAAAAAGAGCGCTTGCTGATCTCTCGTGAAGTCGAGGATTTGGAAAGACTGTTTGGTGGTATCACTAATATGCCAAAGACTCCGGCGGCGATGTTTGTGATTGATCCAAAGAAAGAGCAAATTGCTGTCGATGAAGCCCGGGTGATGAAAGTGCCAGTGATTGCTTTGTCTAATTCTGATTGTAATATCAATGGTCTGGCCTACCCGCTGGTGGCCAACGACGCTTCCGGTACCAGTATCAACTTTTTCTTGCAACAAATCGCTCTGGCCTACAAAGAAGGTTTGCTCGCTTCTGTCGCTCCGGTCGTTGCCCCGGCCACAACTCCTTCCGCTCAATAACCGATTGCCCGATCGGTGCCGTGGGTGGTATAATACTATGGTCTTAAAAATTAATAGACAGCTTTAGACTTTTTATGATTACAACCGAACAAATCAAGGAATTACGAGAACGAACTGGCATCTCTATCGCTCAATGTAAGACGGCCCTCGAAGAAGCTAGTGGTGACATGACCAAAGCTATGGAGGCTTTAAAGGCCAAGGGCGCCGCGATTGCTGACAAAAAATCCAGCCGTGATATCAAGGCTGGGACGATGGGATCCTATGTTCACAGTACTGGCGCCATCGCCACTATTGTGGAAGTTAATTCCGAGACTGATTTCGTTGCCAAGAATCAAGAGTTTAAGGATTTAGCCAATGATCTAGCTATGCATATTGCGGCTTGTTCACCGGCTGATGTCGAGGAGTTGTTAGCTCAGGATTATGTTAAAGATCCGAGTCAAACGATCGATACCCTCGTCAAAAGTTTTATTCAAAAATTTGGGGAAAGGATTATCATCTCTCGTTTCGCCCGCTTGGACGCTTCTGATCCACGCTAGTTTTTTCGGGTCGATGATGTCTAAAACTTATGTTTAATATCATCTTAATCTGGATTTCGGCTATTAGTTTTATCGTTCTGTTTGTCGCTCTGTCTCTTCGGGTGGTGGCTTTGCGTAGCGGTAAAGAATTTGAAGTCGCTGGTTCGAATTTTTATCGTTCGACTCAGTTATTTTTTGATCATTTGGCTTTCAACCTAGTCCAATCGGTTCGGGTTCTTATTGGTCGGGCACTCTATAGTTTGATTTCTTGGTCACAAATTGCCTTAGGTTGGCTTCGCCATCATGTTGTGCGAGTAGAAAGAAAAGTTAACAAAGTCGTGGATGTGGTTAACGGCAAAGGGGAAGTCTGTAATGCTGGAGCGGTATCGTTGTTTTTGAAGGAGATAGATATTCGAAAGTAGGTCGCTCGGCCACAATTTTTTGGACAACACAAAAATCCCCCAGCAGGGATTTTTGTTCAGCGCTCCGTGTTGCCATCCCACCCTTGTTGTTGCTACAACAAAAATTCTGAGGGTGGGAACCAGGCTGGCAACGGCTACGCGAGTGTCCAAAAATTTGTGGCCTCGCTACAGTTTAGATGCGGGCTTCTATTAATTTGAGAATTTCGGTTTTTTAAGGTAGCATTAAAAGCGTTAGCCAGCATAGCTCAGTTGGTAGAGCAATCGCTTTGTAAGCGAAAGGTCGGGGGTTCGAAGCCTCCTGCTGGCTCCAAATGTATTCCACCTATAGGCCAAGACATGGTATAATAGAACCATGAAAAATTGTGTTGGTTGTAACTGTCCTCTAACAAAAAGGCACAAAATAAAATTTTGTTCTAATCAGTGTCAAAACGATCTTAAGTATCGTCTCTATATTGAAAAATGGAAAAAAGAAAGTAGAGATGGAGGAATGTGGATAAGAACCAAAAATATATCGGGTCACTTAAAAAGATATTTATTAGATAAACATAAAGAAAAGTGCGCTAAGTGTGGTTGGAATGAGAGACATCCAATAACGGGCAAAGTCCCACTAGAGGTAGACCATATAGATGGAGATTCTGATAATAATTCCGAGAAAAATCTCACTATTTTGTGTCCTAATTGCCACGCCCTTACTCCCTATTTTAGAAATCTAAATAAGGGAAAGGGGAGGGTCTGGAGAAAGGATAAATACCTTAAAAATAAGGTCTAAAAACTGACCACTAGATACTTTGACAGCTTCTTTTATTTTGGCTAATATAGAGTCCAGTGAGGGTCGACTGTATATTAGCAACTTGTTTGTCATTACCATGTCTGAAATGCAAATGGACCAGAATTTTCTGGAATACGTAGTCAAGGCTTTGGTTGACAACCCGCAGGACGTTAAAG
>Ga0209518_1003619_pt1 | contig 13097 bp, 17 predicted proteins | sample RifGroB1_FD_183993 | JGI IMG/M metagenome (GOLD analysis project Ga0209518, IMG submission 183993) | Groundwater microbial communities from Rifle, Colorado, USA - Groundwater B1 (SPAdes) (version 2) | ecosystem: Environmental > Aquatic > Deep subsurface > Groundwater | place: Rifle, Colorado... | reverse complement strand
CGAACAGAGCCGTAAAACGCGCCAGCGCCGATAATAGTTCAGCTTCTCAGCTGAATGAAGGTAGGTCATGGCCGGGAATTACTTGCCTTTTTTGGTGCTTGTTATATAATGCCCCACATGAATGCTGAGTTGGTGATGCGGTTGAAAGAATTGGGGATTGATCCGAAAGATGTGTGGGTAAGTCGTGCCATAAGACCTTTTATGGGGTTAGTTGTAGAGGGACGGTCTGACGAAGGCCCTTGTTTTACAGTTGTATCTGGTAAGCCAGAGACCCAGCCGTTTGGGGTTTCTGATCTTGCGGATAGTCTAGTGGTAGAGGCTCTTACGACGATACTAGCTAAGGGGGCAAATTCTTTTGTGGGGGATGCCGTAAGGGTGCTACCCCTTGGAGCTGGTGTATCGATCGACGAATTAAGAGCTCAAATTTGGTACAGGAAAGAAAAATAAGTTAAGGAGCAAGGGAATTACTTGCCTTTTTTGGTGGCTTGGTGTTGACTTTCAGAGAGAGAGAGAGTTTAATTGGGGCATGTCTGGAGATGAGACTGTTGAGCGCGGCGAGTTGACGATGAAGACTATTCCTCTGAATGCGGCGTTTGACGCAGGCCGTGATTTAGTTTGGATAATTCATCGCCCCAAAGTAGACAAAACGGGAAGTAACCGAGTTTACAAGTCTAGGGGAAGAAGGGTGATGATGGAAGGTGGAGACTGGACGAGGATGTTACTTAAGGGGTATGAGGAGGGATGGGGGGAGTGGGGTAAGTGGGATGGGCATCGGGAATTTAAAGACGCTCCTGATTTTAGTTTTATTTTAGAAGAGGATCGAAAGAAAGGTTTGGAAGGCAAAGCTGTAGTTTCTGCCTTGATGCTTGAAAGGATGGGGGAGGTGTTGGGTGGGCAGATGCGCTCTAGTAAAGAGTCCCCATATATATTAAGAAAAATTAAGGTTGCTGACAAGACATTTGTTCTTGGTGAAGCTATCCGCAGGTCACATGAGGATTTCCCGCTCCTGTTGGAAGACAAAGTAGGAGGTGTTAGTGAATTTAGAGCCGAGTTGGCAAGGCAGGGGCAGACAGATGCGTTGAAACTCTTTGATACGATCTTGTCTGGTTTTGTACACGGAGCTAGAGTTCTCGTTACGAAGAAATTTCTTGGTTTAACATTTTCTGTGGATTGAATATGAATGCAGATACACAAGCTGACACGATGACTGCAAGGGCTCCGGCGTTGCGGGTTTACCAGATAGAGGGAGAGTTTAAGCGGAAGTGCGGGGATGCTGCCGGATTTGTAGCAAGGAGAAGAGTCCTTGGAATAGATAGAAAGAGTGAGGTGTGGGAGAACATTTCTGAAGCGATGGGTGGAAAAATGGAGGAGTTGATGTTTGGAGGGATTGGCGGAATGGCAGAACGACTGGCTGAAGAATATGAGAAGTCGGGAGCCAAGCGAGATTCGGAGATGGTAAGCAATTTAGATAGGGCAGTAAGTGATATCAAAGAGTTTTCTATAGACGTCTTTCAGGGAAAGTGGGGTGAGGCAAAGAAACAGGAATACATTAAAGCTCTTAAGGAAAAGCCACCGGAAGTGGTGAAGGCTGTGGCTTTGTTTCAGGGAATGGGGTGGGTTGTTGGGGTTTGGGAGCAGGGGTCTCAAGAAGGACCAGTTGCGTGGATAGAGCTAGTAGGACTTGTCGGTTTGAACAAGCGTGAGTTGGCTGGGGAAGTTTGTTTAATGGTTCGTGATGTTTTTAATGGTCTTTCAGGTGAGGAGAAAGAAGTATTAGATGGGTATGCTGGAGTGTCGGGAGAAAGATATGGCAATTTTGACACGATGGAGACGATAGCGGGGAAGACACAGACCTAATAGCTGATTTTAGAAATTACTTGCCTTTTTTGGTTTGTGATACACTGGAGTTGTGGATAGGAGAGAACTAGTGATAGCTGTGATTGAGGGGCTGGCTTTTTATCTGCTGGTGCCCCAGGTAATAATTTTGTGGTTTCATATGCTAGCGAAGCTGCATGGCTTGGGTATAGTCGGGATTCCGGATGGGTCAATTACGTATTTTGGTATGTGGTTTAGGTACATGCCAAGCAACCGCTTCTTGGTAAATGCACTTTTTTGGGCTGCTTGTTTTGTAGTTGCCTTTTGGTTGTGGGATCGATTTGTAGATTTTCTTGCTTGGAAGAAAGTTGTAGTAGTCAGATGAAAAGAAAGGGGCTGATTATTGACTGGAGGGTTATGGTTGGTATCTTAACAGTGTTTTTGGTCGGATCTAATGGCTATTGGATATGGAGAAATGGAGAACAGATGAGGGTGACCAGGGTAATTGATGGGGACACATTTGTGATAAAAACCGGTGAGAGAGTAAGATTGATTGGATTAGATGCGCCGGAAACGGGGATGTGCGGGAGCGAAGAAGCGACAAAACAATTGAGTGATATGGTTTTGAATAAAATAATAAAGATAGATCGGGGAACCAGGGATAGTTGGGGGAGGCGATTGGGGGTGGTATATACAGGGGAAATAAATGTGAATCTAGAATTAGTTAAGTCGGGGTGGGCGAGATACGATAATTTTTCAGATGAAAAATCCGCAGAAATGGCGGCGGCCGGGCAATTGGCTGAAGAACAGAAACTGGGGATGCATAATTGTAAGAAAGATACAGCTTGCGGGATTTTGGGAAACATTGATGAGTCGAGCGGGAAAAAATATTATCACTTGCCCCAATGCCCCAGTTACAGCAGGGTGAAAATAGATGGAGAAAGAGGCGAGAAGAAATTTTGCACAGAAGAAGAAGCAAAAAAGGCCGGTTTTATTCTGACCCCAGATTGTTTAAGATAGATTAATGCGTTTTGTAGAAATTGATGTCTGTGGATTAAAGAGAAAATTTCCGGTGGTGAGCATGGGGCCAAAATTGCAGGTGGTGTCCGTATCTCTGTTGGGAGATGTGGAATTGGTGGAGATTGTTTCCAAAGAGCTGGTGGAACGGATAATAATGTGGAGGCCGGAAGTATTGGTGGGACCGGAGACTAAAGTGGTGCCACTGTTACAGAAGATGAGCGAGATATTGAAGTTGCCCAGATATGTGGTTTGCCGGAAAGGAGTTCAAGCGTATATGGTTAATCCGTTGGTTGTTGAACCCAAGGAAATGCGGACTCAACGGGTGAAAGCTATGGCTATTGATGGTAGGGATAGGGAATATTTACAGGGTAAGAGAACGGTAGTGATTGATGATGTGGTGTTTACCGGAGGAAGCTTTGGTATGGTTCGCCAGCTTTTGGATAAAGCAGGGGCTAATTATGTAGGAATGGCGGCAGTGTTTAGACAAGGGGATAAGTTTGCCGAAAATTACGAGTACTTGCAAGAGCTGCCGGTGTTTGCTACTGTGTAGACACAGCAAAAATATCCCATGGTGCCGTTGGGAAATTAATTGATATAGGCACTTTTTAACACTCTTGGGGTCGCTGCTGGGGGTGTTTTTTTATGACCGAAGCTCTTTTTGAGGCAGAGATAGACGCTCGGGTTGATTATGTAAGAGATCTGCGCAGGTTTGTAGGTATGTTGTCCCCACGAGCTAAATTTTTAGTTTGGTTATTGGCTGGTGGAAGGAGTCAAGGTGAAGTGGCCAGGGTTATGAAATCGCATCGTAATTTGATACAGAGATGGGTGGCGGGCCCAAAAAGCGAGATAAAAGCGGCAGCAATAGAAGTGTGGGGAGAGGAGGCGGTAAAAGATAGAATGGGAAAACATCCCAAGGTATAATTTAGGGATGAAGTGGTTGGTGACGGTGTGGGCGGCGATTGTGGCACTGTTTGCGGGGTCAGAGAGAATGGTATCGCCACTAGTGTGGGAAAAACCATTGGATAAATACACGATTGAGAATTTGGCTAAGAGAGAATACAAAAGTCAGATAGTTTTAGATGGGGAGGATAGGTTTTATTTTGATTCTGATGGGAGAAAAGTAACGGGTACTGTACACATGCCGAAAAATTGTCCGTGTCCAGTAATAATACAGTTTAGGGGATATGTGGAAAGGGATATTTATCAGCCAGGGGTGGGGACACAGAGAACGGCAGAAGTGTTTGCTAAAAACGGATTTATAAGCCTGGCACCGGATTTTTTGGGATATGGAGGGAGTGATAATCCTCCGGATGATGTGTTTGAAGAAAGGTTTTTGACGTACGTGGCCGGATTGAATTTACTAGCCGGAGTAGAAAGTTGGGACAAGGCGGGAAAAATTGGAATTTGGGGACATAGTAACGGAGGACAAATTGCTTTAACGGTGTTGGAGATTTCGCAGAAGGAATATCCGACGGTGCTGTGGGCACCGGTGTCTAAGCCTTTTCCGTATTCGATTTTGTATTACACAGATGAGGCAGAGGATCGGGGAAAGGCTCTGCGTAAGAAACTGGCAGATTTTGAGAAGGATTACGATGTGGAGTTGTACAGCCTGACGAATTATTTAGATCGAATTAAAGCTCCAATTCAAATTCATCAGGGAACTTTAGACGAGGCAGTGCCTAGAAGATGGACTGACGAGCTGGTGAAACGAATTGAGGTAGACTACAGAGTGTATCCAGGGGCGGACCATAATTTGGTAGGGGGATGGAGTCAAGCTGTACAAAGGAGTATTGATTTTTGGGAGAAGCACTGGTAAAACCTGATAGTGCGAAGGATAAAATATATTTTTGTGTCTGGAGGCGTGATTTCCGGGCTGGGGAAGGGGATAACGGCCGCTTCGATTGGATTACTACTTGAATCCAGGGGAATAAGGACAACTAATGTAAAAATTGATATGTATTTAAATGTGGATGCGGGGACAATTCGACCCCAAGAACACGGAGAAGTGTTTGTAACTGACGATGGAATTGAGACTGACCAAGATATTGGTCATTATGAAAGGTTTTTAAATTCTAGTTTACATAGAGAAAATTACATGACGACTGGTATGGTATATAAAGCGGTAATTGATCGGGAAAGAGCCTTTGGATATGGTGGGGAGGACGTAGAAGCAATTCCGCATGTGACTGATGAGATTATTGGAAGAATCGAAAAAGCTGCGGAAGTAAATAAAGCTGACGTGGTAGTAGTGGAATTAGGGGGAACGGTGGGGGAATACCAAAATGGTCTCTTTTTTGAAGCTAATAGAATTTTGAAATTGAGACACCCAAAGGATGTAATTCATATCCACGTTTCATATTTACCAGTAATTAAAAGTGTGGGGGAGTTGAAGAGTAAACCGACTCAACAATCCGTGCATGTATTAAATTCCATGGGGATACAGCAGGACTTTTTGATTGCTAGAAGTGAACAAGCAATCGACCTTAGACGCAGAGAAAGATTGGCCTTGTTTTGCAATATGCAAGATGAAGACATTATTGCTAATCCGGATATGGGAAACATTTATGAAGTGCCATTGTTTATGGAGGAGCAGCAATTTTCAGACAAATTAATTAAAAAATTAGGACTTCGATCCAGGACTAATGATTTGAAACAATGGAGAAAATTTGTGGGAAGACTAGAAAAGGGAAAAAAGGAAGTGAAAATTGCCATGGTGGGGAAGTATTTTGCTACCGGCAACTATGTATTAAAAGATTCATATATATGTGTAATTGAGGCCATAAAACACGCTTGCGCATTTTTGTGTGTAGCGGCTAATATGACTTGGATTAATTCAAATAACGATTTTGACTTGAGCGGATATGATGGGATAGTAGTGCCGCAGGGATGGGGAAAGAGGGGGATTGAAGGAAAAATTGCGGCAGTTAAATACGCTAGAGAGAAGAAAGTGCCTTATTTGGGGTTGTGTTTTGGGATGCAAATGGCAGTAATTGAATATGCTAGAAATGTGTGTGGAATGCAGGATGCTAACTCGACTGAAATAGATCCGCAGACCGAATATCCAGTGATACATATAATGCCAGAGCAGAAGGAATATTTGGGAAACCATCAATATGGGGGGACGATTCGATTGGGAGCGTGGCCATGCAAGACGATAAAGGGAACCCGGCTTAGAAAAATCTATGGGCAGGAAGAAATTTCAGAAAGGCACAGACATAGATATGAAGTAAACAACGAGTTTCGAGAGTTGTTGGAAAAGAAGGGGATGGTTATTTCTGGAGTAAGTCCCGACGGACAGTTGGTGGAAGCAATTGAGTTGCCGAAAGAAGCACACCCCTTTTTTGTGGGGACACAGTATCATCCGGAATACAAAAGTCGACCGTTGACACCCCACCCAATTTTTGTGGAGTTTATTAAGGCATGTTCGAAAAAGTATACGAAATAACCAAGCTAATTCCTACTGGGAAAGTGGCTACATATGGGTTGATTGCCAGGCTAGTGGGTACAAAAGATTCTCGGCGAGTTGGCCATGCATTACACGCGAATAAAGACCGAAGTGTTCCGTGTCATAGAGTAGTGTTTAAAGATGGATCTATGGCGCCTGGATATGCTTTCGGAGGTCCGCTTGAGCAAAAGAAGAAACTGCTGGCAGAGGGAGTGAGATTTGTGGGGGAGAAGGTGGATCTGTCCAGATGCCGATGGAGAAAATAATTTATTTTTTCTAACGGTCGTTGGGATTTGGTAAATTTGGGTGTCAAGATGAGGTCAAGATAAATTTAGAGTCTGGGGTAGATTGGTTCAATGGAAACCAAGAAGGGAACATTTGAAGATGAGGTTGTCGGTTTTTGTAGACGGGTGGGGATTCCCGAAAGCGTTGTCCCTGTATATATTAAACTGGTCGCTCTGGAGGCTAGGTGGGTGGTTTACTCTGCAGAAAAAAACCTTACAATTGGAAAAATATCAGGATATTTGAGCTCCCCTCTAGCTGAAGAGAGGGCCGGTCTATTTAGACAAATTAATGAAGCTATGAAAAAGCCAACTGACAGCTCGATTAATATATTAACTTTAGTTCGAGATGGTGAACTGACTGAGTTGGCAAAGTTGCCTACAGAGATGTTTCAAGAAGAAATAGACTCGGTGAGGAAGGCGTTGGAGTATGACAAGAGGTTTAATAGTAGGAGGAGTTAGTTTGTGAGTAGGTAGCCTTCGCCGCGTTTGGTTTGGATGAAGGAGCCGGAGAGGCCTTGGGATTCTAGCTGATCGCGTAAGCGTTGAATAGATTTGGCAGCGGAGTAAAGAGATGTAGAGATTTCGGCGAAAGGCACGATTTGGGGAGAGCGGGAGGTAAGCAAGTCGAAAAGCTGTTTTTCGCTGGTGGAGAATTTGGAAGTGTCGATATGGGAGAGGGGGACCGATGGGGCGCCGATTTTTCTTAAAAACTCCTGAGATGTTTGGACGAGACCGGCGTTTTGTAGAGTGCGGGTGGATTTAATAGTTTTGGGAGTGGGGGGTAAGAGCTTGGCGAGTGGAGAGTAGGTCAGGAGCCAATCGACAAGAATTTCGGATTCGGACCAGGTGCCGTCTAAGTGGTCGAAAATGTCTTGGCGGGTGAGGGAGGTGAGAATAGCTTCGACAATGGTGGAGACGCCCTGATCTTGTCTGAGCCAGATATAAACGTCTCCGGGTTCTTTTAATATATTAAATGAGCAGGTGGTGCCGAAAGTTGATGGCCAAATGACGATGTTTTTTATCCAGTCTCGTTTGCTGGGGATGAGGCGGTAAATTTCGGAAATAACGGCATTTTTGGACTTGTCCCAAGAAGCAAGGGTGGTGGTTATATTGGGTTGGGGAAGTTGTGCAATCAGTTGGGAGGTTTGATGGACAAGGTCGACGGGGGCTATTATTTTAATAATGGGGGTGGTTTGGATTTGAATTCGGGCAACCCGATCCCAGAAACGGGGGATGGATAGGTAGGGTAGGTCTGGCAGGAAGACGTGAGGATTTGGATCCGGCAAAACCAGAAAGTGGTTGGCTTGAAAAAAACCGTTGGCGATATTATGGGCGACTTGCAGCAGGCGCAAAGTTTCTGTTTCCATTGGGCTGATTTTACTGTATAATGGCCATATTCTCAAAGAAAGGTGGAAATGAGATTTGAAAGTCAAAAGTCAAAAGTCAAAAGTCAAAAATGAGCCGGTGACGATGGAGGAGTTGTTGGCGCAAAGTGGAACAACTATTAAAACATTTAAGAGGGGTGGAGTGGTTGAAGGAGTAGTAACGGAAATTTCTGGTCATACAGTATATGTAGATGTTGGGGGTAAGACGGAAGCTGTGGTAGGTGAAGCGGAATATGAAACATCTAAAGAATATCTGAAGACTTTGAAGGTAGGAGACAAGATTACAGCAGTGGTTGTCAGTCCCGAGTCAGACTCGGGACAGATCATTTTGTCTTTAAGAAAGGCCGTGGAAGAAAGCCGGTGGAAGACTTTTGAAGATGCACACGAAAACGATACCGAAGTCGTGGTTAAGGTAAAAGAAACGACTAAAGGCGGACTATTAGTGGAAGCTGACGGAGCATATGGATTTGTGCCTACCTCTCAACTGTCCAGAGATGCTTCTGACACCCCAGCCCAACTGATAGGTAAGAGCATTAAAGTGAAAGTAATTGAGGTGGACCGGGAACAAAACAGATTGGTCATGAGCGAAAAAGCGGTATCTGAAGCAGTAGAGATCGAAGCAAGGAAGAAAGCTTTGTCGGTAGTTAAAAACGGAGAAGAGTATGAAGGCACAGTTACCGGATTGGTGCCATTTGGAGCGTTTGTGGAGATCAAGATCAAAAAAGACGTGTTAGAAGGGTTAGTACATATTTCGGAAATTTCTTGGGAAAAGATTGAAGATGTGTCCAAAGTTATGAAAGAAGGGGATAAAGTAAAAGTGGTAGTAATTGGACTTGATGAAGAAAACGGTAAATTGGCGCTGTCTATTAAGAAGCTGTCTGATGATCCTTGGAAAGTGATGGCCAAGAAGTATCCAGTCGACAGTAAACACAAAGGAAAAGTGGTCAAAGTAGCTCCATTTGGAGTCTTTGTGAATCTAGAAAAAGGAATTGAGGGACTAATTCATGCTTCCAAGATGCCGGCAGAAATGACCTTTACAGAAGGCCAGGATGTGGAAGTGTTTGTGGAATCGGTGGATATGGATAAAAGAAGGCTGAGTTTGGGGGTAGTTTTGACCGAAAAGCCGGTAGGCTATAAATGAAAACTAAAAGCCAGTTTGTTTGTCAGCAGTGCGGGTATAGTCAAAGCCAGTGGGCGGGGAAGTGCCCTAACTGTGAAAGTTGGAATTCGATGGTAGAAACAACTTTCACAGAAACTCGAAATTCTAAGCACGAAATTCGAAATAAATCACAAATTATAAATTTGAAAGATATAAAAGCCACTGATGGGAAGAGAATGAAGACGGGGGAGGCAGAATTAGACAGTGTGTTGGGAGGAGGATTGGTGGCTGGAATGGTGGTGTTGGTGGCTGGAGAGCCGGGAATTGGTAAAAGCACCTTGCTTACCCAAGTGGTATTGCAGTGCCAAGGGCTAGGGGCTAAGGGCCAAGTATTATATGTTTGTGGTGAGGAATCGGCATCACAAATAGCGTTGAGGGTCAAAAGACTTAGCACTAAGCACCTAGCACTTAGCACTTTCTTTCTTTTAGAGTCGACCGATGTGGACGATATTGTGACTAAAATTGAAGAGACAAAGCCGGGATTGGTAATTGTAGATTCGATTCAGACAATGACCACGGAAGACTTGACTGGGGTGGCAGGCAGTGTGGGGCAAGTGCGTGAGTGCGCACAGCGCTTAGCCCTTAGCGCGAAGCGCTCAGATATACCATTATTTATGGTGGGGCATGTGACCAAGGAGGGCACAATTGCCGGGCCACGGGTATTGGAGCATATTGTGGATACGGTATTGTGGTTTGAAGGGGAGAGAAGCCAAGCTCTGCGACTAATCCGGGCCGTGAAGAATAGATTTGGGCCAACTGACGAGGTGGGAGTGTTTGAAATGACGGAAAAAGGTTTAGTGGGAGTTGATAATCCGTCAAAAATGCTTTTGGCCGAGAGGGTAAAGGATGTACCCGGAAGTGTGATTTCGGTAGTTTTGGAAGGGACGAGGCCAATGTTGGTAGAAATTCAGGCGTTGACGGCGGCATCACAGCTGGCAGTACCTAGGCGAGTGGCTACAGGGATTGATATGGCCCGGCTGCAGATGCTGGTGGCGGTATTGTCTCGGAGAGTGGGGCTTAGTTTGGGAGACATGGATATTTTTGTAAATGTGACTGGGGGAATACGGCTGGCTGACCGGGGGATTGATTTGGCCATTTGTCTGGCAATCGCATCCAGTTTTTTAAACAAAAAGCTATCGTCCGATGTGGCGGCAGTAGGAGAAGTAGGGCTTTTGGGAGAAGTACGTAAAATTGGAGGATTGGACAAGAGAATTAAGGAAGCCAAGAAGTTGGGATATAGAGTAGCATCGGCCGAGTCGGGAAAATCGGTGTCAATGGCAATTAAAAAGCTCCTGGAATAGTTATCCACAGAGTGTGCAAAAGAGAAGTTTCAAAGCTAAATAATGTGTTATAGGGTACCTCTTTTTTGAGGTAATTAAACTATGGGATTGCATCTCTTGACAAGTGGTGGTATAACCAAGAGTGAGGACCAAACAGAGTAGCAATAACATGCCCAAGATACTTGTAAATCTATTTAGACAGAAACGGAAGAGAACTTCTGGGGCGTCATGGATGCGGGGGCAATTGGTAAAGATGGCTAGTTTAAATCAAGACGTTATTTCCATGAGTTTGGGGAGGTAGTATGGAGATCAGAAACAAACTCGATTTTTTAAGGGCAGGGATGAACACGTTTATTTTTGGAAATGTTATGGCGTTGGTTGGGTTGGCTGTTGCAGGGGTGATTGGAGAGACAGTGAAAGCTCCAGAAAATGTTGTGGTGGGATATGCGTTTGTGGCTTTGGGGATGGTTGTTGCTTCTGTGGGCGCAGTGGTGTCTGGTGGAGCAGAGTTGTACGAAAAAATTGCAAGACCATTGTTAGATAAAGCTAAACAAAGAAGCGGCCTGGGCCAGGGATAAGTATGTTTGAACCAATAAAAAATTCGTATAGAAAGCCAACTTTGGGAGAGCTTTTGGGTCATATTTTCGTTGGTCCACGGGGTGAGCATGTAGTTCCTGTAACCTTGCCGACAATTTACGAGGCTTTTGCTGTGGTAGGGAGTGTTCTGTTGGTTTTGCAAGGACACCCGGACAACGTGGTTACTTTTATGCGCGATGCCGCGGCGGGATTTATTGCAATTAATGCGATAGCATTAGGTGTTCCATTTTTAATGTCAGCTGGAGGCATTTGGTTTTTGGGAATGGAAGGCTGGAGTCCAGAATATGAGGCTCAACAAAACAGAGATCAAAGAAGAATGAATGGTGAAATCATTCCTCCCCAACTGTGAGGGGACAAAAAAAGAGCATCGCCATCGCTGGATTTTGAGGACCACGAGTAGCAATGCTCTTTTACAGATTCATCCCACTTGGACAGAAAAAGTGGAACTGCACTTGCTGTCTGTCTTAGCACCTTATTACAATCTATGTCAAGAAAAAAAATGTCCCAAACAGCAGTGTTTTTTGGGCAGTTTAGATTCGACTGACTATCAGTGTTGTTTTTAGCACGGAGGACGGTAAGCAGGGCAGGCCTACTGTCTTCCGTAGTGAAAATAATATTGGCAATTATTAGTCTTTTTTGGCTTACAGCTGCTCCTGTATCAGCAAATCACGGGGGGTGGCACCAGTGTCAATTGCCCCGCAGTAGTGGAACTATGCCCTGTGGGTCATGTAGCTTGTCTGTAACGGGGGCTGGAGCAATTGCATATGGGTGTGAATTAGACTGTGGAGGAAGTGTAAATAACTATCCGGTTTGCCAGCAAAATCAGAGTGGATACAGCGTGACTAGAAAATGGTTTCAGTGCCGGGGGACATCTGGAGGATACTGTGGACCGGATTCTTCTGATTACATGGGACAGGGAACTTGGAGTGGGACTTTGTCTCAAATGACACCACAAAGCAACAAGTCTGGAACGGGGTCGGTGGCTAATTTTGACTGCGGAAGGGTACAGGTAGATGTGATTATGGAAGGAACAGGAACGTCTGTGGCAGGTGGAATGCGTAATACCTCAAAAGATTGTCCTGGACAAACTACGAACCCCACCCCAACTCCGACCTCTTCCAATATTCCTGAATGCCGGCCTGGGGAGGTAAATATGAGTGTGTCACCAAGTGCATCGAGAGTGGGAGATACAGTAACCTTCAAAACCAGCGGATCACAGGGATCAACCTGGATTTCTGACAGCTTTGGCGGAGGGGTAAATTGTAGCGGAAATTTGTGGGGAGAAAAGAGCTGTACAGCTACTGGTAATGGAGACTTTACCTGGACACATACCTGGAGAAATTGCGTGGGAAATTTTGATAATTGCGGTGGAGTTTGTGAGAAAAAGATAAATTACTCTGTGAGTCCTAGAGAGACTCCCACACCTACCCCTTCCGCTTCTGCGACACCCACACCTACGCCAATAGCCACAACGACACCTAAGACAGGTGCCCCATTGTGGGCCGAAGCCCTGGGGTGGTCGGGGTTGGGAGTAGTGGGACTTAAAATGCGGAAGTTGGCCAAGAAGTTTTGGGCATGAGATCGGGAGAAATTAAATTAGGGAAAGAGATCTTGGTAAACAAGTTAATCCGAACACTACGAACTATTGCCTGGGGGCTTAAGAAAGGCGGATCGGTTTTAATAGTGGCAGCGATTGTGGGAGTGGGATGGATATATACCCCACTTGTGACGGCAGAGGTAAATTACCAAACCGGAAGAATTAAATTGCCCATTTTTGACCAAAGCAAGATATTTAAGGAGCAAAAAATACAACCTAGAATTACCTGGGAGATACCTGACAAAGAGTATTCGATTTATATTCCCAAAATTTCTGCCCGGTCGCGGGTAATTGAGGGTGTAGATGTGGCTAATTCAGCCGCGTACTTGATGGCTTTGAAGTCGGGAGTGGCAGAAGCCGGGGGGCTGGCTCATCCAGGGCAAGTTGGAACAACCTATTTGTTTGCCCATTCTACAGATTCGCCTATAAATTTTGCCAGGTACAATGCCGTTTTTTATTTGCTTGATAAGCTAGCGAGTGGTGATCGGGTGGAGATTTCTTACAGAAGCCAGTTG
>Ga0209518_1003603_pt1 | contig 13143 bp, 9 predicted proteins | sample RifGroB1_FD_183993 | JGI IMG/M metagenome (GOLD analysis project Ga0209518, IMG submission 183993) | Groundwater microbial communities from Rifle, Colorado, USA - Groundwater B1 (SPAdes) (version 2) | ecosystem: Environmental > Aquatic > Deep subsurface > Groundwater | place: Rifle, Colorado... | reverse complement strand
ACAAAATCTTGTTCATCCCCAGAGCCGAGGCAATATGGCCCGAACCGGTATAAGGAATCTGCAATCGATCAAAAAGATTCTGAATCTGACCATCCTCACCAAACTCGCCGTGAAGGGCAATCATGGACACGTCAATCAACCCAGCTAGACTATGAGGATCAATCGGTAGACCATCGAGATGCCAGAGGCCAGCTTTATCGATCAGGATATCCCGAGTCTGATATTTATGTTTGTCGAGATTTTTCAACACCGAAGATCCGGTCCTGAGCGAAACCTCATATTCATGGCCAATGCCACCGCGAATAACACCGACTCGAAGCATATTTTTAGATTAAAAAAATTATTTAAGAAAACTCGCCACTTTTGTCACCACATCATCGAGAGTAAAGTTGGCTTTAATGAGAAAGTCGTTAACCCCAATCGCCTTGGCTTTTTCAATGTCTTCTCGCTGGCCAAGATTGGAAAAAACGATGACTGGTAGAGCTTTAGTTTCCCCGTTGTCGCGGATTTTTTGCAAAACTTCATAACCATTTAAACCAGGCAAGAGTAAGTCCAACAAAATAATATCCGGTTTGGCTTTTAAAATACCAGCCATTGCTCCCTCGCCATCCGGCGAAACAGCCACCTCGTAACCCTCTTTTTCTAGCCGTTTAACGGTCAGGGAACGGAGAAATTCATCATCTTCAACAATAAAAACTTTTTTTGCCATATTTTTTACTAAATTACTTAATATAGTAAGTATATACTATTTTTGTTTCAAGGGTAAGACTAGGTAAAAAGTCGTCCCCTGGCCGATGGTACTTTCAAACCAGACCGAGCCGTGATGTTTTTCGATGATATCTTTGACTATATATAGACCCAAACCAGAACCGTCCGGCTCAACCGACACCGCCCCAGTCGAACGGAAGAATTTTTGGAAGATTTTTGGTTGATCATTCGGGCTAATGCCAATCCCGCTGTCTCTAACAGATAGTTCAATATTATGATTGACTGAGTTTAAGTTTTTGTCGCTAATAGTCACCGTCACCTGGCCGGCGATAGGAGTATATTTGATGGCATTATCCACTAGATTTTCTAGTGCTATTTTAATCTTACTGCGATCAGCCATAATCGGTGGCAAAGCGCCAGCCGGTTTGGCCACCGTCAAATTTATTTTTTTGCTACCGGCCGGCGAAAAAAATTCGGCCGCGACTTCTTCCACCAAAGCCGAAATATCCACCGGCTCGAGAGTCAACAAATCAGCAGTACCATCTCCTTGAAGATCAATATGAAGGAGATCATTAACAATCTGAATCATTTTTTGGGTACTATCGACCCCTTTATCAATAAATTCTTTTTGCTCGGCGCTGATCACTCCCAGCTGGCCAGCTTGAAGCATATTGAAAGTCCATTTGATACCGGCCAGCGGAGTCCGGAGCTGGTGAGTAGTGACTGAAACAAATTTGCTCTTGGCATTTTCCAATTCACGCAACCGGCGATTGGCATTGATTAATTCGAATTCCTTGGACGACAAAGCCCGAGTGGTGGCGGCTAAATCCTGATTAGCTTTCTCTAGCTTATCAATCTGAGTCGCTTTAAATTTGGCTTCATGGATCAGAGCGGAAACATAACTTTTTTTATTTTGGAAAAACCAGCCCAAGACAAAACCAATGGCCAACAAAAAAGCTGGCACGAGAATAGGAGCCACGGTAGAGTTCAAGAGTGTCTCGAGAGACATTGGTCGAATTATAACATTTCAAAAACCGGTCTGCTACATTTTAAGGCGATCTTTAGCTGACAAAACGTCGAGTTCTTTTTTGGCGATGATAATTTATGGCAAAACGATGGGCTTCAGCGTTAACAGCCACGATGTCTCGATGATAATCGCGAATAATAGCGCTATCCCCGAGTAATTTTTCGGCTTTATGTTGTTTATTTTTAGTCACTGCTACTACCTTGATCGACAAATTTGCTAAAGTGATGATTTTTTCGGCGACTTGACGAATTCGTTCATCACCATCAACCACGATGACGTCTGGCATAGTCCAATCAGTATGAGCCAGACGACGCTCTAAAATTTCCGCTAAATTTTTTAAATCATTGACTTCTCCTTTCGCTAATTTTTTAATTTTAAACCGACGGTATTCGGTCGGTTTTAATTCTCCGTCTCGCCACACCGTCATCGCCCCAACCGTATCCGCGCCAGAGAGATGAGCAACATCATAAGCTTCTAAACGGATAGAAGCTAAATTATCAGCTTTTTTTTCGCTACCAATTAAAGCCACGTCTTGGATATGATTGAGAGCAAAAAGTTCTTTTTTTATCTCCCCTGCCTGCTCAAATTCTTGTTTTTTAGCATAACCTTTCATCTCTCGCTCCAATTTAATTCGCAAACGATCTACCTGTCCGGAAAAAAACATTTTTAAACGAGAAATAATTTTGCCATAAGCGCGAGCCGAAATTTCACCAGTGCAAACACCAGGGCAGAGACCAAGCTGACGATTGAAGCAGGGCTTGCCCACCCTAGTTTTGCTTTTGGGCAAAATTTGGGCGGGCGACCCTCCAAAAGTTTTGCTCGGCCCTTTAACTTTTTTTGCAACAAAAGTTCGGCGGGCCGGTAAAACTTCATAGGGCAAGCAATTATCTCGAAAGGGAAAAATCTTGCGTACCAAACCTAGAGCAATTTTCAAATCTTTTCCGGCCGGAAACGGGCCAAATTGATACTTAATATTTCGAATAATATTTTTCTGCGTTTTGCCTGCGTCTAACCTGCGTAAGTCTGCGTTTTTTAGGTCTTGGCCTCGTATCACTAAAACTCTCGGCCATTTTTCTTTAGTAATGACAATATAATTATAACTCTTGTCATCTTTCTCTTTAGCATTATATTTTGGTTGATATTTTTTTATCAAAACGGACTCTAGAATCAGCGCTTCTAAAACCGAACCAGTCTCCTCCCAAGTCAGATTATTGGCCTCGGCCAGCATTTTCACTAGCCACGGCCCTCTAGTCTCCCCCAAATCACCAGCAAAATAACTCCGCACCCGATCACGGAGTGACGTAGCTTTACCTATATATAGTATGTGACGCCCCTTCCAGAAGAGATAGACGCCTGAGCGATCGGGCAAATCATACTTTTTAAGGGCTTGACTGTTCATATCGTAAACAATATGATAAAAATCAGATAAAACAAGCGGTCCACACTCAGGCCACTGGCTTAGAAAGGATTTTTATGTTTTGGCATTACGCTTACATAGTTCGTGACTTCGCCTTCCTGTGGTTGTTCATCGGAACAATCATCACTTGCACGCTCGGAGGGCTTCAGAAGAGGCCAATACCAGAGCCGTTCAAGCAAGGAAGGGACATTTTCGATACGGCCAGCAAGCTCTGCTTTTGTGCCACCATTGGGTGGCCGGTAAGTCTCTTCTGTGCTGCCATGGATGATTACCAACGAATCCGTGGAAAGACGTAGGACCGAGCGAGCTCATCTCTCGTCCGCGCTAGCGCTAGTGCGGACGATTTTCATTTGAAATATTTTAAACTCCCAAAGGACAGTCTTTGTAATCTCATGTAATTTCCCCCATGTAAACAATCCCCACGGTCGTGGGGATTGTTTACATGGGGAATTCGAGCCTAAAACCATAGTAGGGTCTGACCCTACTAGGCTTTTGGGGGAGTTATGTTTTGTATTTTTACTACTTATTACTTACTACTTTTATTACTTCTTTTCATCGCGTCCAAGACTCGTTTCAAATATTTGGCCGTGTGGGAACCAGGAGCATAAGCGACTTCTTCCGGTGTCCCTTTGGCGACTAATTTTCCCCCCTCATTTCCCCCTTCCGGACCGAGATCGAGCAGATAGTCACAATTTTTTATTACTTCCAAATTATGTTCAATCACCACCACAGTCTGACCACGATTAACCAAAGCGTGCAATATTTCCATCAGTTTTTTAACATCTTCAAAATGCAAACCGACGGTTGGTTCGTCGAGAATATAAATCGTCCGCTCGATTTGCGGTCGATACAGTTCCGAAGAAATTTTAACTCGTTGAGCTTCACCGCCAGAGAGAGTGGTCGCCGACTGACCGAGCTCGAGATAGCCGAGACCGACTTCATTGAGCGTTTTTAAGCGATCATAAATCGCGGGGATATCCTCAAAAAAATCTAAGGCTTCTTCGACAGTCATCTGTAAAACTTCACTGATATTTTTCTTTTTGTAGGTTACTTCGAGAGTTTCTTTTTGATAGCGTTTACCATTGCAAATATCACAAGGCACATAAACGGTCGGCAAAAAATGCATCTCGACCGCAATCTGACCATTACCCTGACAAGCTTCACACCGCCCACCAGTGACATTAAAAGAAAAGCGAGACGGTTTCCAGCCACGAGTTTGAGCCAGGGTGGTCGAAGCAAAAAGATCGCGAATAAAAGTAAAGGCACCAGTATAAGTAGCTGGATTAGAACGTGGTGTCCGGCCGATGGCGGACTGATCAATCATCACCACCCGCGAGATATATTCAGCGCCAGAAAATTCCTGACAATTAAAAATCTCATTAGTGCGATAACGACGCTCCAGTCGGCCCTGGAGATTTTTATACAGAATTTCATAAATGAAAGAAGATTTACCGGAACCAGAGACGCCCGTAATACCGACAAGCTTACCCAAGGGCAGATCAACATTGAGATTTTTGATATTAAAAATATGGCCACCGCGAATCTTGATCGCACCCTTTTCACTCGTCCGCCTTTTGGCCGGCATCGGGACTTGTTTTTCACCGCGCAGATAGTCTACCGTCAGAGAATTAAAATCATTTTTCTTGGCCGTTAATAATTTTTCAGTTTTATCAGCTACCACAATCTGACCACCATGGACACCGGCCCCTGGTCCAATATCTACCAAAAAATCAGAGGCGTAAATCGTATCTTCGTCGTGTTCAACCACCACAATCGAATTGCCGAGATCTCGAAGATCAAGCAAAGTTTTGATCAGGCGATCATTATCGCGACTATGCAAACCAATCGTTGGTTCATCGAGAACATACAAAGTGCCAACCAGACGCGAGCCCAGCTGACTAGCCAGCCGAATACGTTGAGCTTCGCCACCCGATAGAGTATCGGCTCGACGGTCGAGAGACAGATAATCCAAACCCACATCGAGTAAAAATTTTAAGCGCGCTTGGATTTCTTTTAAGACGACCGCTGAAATGGCTTTCTGACGGACGGCTAATTTTAGATTTAGAAAAAATTTATAGACTTCACCGATCGGTAAAGCTGTCAGGTCGACAATGTTTTTTCCACCGACTAAAACATGCAAAGCTTCCGGGCGCAGACGTGCTCCATGACAGTCAGCACAGGGGTCACTGCCAAAAAGATGCTTTGTGCCAAGTCCATGACAAGTCGGACAGGCGCCGTATGGTGAGTTAAAAGAAAATAACCGGGGCTCGATTTCCGGATAAGAAAAACCATCGTTGACACAAGCAAATTTAGCTGACAACAAAAATTCCTCGTCAGCGACGACGACGTGCACCAGACCTTCTGATTCAGTCAAGGCTTTTTCTACGGCTTCATTGAGCCGTTCTTTCGCGGAGTCTCCGATCGCCTGGCTAACAGCGGTGCCGACTTTTGATTCTTTTTTTGCTTGGCTAGTAGTCAAAAGTTCGCCCACCATAATGGCGTCGACCTGAGCATCGATATCGTGTTTTTTAGTTTTAGCTAAAATAATGCGCTCGCGTAATTTTTTCTTGGCGCTATCGACACGCACGACGGAATAACCCTTTTCTAATAAATCATAGAGCAGTTGGTAATACTCACCCTTGCGACCACGAACCATCGGGGCATAGATTTCTACTTCGCTAGTATCGGTAATTTTTTTCTCGGTTAATAAATCAGAAATTTTTTCTTTAATAAAATTGATGATTTCTTCCGTCGACAATTTTTCAATCTTGGCTCCACAAACTAAACAATGAGGCGTGCCAATACGAGCGTATAAAACGCGGAGATAATCATAAATTTCGGTAATGGTGGCGACCGTCGAACGCGGGTTTTGCGAGCGAGATTTCTGGTCGATAGAAATGGCCGGCGATAAACCAGTGATTTCATCCACATCCGGTTTTTGCATTTGATGTAAAAATTGGCGAGCATAAGCCGATAACGATTCCACATAGCGACGCTGGCCTTCGGCAAAAATGGTATCAAAAGCCAGAGATGATTTACCGGATCCGGATAAACCGGTAAAAACCACCAGTTTGTTTCTGGGGATTTCGAGGTCGATATTTTTAAGGTTATGAGTCCTCGCACCTTTTATTTTTATTTTGTCTTCTCCCATTGAAATTGATTTTGATATAGTAAAACCCAAATCCCCCGTGGTTTAGCCATAGGGTGGTGAGGCAATGATAACACACCAAAGAGAAAGCGCCAAATCAAAAAAGCAAAAAAAAACGCCGTCCCCCAAATGTGTCGGATAAGGGAGACGGCGCCGCGGAAGAAGAGATAGCGTCAGCAGACACTATCGACTATATGACTATAGCAAACATCACAAAAATAGCAAATTTAGCTACTGGACTCAAGAGATCTAATTTCGTCCCGGAGAATGGCCGCTGTTTCAAAATCCAATTCTTTGACGGCCTCGGTCATTTGCTTCTCTTTGATTTTAATCAATTTTTTTAAACCCCGTTTGTCGAGTCCGACAGTTTCAATGGCGAGGAGATTGGCGGCCACCTGCACTTTTTCGGCCGACATGGTGGCGGTAATGTCGTGAATTTTTTTGATGATAGATTGCGGAGTAATGCCGTGTTTTTGGTTATAAGCGAGCTGAATTGTGCGTCGACGATTGGTCTCGCCGATCGCTCGCTCCATCGAACCCGTCACTTTGTCGGCATAGAGAATCACTCGGCCAGCTACATTGCGAGCGGCCCGGCCAATAGTTTGAATCAGAGACACTTCCGAACGCAAAAACCCTTCTTTGTCGGCATCGAGAATACCAATAAAAGACACTTCCGGCAAATCCAAACCTTCACGCAACAAGTTGACACCGACGATACAGTCAAAGCCACCGTGTTCGCTCCCCTGTCGAAAACTAGTGAGAATTTTGATTCGTTCGAGCGTTTTAATATCGCTATGAAGATACTCGGCTTTGATTCCCTCTTTTTTCAAAAAGTCACTGAGATCTTCCGCCATCTTTTTTGTCAAAGTGGTGGCAATCACCCGCCGACCAGCGGAGATTTCTTTTTTGGCTTCAGCAATAAAATCTTTTACTTGACCCCTATACCCCGCCATGGGCGGGGTCGGGCGACCATCAGACTCTTTGTCAAAAGAGTCTGATGGTTTAGCCGGGTAACCAGCCTTTATCAAGGTCCGACCTTGATATTTTTTATTAAGGTCCGACCTTGATAAACTGACCACTGGTCGGACTTCGAGCGCTGGGTCAGTTAGGCCAGTCGGACGAATAATTTGCTCCACCACCTTGGTCGAATGTTGCCGTTCGTAATCACCAGGGGTAGCGGAAGTAAAGATCACTTGGCCAACACTCTTTTCAAATTCGGGAAAGCGGAGGGGGCGATTATCAAAAGCGCTGGGCAAGCGAAAACCGTTGTCCACTAAGGATTTTTTACGACTAGCGTCACCGGCATACATGCCACCGATTTGCGGAATCGAGACGTGGGATTCATCAATAACGGTCAAAAAATCTGGCGTGCCGTCAGGGTGATGAGGAAAATAAGACAGCAAAGTTTCTGGCGGTTGGCCAGCTTCACGACCAGAGAGATGACGAGAATAATTTTCAATGCCATTACAATAACCAACCTCGCGGATCATCGCCAGGTCATAGTTGGTGCGCCGTTTGAGGCGGTCAGCTTCGAGTAGCTTGCCTTCTTTATTAAATTTTTCTAATTGTTCGGACAGCTCAATTTGAATCGCTTTAATCGCTCGTTCACGATCGGCTTCGTTGGTAATAAAATGTTTCGCTGGAAAAAGAAAAAATGATTCGTGGCGAGCTTGCTCGGCGCGAGAAAAAGCATCATATTCGATAATCGCTTCAATCCCCTTCTCACCCAATTCAAAACGAATAATTTGGCGGTCGCCCGGAGGCATCACTTCGACCGTGTTACCGAGGGCGCGGAAAGTGCCGGAATTGAGATCAGCGTTAGTCCGCTCGTAATGGATATTAACTAAACTCAAAAGTAATTCCTGACGGCTAAGATTTTGTCCGCGAGAAAACTGGAGATGACTCTTGCGATATTCGTCCGGACTGCCGAGACCGTAGATACAGGACACCGAAGCGACTATAATCACATCCCGACGAGTGAGCAGGGCCTGAGTCGAAGCATGACGAAGGCGTTCGATCTCTTCGTTGATACTGGCGTCTTTTTCGATGTAAGTATCGGAGTGGGCGATGTAGGCTTCCGGCTGATAGTAGTCGTAATAAGAAACAAAATAATGAACCGCGTGATCAGGAAAAAAGTCGCGATACTCCTGAGCGAGCTGGGCAGCGAGAGTTTTGTTATGAGCAATAACAAGAGTCGGTTGATTATTTTGAGCAATGACATTGGCCATACTAAAAGTCTTGCCGGAGCCAGTGACACCAAGCAAGGTCTGGAAACGCTCGCCTTTTTTTAGGCCCGCCAAAAGACCCGCAATCGCTTCTGGTTGGTCTCCGGCGGGTTCGAAGGGAGAAACTAGATTGAAAATTTTCTCGGACATTATTGAAAGTTAACACAAATAGTAAAAAAATACCCGACCAAAGTAAAACCGCCCTGTGGAAGGGCGGTTGAAGAGAAACTGGGACAGACTCTGTGTCACATAAAGACCGCATGGCCTCTTATGACGATCGTCGTCTTTCTCCCCCCTCGAAACACCTCGGACCAAGTCGAAAGGTCTCTTTCGTCTTTCGAAGAAATTGACCCTGCCTCGACCAATGAGCCGAGCCGAGAGAGGAGAGGGTCGGGGTCGCTGGCCTCAGAAAGATTCAATAGTGTCTCCTCCTCACTTGAAGAAATCCTCCCCCGTCGACAAAGGAGAAACAGCTTTCCCATAAACAACAGCTGGGCTCTTCTGGGTCGAGAGATGGATCCAAAAATTAACCCTATCTCCTCCTTGTTAGGTGGAACCCCGTTTTGAAGCTCTGTTATGAGAGCCCCAATTCTTTCAGGTGTCATATCGACTCCCTCCCCTTTTTGCCTAGAGAACACACTGAAATTATATTGCCTTATAAGAAACGTCTTGTCAAACTTTTAATTTTTATATCTAGTCAAAAATTCTTGCTTAAATTCCGCAAAATTTTCATCGAGAATCGACTGGCGGATTTTTTTGACTAAATTGACGAAAAAATACAAGTTATGAATCGAAGCTAGAGTGGCCGCCAACATTTCCTTGGACCGGAAAAGATGGGCGAGGTAGGAGCGACTAAATTTGACCCCTCCATCGAGTCGGGGCGAGCAGACATAACATCCGCAACCATCTTCGATTGGCCCAAAATCTTGGCGATATTGAGCGTTGTTGATATTGATCCGACCCGTCGCAGTGTAGAGCGAACCATTGCGGGCTTCGCGCGTTGGAGCCACGCAGTCGAAAGTGTCAGCGCCATTTTCGATACCAGTAAAAATATCTTCTACCGCCCCAATGCCGAGCAAATGTCGCGGTTTATCTTTTGGTAAATTTTCGCAGACCCAGCGGACGGCCGTTCCCATGTCATCCTTATCAAACGAACCACCGATACCGAAACCATCAAAGGCAAGTGAGCCGATAAACCCCGCACTCTCCTGACGCAGATCCTGATGACGACCACCTTGAACAATGCCAAATAAGGATTGTGGCCCATCAAGTTTCTGGTGTTCAGCTAGACTTCTCTCCGCCCAAGCATGAGTCCGAGCTAAAGCCTTCTTTTGATAGTCATAATCAGCCGATGGAGCCGTGCATTCATCAAAAGCAAAAATAATATCAGCCCCCAAGTTATGTTGAATTTGAATTGATTTCTCCGGTGTCAGCCGATGCTCGCTACCATCGAGATGTGAACGAAAGGTCACGCCATCGTCATCAATCTGGGCCAGTTTGGCATGATTGCTATCATCTACTCGACCGTCATTTTGAGTTTCGGTATTACCGACAGCAAACTTAGTCAAACCGCCTTCACCAAAAGCGGCGCCGAGAGAGAAAACTTGGAAACCGCCCGAGTCGGTAAAAGTGGGTCCGTGCCAGTTCATAAAATTCTGCAGACCACCAGCTTTGGCCACCAGTTCATCGCCTGGCTCGAGATAGAGATGATAGGTGTTGGCTAGGACCGCTTGCACTCCGAGACGACTCACCTGCTCCGGCGTCAAAGCTTTAACTGTCGCTTTAGTGCCCACCACAATAAAAGCCGGAGTCTCAATGTCACCATGAGGAGTATGAATTACTCCAGCCCTGCCCAGACCGTTGGCTAATTCTTTTTTGATTTGGAAATTAAAAGTTTTCATCATTAAAATTTTTTACATAGGACGCACCTATGTAAATAGCAAGGTCCGACCTTGCTAAAAAGTTATGTATATTCTTTTTTAAAAAAGAGAGCCCCGGCAACCAAAGATTGCTGGGGTTCGTCGAGGGGAAAGATGTTACGAGGCTTTCTTCGTTGGGACGACGGCCCCAATTTCATCGGGGCGGATCGGGACCATTCGGGTAGAACTCCCACTACCGTTCACTTCACGATAGAGATTAGGTAGAACCGTCCTCAACTCTAGAGCCATGACACTGACGACGTCCATCCCCAGACGATCGATTCCCCTCGGAAAAGATATTCCTTTCATAACGACCCCTCCGTTTTGGCCAATCACCATGATAGGCCACCTCATCCATGGTTTATTATATCACAATTTGCCCAAAAAGCAACAAGAGTGGAAAACTATTAGGACACAAGGTTAGTTGGTGCGCCAGAGGTATAACCTTTGATATTTTCCACGCTAGTGTCCAGAATCCGTCTCAGAGCCTCCCAGGTGTTGAAAGCGTTGTGCGGTGTAACTATCACATTGGGCATATCAATCAGCAGATGATCAGCCAACACTGCCCGAAGATCGTGACCGTCGAGCTTGCCAGCTGAGAGAACATTGAGCTCGTCTTTGATTACTCCCTCTTCTTCCAAAACATCGAGACCAGCCCCAGCCACCTGACCAGAGCGGAGCGCTTCCACTAGAGCCATCGTATCGACGAGGGCCCCACGAGCGGTGTTGACGAAATAAACGCCTTTTTTCATCTTGATAAAAGCACTAGCATCAATCAAGTGATGATTACTGTCCATATACGGCACGTGCAGAGTAACTATGTCAGAGGTCGCCAGAACTTCGTCTAATGGTAAGTAGACATAGTTCATCTTGGTCGCATATTCAGTGTTTGGCTTCGGATCGTAGGCCACAACTTTCATATTAAAACCAGTGGCAATCTCAATCACATTCCGACCAATCCGACCCGTGCCGATCACGCCCAAAGTTTTGCCATTGAGATCAAAACCGCGCAGACCATCGAGGGCGAAGCTACCAGTCTCACGGATGCGATCAAAGCTGAGATAAACTTTGCGGGATAAATTAAGCAAAAGGGCAAAAGTATATTCAGCCACCGTCTCCTCGCCATAGCTCGGGACATTAGCCACGGCGACTCCCCGACTTTTGCACAAATCTAAATCAATATGATCAAAACCGGTCGAGCGAGTGACAATCAATTTCAATTTTGGTAAATGATCCAGCACTCTGGCATCAATAACTGAATTAACAAAAACCGAAATAATCTCAAAATCAGTCTGCTCAGATAAATGTTCGGCCGATAAAATACCGTCGATCATTTCTACCTCACCTAAATCCACTACCTTGCCCCGGAGATAATCTTTCTCCCACTGTTCGAGTTCAAAAAAAGCGATTTTCATAAAATAATTTGTTAGCGATACTAATGATACGAATCAACATGCGAATTGTACGAATAAAATGCAAATACTTAGCTTTTAATTCGTAGCATTAGTATTATTCGCCTGCCTGCGGTAGGCAGGTAGATTCGTATCTCATGTTAAATTTTTAAACTTATTAACTTTTCTCTATGTTTCCGATAATCTCAATCGTCTTCACTACCGAATCTGGATTTAGGGACATACTTTCGATGCCCTCTTTGACCAAGAAGTCAGCAAAATCTGGATAATCAGATGGCGCCTGACCACAAATGCCAATATATTTACCTTTAGCTTTGCAGGTCCGAATAATTTCACTGATCAATTTCTTGACCGCGGGATCTTTTTCGTTGGCGATACCACTGACGATACTCGAGTCACGATCGATACCGAGCGTTAGCTGAGCCAAATCGTTGGAACCAATCGACATACCATCAAACTCCTGGAGAAAATCATCGGCACGCAGAATGTTGGCGGGTATTTCGCACATAACATAAATCTTTAAACTCGAGTCCTGGACTCGATCGAGACCGGACTCGGCCATCACTTCGATCACTTTCGCCCCCTCCTCCGGCGTCCGACAGAAAGGAATCATCGGGATAACATTGGTCAGGCCAAATTCTTCCCTGACACGTTTGAGGGCCTGACATTCGAGAGCGAAAGCTTTTTTGAACTTCGGATGGTAGTAACGACTCGCCCCCCGCCAGCCAATCATCGGGTTCTCTTCGGCCGGTTCATAGAGCTCGCCACCAATCAGGGTGCGATATTCATTAGTCTTAAAATCAGAAAAACGGATAATCACATCGTGGGGCGCAAAGCCAGCGGCGATCCGAGCAATCCCCTCGGTCAATTCATCGACATAATATTTGGCTTTGTCTTCATAGCCGACGGTTAAAGCTTCAATCTCTTTGACGATTTTTTGGGTAGCGCGATCTCTGGATTTTTTCAAGTCGGTAAAATCGAGCAGGGCGTTGGGGTGGATTTTAATATAGGAAGTGATAATAAACTCCAGCCGTCCCAAACCGACACCTTTGATCGGCAATTTGTGATAACGAAAAGCTTCGTCCGGCGAGCCGACATTGACCATGATCTTCGTAGCAATAGCAGGCAGTTTGTCCAGGCGATGTTCGATGGTGGCAAAATCTAATTTACCGGCATAGACCAAACCCTCGGCACCAGATGAACAATCGACAGTCACCTCCTGACCAGTTTTCAAAACTTTTGAACCATTACCGCAACCCACAATACACGGCACGCCAAGCTCACGTG
>Ga0209518_1003601_pt1 | contig 13153 bp, 10 predicted proteins | sample RifGroB1_FD_183993 | JGI IMG/M metagenome (GOLD analysis project Ga0209518, IMG submission 183993) | Groundwater microbial communities from Rifle, Colorado, USA - Groundwater B1 (SPAdes) (version 2) | ecosystem: Environmental > Aquatic > Deep subsurface > Groundwater | place: Rifle, Colorado... | reverse complement strand
TATTTTATCTAACGATTTAGTCATATAAAATTATTTAACATCCCCATCATTGGGACGATCAACGGTATCGCCCGTCGTCAAGATCGAATTTCTAACTATGATAACTTGTTTGGTAAAACTATCTTTACCAGAAAAACTGGCATTTTTCAATAAATCAATGACGTTCCCCTTTTGAGCTGTCGTTGGTTTGACCGAAATCTGGAATACGGCCTCATATTTAGGTACTGTCGAACCAACACCCATGGGCAGGTTTTTTATATTCCAAGATACCTCCGAAGAATTCTTGCTGTAGATTATATCAGGCTGACCAGCGGTAACGCTTGAGCTACCCTTCCAGATCACACCAACTGGTAAAGTAGCAGTCACTATGGCATCACCAACGTCATTGCCAGGATTGATTAGATTCCAATGGACTGTATAGATTGTCTCCTGACCGACAGTTGGTGGCATGGGACCACTTAAACCAAAGGCCGTATCGTTATAATAAGCTAACTGCGTAAATGTTGGCTGAGTGCTGATCTTTGTTATCAGGCTAGTCGTTGCCGATAATTCATCGGAATCAATACCTGGAGGTATATTGGGCGAACTTAATTTTGCGGAAGCCTTAACTAAAGTATTTTTTGTGCCAGTCCCGCCCGAGCCAAATTGATCTTTTATTTTGAGCTTAACGCTTAATTCTCCCTTCTTGCCAGGTACCAGATTAGCGAAATCCGACACAACGCTGGAATCCCAAGTAACAGTATTATTGTTAGAATCAAAATATCCGCCCACAGCGTTCAAGCTTGAATAGTTAAACATATCACCATCCAACTTAACCGTCATAGTCAGTCCGATTAGATTAAAGTTAGAGCTATTGTTGTAGCGGATAGTGTAATTTAAGTCATCGCCAAGATAAGTAGAATAATCTTTACTATTGTTCAGATAAATATCGACTCCGAGAAGTGGATTTGCGATGGAGGTAAAACTTGAAGCTTCTTCGTAGTTAACGAAGTCATCACCTAGTTTTCTCTTGAGAGCTACCGTAATTGGTTTATTCTCACCCTCCTTACCAACTATAATTCCCTGAACTGTTATTCTAGAACCCTGGCCTTTATTTAGGTTTTTAATAGTAAGGAATTGCTTTGATCCGGCATCAAAAGTTGGAGTTGAATTGCTTACAGAAAAACCATCTGGAAAATCAAATTCAAATCTCAAATCAGAAATATCATTTGCTGATTCATTTCGATAATCAAGAACATAGCTGATCGTCTGGCCGTTAGTTGCATTCGGTGGAGCACTCAAGGTCAAGGCTATCGGTAAGCTAACAATCGTTGTGGCCAGAGATGCCGTTTTCTCGAACTTTGATTTAAGTCCGCTGGCCTGATAATCCATTACGATCTTAGCTATTTTAATATCTCCACGATTACCGCCAAGAAACGCTTTGAATTCTTTCTCGCCTGACTGGCCTCTTGTCAAATTATCTAGAGTAAATATTTCCTTGATCGTATCCGCCACTTTGCCATCTTTGATAATCACCGATTTATCAGGATAAGAAAAAGTAAATTTGATATTGTTTAGATCAGACTTGGTTGAATTACTATACTTAACCTTGTAAACAACTTCATCACCGACTGCAGCCTGAGTTGGGCCCTCAACTGTCAATTGCACTCCACTCTCAATAAAAGATGGGCCACCAAACCAAAAAATAAAAATACTAACTATAAATAAAACCAAGGCCAGAAGAATGGCCCACTTAAGAAGTTTACTACCTATAATTGAATGGTTTTTCCCTGGAAACGCTGGGTTTGATTGGCCCTGAAACGACCCCATGGGACCCTGAGGAATAATATCTACCATTAAGATTATTCTAGCACAGATTATCTCCTAGCGGTATATAAAGCCCAAAGAATTAAGTCTCCGGTTAGTAATATTCTCAAATATCATATCCAGCGATGTTTTGGATGTATAATTGTCTGCCAAGCCTGTTTGTCTTAAAATCTTGAGATTGTCACTAGTCAAAAGGATGCCACGATTAGCCTGCAGGTAACAATTATGGCAAATCAAACCACCCATATCAAAGTTAAGAGCCCACTCATGATCAATCTCACAATCTAAGCCCTCTTTAGTCAAACAAACGGAACAATTATCAATTTTAGGTGAATAACCAGAAATATCCAAAAACCCTACTTGTCTCTTTCTAAATATATTTAAGATATCTTCTTCTTTTGCCTCTTTAAGTTCTTTGAAGTTAGAGATTAAAAACGACCACATACTAGTATCGCGCTCATTCTCAAGAATAATCTTATCAATTACGTCTAAAAAGAAACTGGCAATATTGAATTTCTTAATTGAATTTTTAATCGGTAGGTACGTATCCTCGGATTGAGCGCTTGCTATGATCGGCCATGCTCGCCCCTCAATTAAGTCAAACTCAACCAGATTTAATACGTCCAGATGCATTGATTGAAGAGAAGTTTTTTTTAGTATGCTCTTGGCAATCGCCATCACTTTCCCCAATTCTTCGGTATAACAAGTTACGAGTTGATCATACTCGTTGGTATTCTGCTTCTTAATTACAATCGCCCGAGTTCGCATATATTACTTCCTAATTGCCAGCCAAATAGTTTTACCTTCGGCAATGGCAAATTCTTTTTGCATATTGAATGCCGTCGTCTCATCTTTTATATTAGTAAATTCTTCGATAATCGTTTCTTCTGCGATCATTTCTGACCATTTATTTATAGCACCGGAAAGCTCCGCATCAACACTGAACCAACTTCCGAATATTTTGTCGTCCATCTTATAGCCCAACTCCTTGCGCATATCTTGTATCTGACGGACTAATTCTCGGGCATAACCTTCGCCCCTTAGCTCTGAGCTTATTTCAAGATCCAGTTTCACACTTTCCACTTTTTCGTATTTAATTCCTTTTACATTTAGCTCTTCTCGAATTACTTCCTCGATATCAGGCTGGAATGGTTTTAATTGATTAGTGGTAATAGAGTTAAGCGGTTGTCTGACTTTTATTTGATTCTCCTTCCTGATGGCTAAACCAGAGACAATTACTTCTCGCGCCTCAGTCATTTCTTTCTCCAGATCAATATTTATCAATCTTTCGTCAGTAATCGTCCAATCCTCTAGATGGATACTCTTACTATCTTTGGTCAGTTTCATATATAAATCATCGGCTACAAATGGTACAAAAGGTGCCGACAATTTGACTGTCTCTATGAGTAGGTCTTTTAATAAAATTAACGCTCCTTCTCTTTTTCTTGATCGGCGTAACCACCAATTAGACAGATCTTCGACTAGAAATTTTTCTATGGATCTCGCAGCTGAAGTGGGATCATATGCATCAAGCTCATTGGTTACCTCTTTGATTGTGATATGAAGCCTCGAATAGATCCAGTCATCAAGCAAATGCTTCTTAGGTTTTATGTCCTTATCTGAGTCCATCTGTTCATAAAGATCATAAAATCGGTAACAATTTTGCAGAGTTGAGAGAAATCCCTGTGAACGCGTTTGTAGTTCCCTATCAGAGAACAATTTATATTCACCTGGTGCATTAACCGTGTATAGGTACCAACGTGGCGCATCGGCACCATATTTATCCATAATATCAAAAGGTAGCACTATATTGCCCTTTGACTTGGACATCTTTTTGCCCTTTTCGTCTAGGATATGGGCATAGCTCATAACATTCTTAAACGGTTCGCCACGATTCATCAATGTAGAGATGGCCAAGAGTGTATAAAACCAACCGCGAGTCTGATCAATACCTTCTACGATAAAATCGGCTGGAAATTGTTCCTCGAATATTTTTTCGTTGTCAAAAGGATAATGCCATTGAGCAAAAGGCATGGCGCCAGAATCAAACCAAACATCAATTAAGTCCGGTATCTTGACCATTTCTCCGTCGCACTTTTCACATCTTAATTTAATCTCGTCCACATAGGGCCTATGCAGATCTAATTCGCCCAAATCATTTCTGGGAATATGCTTCCAGTCAAGCTTAATCAGTTCTGCCCATTTCGGTTCCATCTCTTCGCTTTTCTCGTATATAGATCTTTCATCGTCACCGATGGCGATGGCTCTAATCATTCTGAGTGGATCACCGTGACTTACGATCAAGATCTTTTTATTTTTATATTTAGCATCAACTTCTTTCATAAACTCTACCAATCTTGATCTTTCGTCATTCCAGCTTTCACCGTCGTAATGTTTGGCATTAAAATCACTGCCCCAATCATTAGGGAAATCTTTGACGCTCCTACCCTCCGTCTGCGGACCATATTCTATCTCTCTCAAGCGTTCGTCAATCGTAACACTGATGCTGAGTTCTTTACTTACAATGTCAGCAGTTTCTTTAGTTCTAATGAATGGCGAAGCGAATATATAATCTACGCCGCCAAGTTTTTTTAATTCTTTGGTCGATTTTGTTACGGCCACTCTTCCTTCTTCCACGAGATGATATATATCCTTATCCAGATGGGAGCCTATGATCATTTCAGCTTTCTCCTTTCTCTCGCTTAAACCATGACGCATTATATAATACTCATTGCCCGAGCTAATAGCTGAATCTTCTAGATCTTTGATGCTACCAATAACGCTTCTGTTCTCGCATTTTTCATTCGTACACTCCCAAATTGGCAATGGTGTCGCCCAGTATCTTTCCCTAGAGAAGGCCCAATCCTTGCCCTCTTTAATCCATTGCCCAAATCTACCATCACCAACATGTTTCGGCTCCCAATTTATAGTAGAGTTATTGGCTAGCATTTCGCTGTTAATAGCAGACATTTTTATAAACCAAGAGTCTTTGGCGTAATAAAGAAGCGGCGAGGCACAGCGCCAACAAAAAGGATAATCATGCTCGTAATCTTCTGATTTTAACAACTTGCCACTCGAAATTAGTTTTTCAACAATTAAATCCTCGGTCTTCTTGTCTTTGACGTACATACCCACTAAGCCATTGCCAACATTTTCTTTAAATTTGCCCTGCTCATCTACGGTATGGATAGTTGGCAGGCCGATCTTAAATCCTAGATTATAGTCATCCTCTCCATACATTACTGCCGTATGAACCACGCCTGTACCATCTGTAGTAGAAACAAAGTCTGCTGGATAGACTTTATATGATCCATCAGATTTTAGTTCTGAAATATCAAAAAGAGGTTCATATTCCAAACCAATAAGATCTTTGCCTTTTATATCAGTCACAATGCTACTTTCAGGTAAAACTTTCCCTAGTAAATCTTTGGCTAAAATATAGTTCTCGCCTTCTTCATTAGCAACAACATAATCAATACCCTCGCCAATGGCCAAGGCAACATTGCCAGGCAAAGTCCAGGGCGTCGTTGTCCAGGCAAGAACGAAAGTATTATCCGGCAAATTAAATTTCTTATAATTCTTTACTTTAAACTTTAAATAAACGGATCTTTCTTTCACTAGTTGGTATCCCTGGGCAACTTCGTGTGAAGAGAGTGGTGTACCGCAACGAGTACAAAAAGGTACGACGCGATGAGCCCTGTAGAGATATTTATTGTCCCAGATCTGTTTGATAATCCACCACAATGTCTCCATATATTTCGGAGAGTACGTAATGTATGAGTCATCCATGTCTATCCAGTGGCCCATTCTTGTGACCATGTTCTCCCATTCTTTTTTATACTTCCAGACACTTTCGCGACAACGCTTATTAAAATTAGCGATACCGTAATCTTCGATATCTTTTTTGTTTTTAAAACCCAACTGCTTCTCGACTTCAATTTCCACCGGTAAACCATGAGTGTCCCAGCCAGCTCTTCTAAGTACATAAAAGCCACGCATGGTCTTGTAGCGACCATATAGATCCTTAAAGGCTCTGCCTAGAAAATGATGGATGCCCGGTCGGCCATTAGCCGTCGGTGGACCATCAAAAAAAACAAACTTCTTTTTGTCTTTATTCTTGGCCAGACTTTTAGCGAAGGTTTTATCCTTTTCCCAAAAATCTAATATCCTATTTTCCGTCTTCGAATGATCGTACATGTTACTTCTCAATATATCCTGAATTGACACAACTTTCAATCTCTGTAAACTTAGTATTAATGCTTACCAAAAAACAAAAGATAGCCTTACTCTTCTTGGTCATCACCTTCTCACTTTCCATCATCGCCACAATTTATGGCTGGGATAATAATTACGTTTGGTATGACATAGTACTCCATCTATCGGGTGGATTCTTCATGGCCATGTTTCTCTATGACTACTTCTCGTCCGCTATAACTGGTACTAGTCGATTTAAAAAAACGCTTCTAATCATCGGCTATGCTTTAATTATTGGGGTTTTATGGGAATTCGCTGAATTTTTGGCAGGTAAGTATTTATCAGATCCTATCTATAACATTTGGCATCTCCGCACATACTTTATAGGAGATCTGGATGATACTCTTGGTGATCTGTTGAACGATATAATCGGCGGACTTACATTTGCCATTGCCTTCAGAAAGAAAATTTAAATAACAAAACCGGCCCGCTAACAGCGGGCCGGTTTTGTTTTGGGCTCTCTTTACATCTTCTTGGGTGCAGAGATACCCATAAGCCCAAAACAAATTCCCAAAACAATTAGTATACCTTTAGCCAATACGAGTCGAGAATCTCTAATTTTTTCGTCTTCGTGTAAAACCTTATGGCTCTCATAGAATTTATGAAAGTCGTTTGCAACCTTTAATACATATTCGGCCAAATGATGTACGCGATAACTTACTCCGATTTCTTCAATTAATTCCGGTAAATGTATAGCATCTATAGCTAGGGCCACCTCTTCTTCATCACTTATTGATATCTCTTTATCTGGCCCAACCACAATGTCAGATTTATCGAATATACTGCTCAATCTAGCATAGGCATACTGCGCATAGAATACTGGATTCTTTTTTGACTGCTCCTTGGCCAGCTCTACATCAAATTCCATATGAGTGTTCATATCTTTAGCCATAAAGAAAAATCTAATAGCATCTCTGCCTACCCTAGGAAGGAAATCATCCAACAGAACAAACTTACCCTCGCGCTTGGACATTCTTTGATATTCATCTTTCTCTTTGACCATAATCAATTGGTGCAACAATATCTCAAGCTTGCCATCCTCATAACCTAATGCTTTTGATCCAGCTAATAATCTTGGCATATCGCCATGATGATCGGTCCCCCAAATATTTATGGCCTTATCAAATCCCCTCTTCTCAATCTTATTCTTAGTGTAAGCAATATCGTTCATTAAATAAGATGTCTGACCATCGCTTTTAACAATAACCGCATCTTGCTGATCTGGAAAATAATTACTTACTTTAAACCAAGACGCAGTGTCTTTCTCATATACCAAATTCTTACTTTTTAAATAATCCAGAGCACTCATCACTTCACCACTAGTATGTAGCTGACTCTCCCTAAACCAAACATCAAAATTAGCACCAATATTAGCCATTGAATTTTGGCCCGATTTAATTAAATATTCTATGGCAAAATCTCGGCAGTAGTTTATCTGCTCATCCTCCTTAATAGGCAATTCTTTGTCTATCAATTCTTTGGCGATACCTACTATGTATTCGCCCTTATAGAGACCATCTTCAAAATCAATTTTCTCGCCCCTTAATTCTTTTAATCTCAGTAGGACTGACTTGCCTAATTTCTGGACCTGCACACCGACATCATTGATATAGTATTCTTTAGTAACATTGTAGCCACATTTTTTAAACACGTTACCCAATGTATCACCATAAGCAGCAGCACGAACATTATGAACCGTCATCGGTCCAGTTGGATTAGCTGAAACAAATTCTAAATTAATTTTCTTCCCATCTCCAAGATCTATCTTTCCGTAATCATCACCAGCCATCAAAATCTTTTTAAATTCGCTTGAAATGAAATCTGTCTTCAAGAAAATATTTACAAATCCCGGATTAGCAATTTCTATTTTATCGGATATTACCGTTAATTCTTTATCAGATTTTAATTCATCTCTAATTTTATCTGCCCACTCTATGGCTTTGCCACCCTTGGTTTTTTCAAGTTTAAAAGCCAAGTTGATAGAATAATCGCCAAGATTTCGATTTGGTGGATTTAAAATATCGAAAATCACGCCATCGGCGTATTTAGATACAATCTCAATAATTTGTTTTTTTACCGTCATTTCGTCATCTCAAATATACATCAAAATTTAAAAAACAGCGATATATCGCTGTTTAGAATGGAAAGCCCGATACGATCTCATCAATTAAACCATTACTACCGAAATCAAGAGCTTCTTTGGCGGTAAGCCAGCAATCGGTTTTCTTAGATCTCTTCGCCAACTCCTCAAGGGGCATACCAATACGATTAGAAATTATGGTCAATACGATATCATTCAATTTTCTAAGGGCATCGGCATCTTCAAGGACACGATTAACTTCAATCTGTCCAGGTTCACCACCATAGGTCGATGCTTGATGAACAAGAAATTGTGTATTTGGCCAAGAATATCGACGTGACGCAGATTGCAAAACTGCCGTGGCCATAGATGCGCAGAAACCTGTGGCTAAGATATTAACCGTAAAACCATTTTTAACTGCAGCCGAGATAGCGTCACACACAGCAAATCCCTGAATTATTTCACCACCCGGCGAATTCAATACAATCCATACAGGCTTAGCCTTATCTTCTTCTTTAAGAGATGCGAGATTAACTGTAACAATTAAAGCGTCGGCATCACTCAAAGCACCTTGTATGAAAAAGATTCGCCGATTTACTAGCTCTAATACCCGCTCATCAAACGCCGAGACTCTCATAACCCGACGCGTTGGAAGATTTGGCATTGTCACATTACCTCCGCAAAAGTACTGTCAGAATGATAACAATTAATATCTCGGTGTCAAACGATTTGAAAAAAAATCAGTTAACTAGCATAATAGATAGGTAAATAATTAATAAATTATCAAAATGCACGAACATGATAAGCTAACCATTGAAGCCGTTAAAAAGGTCGGACCGTCGGTAGTCAGTATTGTAATATCTAAATATCTTCCCAAAATTAAAAGCGGATATACCCTACCATTCAGTAGTGCACCATTGTTTGGTAATAGCGAAGGTGATGACAAAGAAAAAGTTAAGATTGGCGGTGGCTCCGGTTTTATTGTTCATTCTGATGGATTAATTTTAACAAATAAACATGTTGTCTTTGACCAAGAAGCAGAGTATGTGGCAGTCACCAGCGAGGGTGATGAATATCCAGCTAAGGTCGTATCACGCGACCCAATATATGATATTGCAGTGCTTAAGATAGACGCCAAAGATTTGCCAGCAGTCAAGCTTGGCAACTCTGGTAAAATAGAACTCGGACAGACTGTCATTGCAATCGGCAATGCCTTAGGTATGTTTACCAATACTGTCTCTAAGGGTATTATCTCTGGATTATCACGTACAATCTCGGCATCACTTGGTTCAGGTGGAGAGCTGGAGCATTTGCGAGGTGTTCTACAAACCGATGTTGCTATCAATCAAGGTAATTCAGGTGGACCACTGATTGATCTTGATGGTGAAGCAATTGGCATCAATACTGCTATCATCTTCGGCGCTCAGAACATTGGGTTTTCAATTCCTATTAATTGGGCCAAAAAAGATTTAGAAGATATTATGAAATATGGAAGAATTATCAAGCCTTATCTCGGATTACTATATGTAATGCTCAACAAGAAACTTCAAAAAACATATTCTTTACCAATTGATCATGGTGCCCTAGTTGTCAGAGATCATGACCCCAAATCAATCGCCATAGTTCCAGATTCTCCTGCCGATAAAGCCGGCATTAGGGAGAATGACATTGTCGTTGAGCTAGACGGAGAAACCCTTGATGAGCACACTGACCTTAGTGACATGCTTCAGAAATTTGGTGTTGGCGACACTATTCATATGACCGTCCTAAGAAAAGAAGAGAAATTAAAATTAAAAGCGAAGATAGAAGAAAGAAAATAGATAGGCAGAAAACCCGACCACAACAATGGTCGGGTTTTCTTTTGTCTTTTATTTATGATATTTTAGCATCAGTACTTTGAGGAGACTATCTATGGCCGAGATAAATTCTCAATTCACCATCGTTAATCTGTTGGAGTGGTTGATTTTTAAAATACATACCTACATCATGGCCACCACAGATGGTAAGACAATCCCAGTTTTTAATGCGAAGGCCGAATATTGGCATCGATGGCTTTGGGATTTTAAAACATCGGGAAGTAGTGAATATAATAATGCGGATTTTATAGATGAGATTACCAGACTTGTTGGTATGTCATTCGACTGGAGTAGTCATTATCCTAAACACCCAGATCTTGACGAATCTTGGTCGCTCTTCTTGCATAATTATTTTAACTCTTCTTGGCATGGAGGATTCATCATGCTCACCAAACCTACTTCTCCGCTTCCGCGAATCTGGGAAATAATCATCGCACGTGAGATGGCTAAGATTATCTTAGATGGATCGCCCCTATTCAGACGGCAAAATCTCGACTGGAAATAATGCCCTGCATTCAGGGCTTTTTTATTTTATGAGAAAAAGATAATATTTGGATATGGCGGAATACGCGAACAACTCGAAGGCTGGTTTTGATTATGAAATCCTGGATACAATCGAGGCTGGTATGGTATTGAAAGGATCCGAAGTCAAATCAATTAAAACAGGCAAGATTTCAATTAAGGGCTCCTATGTAAAAATAATTAATGGTGCGCCAACATTAGTCGGTGCTAATATCCCTCCCTACCAACCGGCTAATATTATTGAGCACTATGATCCTGAGGCTTCACGCAAATTATTATTATCCAAAAAACAAATCTCTACTTTAATTGGCCTTAGCCAATCACAAGGATTAACACTGATACCATTGAAAATTTACGACAAGAAAGGCCGTCTCAAAATGCTACTCGGCATTGCCAAAGGAAAAAAGAAATACGACAAACGCGAGTCCATAAAGAAAAAAGATGTCGCCCGCGCTAAACAGAGAGGCATCGATCCAGATTAAACAATTTGATATTAATATTTAATAGCGTAGCCCAGCTCCATAACGAACAATCCGACCGAGCCAGTAAGAAATAAATAAAGATGAAGATATTTATCCGGTAACAAATATCTGGGCTGAGGCCTATGGGGCCGATGGGTCCCAGATTTTGTTCGGATATAATGATGAATCTTTATATTATTTCTCTGGCGAGTGGAGCTTGTGAGAGATGGGACTGGGCGGAGCTGGACTTTTCGCGCTTTTCCTGCTATAATGATATCTGGGGATGTGAGTTTCGACAGAGTTTCTTACCAATTCGATGCTAGGGGTGGATGATCGTTAACCACCTTAATCACTCGGTCATTTTTTAGGTGCCAATTATACACCTAATCTAGCTTTCGCTTAACAGCGATCGCCGCTTCGCTCTCGATGTCTGCTAGAGAAATCGAAGTGTCATATAGCGGGCTTGCCAATACTCATATCTTCTCTGAGCTATTGGGACATAATTGAGAAGATAGTTGAAAGTTATTTCTTCGGCTTTATACCTTTCAGCGAAACAACTAAGTCGAATATCTTAGTAGATGTCGTCTTGGAAAAATTTTGGACGCGGGTTCAATCCCGCCATCTCCACATGGTGGAAATTAGAATGACCCTTTATGGGTCGTTTTAATTTCTCACTTTGAACCATGACGAAATTAGACAACGCTTTATTCCCATAGGAATTCATTACACCCCTAATCGCCTGACTACTTTACAAATCTATAAAAGGTATGTACTGTATCCTTGTTCTTTAACAGGAGTTACCTGTGCCAAGATTAGTTGCCTCTTTGGGACCTACTATCCACGATAGGCTGGAATATGCTGAAGCTCTCAGATTAAGCACTCTTGTCGCTCCTCGGATTAGGGAAACATTTGAGCTTTCCATCGATGGCGATAAAGTTGACCCAATGGACATGCTAAAAAGAGATGGCTACGATACAGAATATTTTGAATTTCTCGGACCCGCTATTGACGGTATAATAACTGGGCAATTCAAGCTCATTACTCTTGATAGCGGAGATATCAGAGAATGCGAGCGACTAGTTAAGGACCTTGGTTATCGACTCGCAGAGGGTCAATGGAGAGAACCTTTCCTCCACAAGTTTCCAAGAAATAACGAATATGAATATGGGGAAATTAACTTTGCTGGCTCCCGATGGTTACAAGCAAGAGATTGGCTTATTGGAGTAAGACATTATCCTGCTGGAAAAATCTTCTGGCCAGTGTTATATAACGTAACGGCAGGCTGGCAGATTGGATTTCATTGGAATTCTGGGTCATATTCCAGCCCCGAGAATCTTCGTGTTGCGACTCGTTGGCTCGTAAAAGTTGAATAGGTATTATTAGACCAGAGCAAGTCTCAAAACTGCTCTTTTTTGTTTGCTGTAAAATATTTAATAATCTCTCCCATAAAAGTTTTCCATCTTTCCCGATCATCTCCACATATAGCAGGTAAATAAAATACTCTCTTAATGGAGGGTATTTTATTTACCTGTGATGGTAGGCGGGATTGGGCTACGCCCACTCAATTCTTTAACGTCTGCTATGCCCTTGGCATATACGCAGACTAGAATTGAGGGCTGGAATGAAGCAGTTCATTCCAACCGCCGCCATCTCCACTGCTTCGCCAAGGCTTCGCAGTGCGTAGCACAAAGAACGCCTTGAATAAAAACTCGCATAATACGGGTTTTTATTGCGATAGCAGTGTCCTGCGAAGCTTTACGCGTAGCAGTACGGTCAGATATAATATATTGTATGTATTTCGTCTACATTCTACAAAGTCAAAAGGATAAAAGTTATTATACTGGCTTTACTGAAAATTTAAAAAACCGCGTTCAAGATCATAATTGGCACGAAGCCACTTATAGCAAAAACAAGGCCCCATTTGATCTGATCTGGTACTGTAGCTTTAGGAACAAAAGAAGGGCCTTAGATTTTGAAAAATATTTAAAGCAAGGCTCGGGCTTTGCTTTTGCAAGAAAAAGGTTAGTCTAGCAAAATTGACACCACTCCTGTCAGTGTGGTATAATTTGTATATCCTAGGAGGACGACATGAAAGGTGTGATCTTGGACCTCGGGTCGGACGGATCATTCCCACAGTTTCCCTATACTGGAGCCATTGATGGGGTCTATGGCCC
>Ga0209518_1003600_pt1 | contig 13155 bp, 25 predicted proteins | sample RifGroB1_FD_183993 | JGI IMG/M metagenome (GOLD analysis project Ga0209518, IMG submission 183993) | Groundwater microbial communities from Rifle, Colorado, USA - Groundwater B1 (SPAdes) (version 2) | ecosystem: Environmental > Aquatic > Deep subsurface > Groundwater | place: Rifle, Colorado... | reverse complement strand
CATCTAAAACTTCCTTCGAAAGAAATTCGAAAAGTGCACAAAAATTGCTATGCAACTATTGGCCAGCTTGGAAATTTAAGCTGGAAAAGCATGACCTTGGGCAAGGCAGGACGGTCGAGGTACTTTGGGAAAAGACCGCATGTTAGAGGTGTGGCTATGGATCCGGATTCTCATCCTCATGGCGGAGGGGAAGGAAAATCGGGTACCGGAATGAATCCCAAGACACCGACCGGCAAACCTGCATTCAAAAAGACCAGAAAGAAAAACAAACCGTCAAACAAATTCATTTTGCAGAGGAGAAAATGAAATGACGACACGCAAAATATCAGGGAGCGTAAGCGAGGCTGATATCTTATCTAGGAGGAAATGAAATGGCTAGATCGAGTAAAAAAGGTCCTTATATTGATAAAAAATTACTCAAAAAGATTATGGCTCAGAAAGAAGGAAATAAAAAAGAGCCTATTAAAACTTGGGCAAGATCAAGCATGGTTGCGCCGGAGTTTGTTAATCATACATTTTCTATCCATAACGGGCGGACTTTTATAAATGTTTTTATTTCAGAGCCAATGGTCGGCCACAGGCTTGGCGAGTTTGCGCCGACAAGGACGTTTCGGGGACACGGCAAGATTACCGAAAAGTCATCAGCAAAAAAGTAGGGTAAAAGTTATTGGAATTTAATCATGATGGAAGTCAAAGCAATTGCCAAAAACGTTAGGATATCGCCCAAGAAGGTCAAGCTTGTTGTCGACCAGATCAAAAATAAGAAGCCGGCAGAGGCAGTAAAGATATTGGAGTTTACCAATAAGAGATCGACCCCTGCAATTTATAAAGTAATCATGTCCGCAATTGCCAATGCTAAAAACAATTACAACTTAGACGAGGGGAGTTTACTGTTTAAACAAATTTCGGTAAACAAGGGATTAATGTTAAAAAGATATAGGCCGGTTTCCCGAGGAAGAGCCCACCATATTTTAAAAAGGGCAAGCCACATAAAAGTTGTACTCGAAGGGATGGAAAAAAAGAAAGCTGCAACCACTGAAAGCACTGATAAAAAAACTGAAATCACTGAGAAAAAATCAGTGGAATCAAAAAAACCATCAGTGTCCTCAGTAGTTGCAAGAAATTCAAAATGACAAAATACTATTCACTATTCACTATTCACTATTCACTACCGACCGAAGGGAGGAATCGTGGGACAAAAAACTAATCCTATCGGTTTCAGAATAGGCAATGTTTACACTTGGAGTTCGAGATGGTTTGCTGCCGGGAAGAACTTTCCAAAGTACCTTTTGGAAGATAAAAATATGAGGTTGTTTCTTATGAATGCTCTTAAAGGCGCCGGCATTTCGAAAGTAGAAATCGAGAGGGCTTTTGATAAAAGGACGATAATTATCCACGTTTCCCGTCCCGGGCTTGCGATTGGCCGAGGCGGTTCGGGTATAGAACAGTTAAAGGAAACGCTTATCAAAAGCTTTAAAATTGATGACCCCGCAAAGCTTGAAATAAGATTTGAGGAGATTAAAACCCCGGATCTGGAAGCGTATTTAGTTGCCACATCCGTTGCCGATCAATTGGAAAAGAGATTCCCTTTCAGAAGAGTTATGAATCAGACTTTGGAGAGAATGAGAAGGTCTGGTGCCAAGGGTGCACGTGTAACTCTTTCCGGAAGACTCGGAGGCAGAGAAATTGCCAGGCGTGAATCGATGAAATTCGGCTCAATACCGCTTCAGACGATAAGGGCAAATATCGATTTTGCAAAAGTCGATGCTAAAATTCCAAGATCCGGAGTTGTCGGCGTTAAAGTTTGGATTCATAAAGGAGAATAGTCGATGCTTGCGCCTAAAAAAGCAAAATACCGCAAACAGTTTAGAAATAAAATGGGAGGCGTTGCTACGGTTGGATCACATTTAACTTTCGGGTCATACGGCATTAAAAGCATGGAGCCTGCCTGGATTACGGCAAGACAAATTGAGGCCGCCCGACGCGCGATGACCCATTACACAAAAAGAGGAGGCAGAATTTGGATCAGGATTTTTCCAGATAAACCTGTTACCAAAAAACCCGCAGAAACAAGAATGGGGTCCGGTAAGGGAGATGTCGATCATTTTGTTGCAACTGTTAAAGCCGGAACGATTATTTTCGAAATGGGAGCAGTGGATGAAGCTGTCGCTATGGAAGCAATGAGACTTGCATCTCATAAACTTCCTGTTAAAACCAAAATTATCAAAAGATGAAAAAGAAAGATTTATCAGAATTTAAGACAAAAGCAATCCCCGATTTGAAGAAAAAGATTGCGGATCTTAAAAAACAAAACGTAGAAAGTTTGCTTCAAATTAAAATGGGCAAGACCAAAAATGTGCATGAGACACTGAACGCCAGAAGAGATGTAGCAAGACTTAATACTATCTTAAAGCTTAAAGTTTTAACGCAAGCTTTCACACAAGAAGAAAGTAACAAGACGAAAGAGGGAGCGCAAGATGCAGCAGGTTAAAGAAGGTGTTGTCGTTTCCAACAAAATGAAAAAGACTGTTGTTGTTAAAGTCAACACTAAGGTACGGCACCCGCTTTATAAAAAAATTGTTGTGAAATCGAAAAAATTTAAAGCAAGAGACGAGCAAGGTGTAAAGCTTGGCCAAAAGGTCAAAATTGCAGAGGTGAAACCTTTTTCTAAAGATGTGCGTTTTAAGGTATTGGAAGGAGCGGTAGATGGTTCAAACTAGATCAATTTTAAACGTTGCGGATAACAGCGGTGCCAGAAACCTTATAGTCATTGGACTTGGTAAAGGGACGGGAAGAAGATTTGTAAGGCTTGGCGATGTAGCAACTTGTGTAGTCAGAGGAGCATCGCCCACGGGTCAAGTAAAAGACCACGAAAAAGTTAAAGCGGTTATTGTTAGAACCAAAAAAGAGACACGCAGGAAAGACGGAAGCTATGTCAGGTTCTCGGACAACGCTGCGGTAATTATTGACGCAAATAATAATCCAAGGGCTACCCGGATTCTTGGCCCAATTGCCGCGGAAATAAGGGATAAAAAATTTACCAAAATCGCATCGCTTGCCAAGGAGGTTTTTTAAAAATGTATAAATTTAAAAAAGGAGATGAAGTTTTGATTACGACAGGCAGAGACAAAGGAAGGAAAGGGAAGGTAGACAGGGTTTTAATAAGGGAAGACAGAATCGTGGTTTCCGGAGTGAATATATACAAGAGGCACCTGAAGGCTACGGCCAAAAGGGGCGCAGGTATTTATGAGATCGCAAGACCCCTTCCTGTTGCAAATGTTGCTTTGGTTTGCCCTAAATGCGCAAAGATAACAAGAGTGGGATTTGTAAGTGACGGAAAAAATAAAAACAGGATCTGTAAAAATTGCAAAGGAGTAATGCCCTAAACAGCATGATTAAAAAATACAGAAACGAGATAGTGCCCAAGCTTAAAGAAGAATTCGGATTGAAAAATGACCTCTCGGCGCCTTTTGTTGAAAAGATTGTTTTAAACATGGGACTTGCCGAAGCGCTTACTAACAAAGATACGCTTGGAAAAGCAATGGAGCAATTGGCTGTAATTTCCGGCCAGAAACCTAAATTCACAAAAGCCAAAAAATCAATTTCTTCTTTTAAACTACGGGAGGGTGATAAGATCGGCGCAATGGTAACTTTACGCGGACAAAAAGCATGGTATTTTTTGGAAAAATTAATAGCGATAGTTTCTCCAAGAATTCGTGATTTCAGAGGGGTAGATGATTCTAAATTTGACAGGTTGGGCAATTATAGTCTCGGAATAGCGGAGCAAATTATTTTTCCGGAAGTAAACTATGCGCAGGTAGACAAAATTAGAGGCATGGTTATAACGATTGTTTTTAAAAATAGCAATCCGGAAAAATCAAAAAGACTTTTAGAATTAATAGGGCTTCCGTTTAGGAAGAATCAGTAAAAATGGCCAAAAAATCAAAAATTGTTAAAAATAACAAAAAACAAAAGTTTGAGATAAGACACCGCAACCGATGTAATCTTTGCGGCAGGCCAAGAGCATTTATTCGAAAATTCGGGATTTGCAGAATTTGCTTTAGAGAACTTGCTCATCGCGGAGAAATTCCCGGAGTTCAAAAATCATCATGGTGAGGTAAAAAGATGGACCCTGTAGCAGACATGCTGGTTGCAATCAAAAACGGATATTTAGCCAAAAAGGTACAAATTTTAGTGCCGTTTTCTAAATTTAAATATGAAATTGCCAAAGTTTTGGAAAATGAGAAATTTGTCGGAAAAACTGCCAAAAAAGACAACCAGATATTAATTGAGCTTTTTTATGAAGACGGTAAACCCAAAATAACCGATATTAAAAGAGTTTCAAAATTGGGGCTTCGCGTTTATGAAAAAAGCAAGAATCTCAAGAAGATCAAAGGAGGCCGGGGTATTTTGATTATCACAACACCCAAAGGACTTATGACAGGTGAGCAGGGAAAGGCTAAAAAATTAGGAGGTGAGGTGATCTGCCGAGTTTGGTAGAGAAATATTATGTCAAAAATAGGTACTCAGCCAGTAATAATTCCCAACCAGGTAAACGTGACTGTTTTCGATTCTCAAATAAAAGTGTCCGGACCGAAGGGTGAACTTGTTTTTAACTTAAGGCCCGAAATCACAGTAACCGTTGATCAGGGTAAAGTTAATGTTAGCAGGAAGTCGGAAAACAAGTTCGCAAAATCTTTGCATGGGTTAACCAGAAGCATTGTTGCAAACATGATAAAAGGAGTAACCGTTGGCCACCAAAAACAGTTAAAGTTAGTAGGTGTTGGATATCGCGCGGTCAAACAGGGAGAAAATCTGGTTCTAAATGTCGGTTATTCCCATCCAGTGGTAATAGAACAGGCACCGGGGATCCAAATGGACACAAAGGAAAACAAAATTATTGTCACCGGACCAGATAAAGCCCAAGTCGGCGAGATTGCCGCCAGAATCAGAAGAGTACGACCGCCTGAGCCTTATAAAGGGAAAGGTATCAGATACGAAGGAGAGGTAATCAGAAGAAAAGCAGGCAAGGCTGCTAAAGCAGGTGCAGGAGCATGAGGGATATAAGAGTAAGAAAGAAAATTAGGCATTTCCGAATAAGAAAAAGAGTTGGGGGTAACTCTAATATTCCTAGACTTGTCGTGTTTCGCTCCAATTTGCACATTTATGCACAAATTATAGATGATCAAAACTCAAAAACAATTGCCGGAGTTTCGGATCTTAATTTGGCAAAAGAAAAAATAAAAACAGAAGAGGGAAAGATGAAGAAATCTGATCTTGCCAAGCTGGTGGGTTTTGCGATTGCCGAAAAGGGAAATGCCCAAAAAATCAAAAAGGTCACTTTTGACCGGGGAGGCTACAAATACCATGGCCGAGTGAAAGCCTTGGCAGAAGGTGCCAGAGAAGGAGGCTTAAATTTCTAGCATGAATAATAAAGCCCCGTATCGATCTGACCAAACCGGCGAGTTTGCCGAAAAAGTAATCCAGGTCAGCAGAGTTTCTAAAAAGACGAAAGGCGGCAACAGAATAGGTTTTTCTGTTTTGGTTGTGGTTGGAGATAAAAAAGGAAAAGTGGGGGTTGGTCTTGGCAAGGCAAGAGATGTTGCAGGAGGAATCAGAAAGGGAATAACTTATGCTAAGAAGCATTTAATTTCTGTCCCGATAACGGGCGGTACGATTCCGCATGATATTCTTGAAAAAAGAGGAGCGGCAAAGATTTTGCTAAGACCCGCGCCCGAGGGATCAGGAGTAATTGCAGGCGGTGCTGTCAGGGCGGTTGTAGAGGCCTGCGGGATCAGAAATATTTCAGGTAAAGTCTTGGGAACAAGAAATAAGGCCTCCAATGTTTATGCGACGATTGAAGCTTTGAATAACCTTAAAAAATGAAACTTGAAAATCTTTCAAAAATTGCCGGGAAAAATAAAAAGAGAGTTGGGCGGGGCCCGGGATCCGGAAAAGGAAAAACCGCAGGCCGCGGAACCAAAGGCCAAAAAGCACGCGGCGGATTATCTATCGGACATTCCCATTATGAGGGTGGCCAAAGGCCTCTTTTTAAAAGACTGCCTTACAGAAGAGGCAAAGGAAACCCGAAAATCACCAAAAAGCCTATTGTTGTCAATCTTGAAGCCTTAAATCTTTTACCTGCCGGCGAAAAAGTTAATTTAGAGTCCCTCATTAAATTCAAAATCGTGGACAAAAAAGATGCGCAAATATTTGGTGTCAAAATTTTAGGAGATGGCAAGCTTACAAAAGCATTAACCATAAGCTTGCCTATTTCCAAAAGCGCAGCATTAAAAGTCCAAAAAGCAGGAGGGAAGATCCAAGAAACCTAGACAAATTTACAAATAATGAAGTTTTTTCAAACGATTCAAAAAATTTTCAGAACGAAGGACATAAGAGGAAAAATTCTCTTCACTGCTTTTGTTTTTTTTATCTTTAGGGTTTTTGCACAGGTTCCTGTTCCCGGAGTTGATATTTTTTCCTTAAAGCGGCTTTTTTCCCAAAGTCAATTTCTATCATTATTGGATATTTTCTCGGGCGGCACTCTGGCTAACTTTTCGGTAATGTCACTGGGTCTTAATCCATACATTAACGCAAGTATAATCATGCAGCTATTGCAGTTCGTGTTTCCCAAACTCGAGGAACTTGCAAAAGAAGGGGAACAAGGCCGCGAAAAGATAAATCAATATACGAGATATTTGACTGTTCCCTTAACTGCTATCCAGTCATTCGGTATGTATATTCTTTTGAAAAATTCACAAATTATTTCCACTGTTACGCCTCTGACTTTGCTTTCGATGGTTGTTTCCATGACGGCCGGCACGATTTTATTGATGTGGCTAGGGGAGATGATTTCCCAAAGAGGAATCGGAAACGGAATCTCCATGATAATTTTTGCAGGCATCGTCGGGCGTTTGCCTATTGGTTTGGCCCAGCAGGCAACAGTTTTTGATCCTTCACAGCTTAGGAACATTCTAATTTTTGCGGTGATGGCAATCATTGTGGTTGTCTCGATCGTTCTGGTTTCCGAAGGCAGAAGACCGATTAAGGTTCAGTATGCAAGGAGAGCCGCCCAAGGTTCACAAGTCTCGAGCTATATCCCCATGAGAGTAAATCAGGCAGGTGTTATTCCGATAATTTTTGCAGTTTCTTTAATTTTACTTCCCACGACTTTCTCCCAATTTTTCCAAAGATCCCCTAATGTATTTATCGCAAATCTGGCAAGCGATATCCAGAGGGTGTTTGATCCCAATGGCGTTATTTATAATCTTGCATACTTTTTGTTGGTTGTGGTTTTTACTTTTTTCTATACAACTGTTGCTTTCAACACGAAACAGCTTTCCGAAATGCTCATGAAGCAAGGCGGTTTTTTGCCGGGCATCAGGCCGGGTTCCCCAACCAAAAATTATTTGGATTATGTATCTTCGAGAATTACATTGTTCGGTGCGGTTTTTCTGGGACTTATTGCTGTCTTGCCCTCAATCGGCCAATCATTAACCGGTGTAACGACACTTTTGATTGGCGGAACAGGCCTTTTGATTCTTGTTGTGGTAATTTTGGAAACTTCCAAACAGTTGGAATCACAGTTGGTGATGAGGGATTACGAATCGTTTTTAACTAAAAGATAAAAATTACATGAAGATTATTTTTTTAGGTATACAGGGGTCCGGAAAATCGACTCAAGCAAAAATAGCAGCAGAAAAGTTGAATTTACCGTATATAGAGACGAGCCAGCTCCTGCGCGAAAAAAGAGCACAAGAAAATGAGGACGCGGAAAGGATTGCTGAAGCCCTTGATAAGGGAAATTTAGTCCCTAATGAGATTACTATTCGGATTCTAAAAGAAAGACTGAAAAAACCAGACTGTCAAAAAGGTTACATACTTGACGGTTATCCCAGAAATGATGATCAGTTTCAAAATTTGGATCCTGATATTGATAAAGTTTTTTACGTTACGGTATCGGATGAGGAAACGATTAAGCGATTGTCAAAAAGAGGAAGACATGATGACATAGGTCAAGCTCTGGAAAGAAGAATGGAGCTTTATCATTGCAAGACCGAGCCAATGCTAGACAAGTTTAGAGACAAAGGAATTCTTGAAGAGATTGATGGTGAGGGAGCTATTGAGGAGATTGCCGAAGATATAGAGTCAAGAATTACCGATTATGCCAAAAAACACGCAAATTAAAACAAAGGAGGAATTAGAAATAATGAAACAAGCAGGCCAAACTTGCGCAGAAGTCTTGAGAGGAGTGCTTGATGAAGTAAAAGCTGGTGTAAGCTGTGCTTTTCTGGACCAGCTGGCAGAAAAAGAAATCGCAAACCGCGGTGCATCTTCGTCTTTTAAGACGGTTGACGATTATAAGTGGACAATTTGTACGACTGTCAACGAACAGGTTGTCCATGGAATTCCAGCAGACTATGTGTTGAAAGACGGCGATGTTTTGGGAATCGACGTAGGCGTATACTTTCGAGGATTTCATAGCGATATGGCAATTTCCATTCCGGTTGGTAATGTAAGTCCAAGCGCCAAAAAATTTCTGGATGTGGGCGAAAAAACTCTAAAAAAAGCAATATCAAAGGCAAAGCCGGGTGCCAGAATCGGCGATATTTCCCAAACAATCCAGGAAAATGTTGAAGAGGCCGGCTACTTGCCTGTTAAGAATCTCACGGGTCACGGGGTTGGCCGCGAGCTTCATGAGGAGCCGATGGTCCCTTGTTTTGGAAAAAGCGGTACAGGCCCTGCAATTTTGGAAAATATGGTTTTGGCAATCGAGGTTATTTACACGGAAGGCTCGGACGAACTCAAGCTGGAAAAAGACGGCTGGACGTTTTCGACCAAAGACGGATCGCTGGGCGGTCTGTTTGAACAAACAATTGCAGTCATCAAAACTGGCCCTATAGTATTGACGCCTTATCTGTAAGCTGGTAAAATTTAAATTTGACGCAAAAAAATTATGGCAAAAGCAAATGTAATTGAAGCAGAAGGAGAAGTGACTGAAGCACTGCCAAACACAATGTTTCGGGTAGCAGTCGCGCCGGGGCAAATACCAAGTATTGATGAGACAAAGATTGTCCTATGTGTTCTTTCCGGCAGGATGAGAATTCACTATGTGAGAATTTTACCGGGTGACAAGGTCAAAATTGAACTGACCCCTTACGATCTTGAAAGAGGCAGGATTACTTACAGATTATGAAAGTTTCGGCAAGTGTCAAAAAAAGGTGCGTAAACTGTAAAATAGTCAAAAGGCGAGGCAGGCTCTATGTAATTTGCCCAAACGCCCGTCATAAACAAAGACAAGGCTAGCGCCTTGCATTCGCTTGCGCCAAAGTTATTAATTTAATTTTAACTTTGACTAAAACAAAGACAAGGCTAAGCATAATTATATGAAAAGGATAGCAGGAGCAGATATACCGGAGGAGAAAAGAGTCGAGGTTGCCCTAACCTATATTTATGGCGTGGGGAATTTTTTGGCGCGCCAAATTATCAAAAACTGCAACCTGGATCCTGATAAAAGAATCAAAAATCTTACGGAAGATGAAGTCAACAGCCTCCAAAGAGAGCTGGGAAACTACAGAATAGAGGGAGATCTAAGAAGAGAGGTTCAAAATAACATTAAGAGACTTTCGGAAATTGAAAGCTACAGAGGCATCAGACATAAAAGAAACCTGCCTGTAAGGGGCCAAAGGACAAGAGTAAACGCGCGGACCAAAAGAGGCAAAAGACTTACGATTGGAACCGTCAAGAAAGATGTGGTTGCAAGAGTAATTACTCCCGCAAAATAAATAGATATGGCAAAAGCAAAGAAAAAAGCACCAATTAATATCGGCCACGTAAGGGCCTATGTAAAGGCGACCTTTAATAATACGATTGTGACAATCACGGACCAAAATGGTCATGCTCTAATTTGGGGATCTGCCGGAGCTTCCGGGTTTAAAGGTGCCCGCAAATCGACGCCGTATGCGGCAACCACGGCAGTCGAAAATGTAGCCAAAAAAGCAAAGGAGATGGGCGTTACAAGTGTTGAGCTTTACATAAAAGGTCCGGGCCCCGGAAGAGATGGAGCAATTCGGGCGTTTAAAGCGGCCGGAATGACAATTACAATGATCGCGGATGTGACGCCCATTCCGCACAACGGCCCGCGTGCGTCAAAAAGAAGAAGAGTATAAAATGGCAAGATACACAGGCCCCAAACATAAACATTGCAGAGCGGAAGGTATAGCACTATGCGGTTTGCCTACCTGCCCTGTTGTAAGAAAAAACGCCGGTCCTCCGGGAGAACATGGTCAAAGAGGGCGAAGGAAAATTTCAGAATACGGAATCCAATTGAGAGAGAAACAAAAAGTCAAAAGAATCTATGGGGTTTTCGAGAGACAATTTCAAAGATATTATGGTTTGGCGTCCAAAAAAAAGGAAACAACCGGCGAAGCACTGCTTCAGTTAATGGAGACGAGGCTTGATAATACCGTTTATCGCTTGAATCTGGCAAGGACCCGTCAGCAGGCAAGGCAATTGGTTTCTCATGGCCATGTTTTGGTAAATGATAAGAAAGTGACTATTCCATCTTATAATGTTAAAATTGGCGACATTATCTCGCTTTCTGCGAGGGCTGCGAATTTTAATTTAATTAAAAAAATATCGGAAGAGACAAAAGAATTAAAAGTTCCTTCGTGGCTTGCCAAAAAAGCCGTTGTCGGCAAAATCGTCTCTTTGCCCAAGCGGGATGATATCGACTTGCCTATTGATGAAAGATTAATTGTCGAGTTCTACTCGAGGTAACAAAGGAGGTGAAAAGGTGCTGGATCTACAACTTTTAGAAATTGAAACAGAAAAAGAAACTAATGATTTTGGCAGGTTTATAATTGAGCCCCTAGATCAGGGATTTGGCCATACACTGGGAAATTCCCTGCGAAGAACACTTTTAGGTTTTTTGCCGGGGGCAGCCATAACTCAGGTCAAGATTTCTGGCGCAAGGCACCAATTTTCTACCCTTTCCGGAATGGCGGAAGATGTTGTCGAGTTTGTTCTAAGCTTAAAAGGCGTCAGGCTCATTTCAACTTCTGATAAACCGCAAAAGTTAACATTGGACGTTAAAGGTCCAAAGGAAGTTAAGGCAAAAGACATTGGTAAAGCATCAGGCGTTGCGATTGTCAACGGCGATATGGTAATTGCCCACCTTGCCGATTCCAAATCCAAGCTTTCGGCGCAATTGGTAGTTGAAAAGGGGCAGGGATATTCCTTGGCTTCTGACAGGCAAAGTAATGAGATAGGCGTTATTCCAATTGATGCGAATTTTTCACCTGTTGATAAAGTGAACTACTTTGTAGAGCCAACACGTGTTGGCCGTCTAACTAATTTTGATAAGTTGACGATTGAGGTTGTGACCGACGGTACGATTAAACCTTCTGAGGCGCTGAAACAGGCTGCCAAAATTTTGGTCGATCACTTTGCAGTGATTCATCAGCCGCAGACAGCTACCAAAAAGAAAAAGGTTGAGAAAAAAGCGGCGCAAATAACCGACGACATTTTAAATGCTTCTCTTGAGGAATTGGATTTGCCGGTAAGATTAACCAATAGTCTGAAGACAGGCAAGATCTCAACGATTGGCGATTTTCTGGCAAGAGACCGTAAGGAAATTTTAAAGATGAAAAACATGGGGCCGAAATCGGTGGCTTTAGTAGAAGAGAAACTAAAGGAGAGGGGTGTTGAAAGGAAGTGAGGCACAGAGTTTTTGGCCGCAAATTGTCAAGAGACATAAATACCAGAAAGGCTTTGCTTGCGAATTTGGCAACTAGCCTTTTGGAAAAAGGTAAGCTTACGACAACCGTCACAAAGGCAAAATTTGCAAGGCCATATGTTGAGAAACTGATAACTTCGGCAAAGAAGGATAGGCTTTTTGCAAACCGCAAACTTGCTTCTTCCTTAAGTCCTGCTGCTTTTAAAAAGCTTGTCGAGGAGATAGCACCCGGTTTTTCCGAAAGGCATGGCGGATATCTTAGGATCGTAAAGCAAGTCTCCCGTCGCGGCGACAATGCGCAGATGGCAAGATTGGAGCTTTTAGAATGGGATAAAACGCTTGTCAAAAAGACAGAGGTAAAACCCAAAGAAAAGAAGGCTGCAAAGACCAAAATGTCACAAGTAAAAACAGTAAAGAGCCGCAAGCCGAAAAGTAAAACTTCTGCAACCGCTCGTCGGCCAGGTAAAAAATAGATAAATGAAAAACGTAAAAACTGCAGACATTAAGCGAATCTGGCATCTTTTTGATGCCAAAAATGAAGTTTTAGGGAGGCTTTCCACGAAGATTGCCTTGATTTTAATGGGTAAAAACAAAAGCTACTATACGTCCTACTTGGACACAGGTGATTATGTCGTTGTAATAAACGCGCAAAATGTAAATCTTTCCGGCAAAAAGGAAAAGCAAAAAAATTATTACCATCATTCGCAATTCCCCGGTGGTTTAAAGGTCAAAACGGCACAAGTGGTTAGACAAACTAAACCGGAAGAGTTAGTTCGACATTCTGTCAGGGGAATGCTGCCAAAAACGAAACTTGGTAAATTGATGCTTAAAAAACTTTATGTCTTTAAAGACGAGAAACACCCGTATAACGATAAATTAAAAGATGCCAAAAGTTGAAAACCCAAAAACCGGCAATATTTTTAAAGCAGTCGGAAGACGCAAGGAAGCCTCCGCCAGAGTCATGCTTCAAAAGGGCAAAGGCCAATTTTTAGTAAATGCTATCCCCATCGGGCAGTATTTTCCAAATGAAGCGGCAAGGCTTGAAAAGCCTTTTAAAATTACCGAAACGCAGGGAATGTATTTTGCAACTGTAAAAGTTGAAGGTTCCGGAAAGGCGGGACAATTGGATGCCGTAATTCATGGGATTTCGCGCGCGTTAATTTTGGCCCAGCCCGAAACGCGGCCGGCTCTAAAAAAAGCCGGTCTTTTGACCCGGGACCCCAGAGTCAAAGAACGCAGGAAATACGGCCGCGCCCAAAAGGCCAGAAAAGGAAAGCAAAGTCCGAAACGTTAGTGATTGGACTTTGTCCTGAGTGTAATCGAAGGGCAATCTCCAATTTGAGATTCTTTGATATAATATGTTCGTTTTTACGGAGAGTGGCGCAGTTGGCTAGCGCACCAGGCTGGGGGTCTGGGGG
>Ga0209518_1003596_pt1 | contig 13171 bp, 8 predicted proteins | sample RifGroB1_FD_183993 | JGI IMG/M metagenome (GOLD analysis project Ga0209518, IMG submission 183993) | Groundwater microbial communities from Rifle, Colorado, USA - Groundwater B1 (SPAdes) (version 2) | ecosystem: Environmental > Aquatic > Deep subsurface > Groundwater | place: Rifle, Colorado... | reverse complement strand
TGACTTAACCATCGGTGAAGGCCATTCGGTGTTTATCCCTGCACGAGTGGGCGGATATGTCTTGAAAACTAAAAATAAATCGGCTACTGTATTAAAGACATACGTATAGCTGTTTGTAGTGCTCCACAATTTTGATTATGAAATTTGACTATATAGAAACAGCATTGATAACAGATTCGGAAATAGAAAAAGAAGGCCAGCGGCTTATTCCGTATATTGAACATATAAAATCAGTCATACTCCACAACGGATATGATGAGCCGGAAGCATCACTCAACCTTCCCACCGATGAAACCTTTTTGGACGTATCTCAGACACTTTCCAAACAGATGCAGCCACAAAGTCTAACTGTTCTCTTTATTATTGGCATCGGAGGATCAAATCTCGGTACTAAAGCTATTTACGATGCACTTATTGGTCACTTCAGCGCTCTTGAAACAAACACTCTTCCCCGTATGATATTCCTGGATACTATAAATCCTTCATACATTTCCCAAATGAAAGCGTATATTGCCGAACACCACATGGCGCCGGAACACTATATTATTAATGTCATTACCAAATCAGGAACAACGACTGAAACGATAATGAATCTTGAATTGCTCCTCACCATGCTTCCCGATGCGCTATCACGGCTCGTGATAACTACTGATGAAGGTTCTAAACTCGATCAGGCAGCTCAAGCCAAGCAGCTTCCAGTATTACCTATTCCGAAAAATGTCGGCGGGCGCTTTTCTATATTTTCAAACGTCGGTCTTTTCCCGCTTTCAGTTATGGGTATAGATACTAAAAAATTACTCGAGGGTGCTTTTGATGCACGGGAGAAAAACACATCAGATGAAATACTAAGAAATCCTGCCGCTGTTTCAGCTATTATTTTGTATCTGCATGCGCAAAAAGGGCGAGTTATCAATGACAATTTTTTCTTTAATGCAGAACTAGAATCGGTGGGCAAGTGGTATCGACAGTTGATGGGGGAGAGCATTGGCAAAAATGGAACAGGAATACTTCCAACCGTGTCCATTGGTTCAACAGATTTACACTCAATGGTTCAACTATATCTCGGCGGCCCGAAAAATATATACACGACGTTTTATTGGGCCAAAAACAATACATACCGGAAAGAGGAAGAGCCAAAAGTTCCTGAAAATACCGTGTTTACCGATCTTGTTTCAAATATAAACGGGAAAAGACCGTCAGAAGTATTGGGCATTATTTTAAAAGGAACCCAACAGGCATACAAAAAGAATAATCTTCCGTATTCCGAACTGTACCTGGATGATATTTCAGAATTTAGTTTGGGTAAACTCATGCAATTTAAAATGATAGAAATGATGTATGTGGGATATTTATTCGGCATAAACACGTTCGACCAACCAAATGTAGAGGACTACAAAGAAGAGACGAGGCGTATACTATCCTCATGATTATCATCCTTCACGGAGACCATCAGGTTGAGTCGAGAAATCGATTACTTGAGCTAAAATCCCAGGCAAGTGAATTAAATAAGGAAATAATCACCCTCGACGGAGCTTTAATAGAATTAACTGATTTAATACAATCTCTTGAAGCAACGTCTATTTTTAATGAACAAAAATTGGTTATCGTTGAAAATCTTCTATCAAACTTAAGAACGGGAACAAAGCGCGACGGCATTATTGGGTATTTAATAAAAGCACCATGGGTCATCCCCGACACCGATCGGGGGAATGACAAGGTCGATCTTATTCTCTGGGAAAAGGGGAGTGTGGGAAGACAAATTATGAAATTAAAAAAACAAAAACTAGTTTCAGTTGAAGAATTTAAAATGCCCCAGGTTATTTTTAGTTTTGTGGACAATTTGAAACCGCATAACGTGCTAGAGCTTCTCAATTCTTTTCATAAGACGATTGACAGCAACATAGTTCCTGAAATCATTTTTACGATGATGATTCGACAGTTCAGACTTTTGATCGCCCTTAAAACCGGAGCAGATATCTCAGAAACCAATCGGTTGGCGCCGTGGCAAAAGGGAAAACTGTCAAAACAATCTCACGAGTTTTCTCTTGAGAAGCTAAAACAATTGTATAAAGAATTATTACTTATTGATTTCCAGATAAAAACGGGCAAGTCTGCCCTGAACTTGACACAACGCATTGAACAATTTATTATCGGAATGTGAATATCAATCCATCTATTTTTAAAGCATACGACATCCGCGGGATATATCCGCAAGACTTAAACGAAGACAATATTTCTCAAATCGTTTCTGCTATATACACTTTTTATACGCATGAGTTGAAAAAGGATCCAGTCACTATCGTGTTAAGCCGCGATATGCGCGTTTCATCTCCGGTACTCCATGATAAAACGAAAGAAATATTGGTATCTCTCGGTGCTCATGTTCTCGATATCGGCATTTGTCCAACAACTACGTATTATTTCTCGATCTTAAACCGTAAGGCAGACTGTGGTATTCAAATAAGTGCGTCCCATAACCCAAAAGAATACAACGGATTAAAAATTGTAAAACGCGTCGGAGACAGAATCGTCAAAATTGCACAAGGTATCGGCATGGAGACGGTCAAAGAAATGGTGCTTGCGGGAAATTCGCTTCCAAAAAGACGAGGTGGAACGGTAGAAGATATTCAAAATGCTGTCGAACAAGAAATAGCGGCATCTATACAAGCAGTTAAACCAAATAACATTAAGAAATTTAAAATCGTAGCCGATGCTGCAAATGCAATGGGTGCCGTATATTTAGAAGAGTTGTTTAATAAAATTCCAGCTGATTTGATACGTATGAATTTTACACTTGATGGAACATTCCCTGCCCATCAGGCAGATCCTTTGCAATTTAAGCTTTTCAAAGATTTACAACAAAGAGCATTAGCGGAAAAAGCTGATCTGGGGATAATGCCTGACGGAGACGGCGACCGAATATTCTTTGTCAACGAAAAAGCAGAAATTATACCCGCAACGCTTATTACCGCGCTGGTAACAGGAGAACTACTTAGGAATAGTCCAGGAGATCGAATTCTTGTTGACATTCGTTATACGCGTAACGTCTCAACGGTTGTAGAAAAATTGGGTGGAAAAATGAGTATATCGAAAGTCGGACATGCACTCATTACTGATCAGCTAAACCGCGAAAAAGGAATATTTGCGGGCGAATCATCAGGACATTATTATTTTCGAGATACGGGGGGAGCAGAAAGTGCCGTACGCGTGATACTACACGTATTAAACGTGATGAGTCGAGAAATGAAACCACTATCTGAGATTTTAAAGCAATACCATAATTCAATTGAATCGGGAGAAACAAACTTCAAATTACCCGAAGGCATGGCCGCTCAACAAATAACTGATGAGATTATAAAGGATCATCCTGACGGAAAAGTTGATACCCTTGACGGAATCGCGGTTAGTTTTCCCGCTTGGCGTTTCAGCATTCGTTCGTCAAATACTGAGCCATTACTCAGATTAAATGTTGAAGGAGAAACTCAAGAACTCGTTGATGGAAAAGTGAAAGAACTGACAGATAAGATTATTTCGTGTGGTGCAGAAGTAGTATAACGCCATTTCCCTCTTGCCCATCTCTTTCGCGATTGCTATACTGTTACCCATGTCTGCTCATAGTAAATTCGTTGTCTGGTTTGCCGAAGTAGATAAACATGATATTGCCGTCGTCGGCGGAAAAGGAGCTAATCTGGGTGAGATGACGCAGGCAAAACTACCCGTTCCGCCGGGGTTTATCGTTACGGCAACGGCATATCACTATTTCATGGATCGTGCCGGTATAAAGACCCCTATCAAAAAGCTGTTGGAAAACCTCGATTATAATGACTCTCAAAAACTGCAGAAATTATCCAAAGAAATTCGAAAACTAATCCGTGAAGCACCCGTTCCGCGCGACATTTCCGATGATATTATTGACCATTATTTTAAATTGGGTGAACAAAAAACAGCACATGAGACAAAAGACAATCGCTTTTTAAAAAACTTAGGACATATTACCGCGGCTCACGAAACACCCGTTGCAGTCCGCTCAAGTGCCACCGCTGAAGACTTGCCGGAAGCCTCATTTGCCGGACAGCAGGAAACGTACTTAAATATTGTAGGTGAAGCAAATCTTATTGAAGCAGTACGGAAAGCATGGGCTTCATTGTTTACGGCTCGCGCCATATTTTACCGACACGATCATGGATTTGATCATTTCAAAGTGGCAATTGCCATACCCGTACAGAAAATGGTTGAGTCAGAGCTATCGGGAGTCATGTTTACCGTTGATCCGGTCAGCAATGACAAAACGAAACTCATTATAGAAGCAATATACGGTCTGGGTGAACTTATTGTCCAAGGAGCCGTAACTCCTGATCAGTACGTCATTGATAAATCTTCAAATAAAATTCTACATAAAACAATAGGAGAACAGGAAAAATATATGCCCGGCACGAAGCAAGATGAGGAGCCGGTTCCTACCAGCATACGGGGTAAGCAAAAATTACCCGATGAATATATTCATGAACTGGCACGCATCGGAAAGCGCATAGAACAACACTATTATTTCCCTCAGGATATTGAGTGGGCATTTGAAGATAAAACATTATTTGTGGTCCAGACCCGTCCGATTACTACTCTTGAGCATGAGGAAGATAGTCAGGTTGATATAGAAAAACTGATGAAAGCAATGAAAGAGATAGCCAAAGGGGATCCGGCGAGTCCCGGAATTGCCAGCGGCAAAGTAGCTATCGTAAAAGCCGCCCGCTTTATTTATAAAGTAAACACCGGAGATATTTTAGTTGCAGAACAAACAAATCCCGATTTCGTGCCCGCCATGAAAAAGGCTTCTGCAATTGTTACCCAGAAGGGAGGCAGGACATCTCACGCGGCCATTGTCTCACGCGAACTTGGACTGCCGGCGGTCGTGGGAGCAGAAAATATCTTGCGCAAAGTAAAAGAAGACATGGAAATCACCGTCGATGGATCAAAAGGAATTATTTATAAGGGAATTGCACCACAAGCAGTGCTGCGGTCACATCATCGTCCAACTGGTTCATCTGAACATTTAAAGACCGCGACAAAAATTTATTGCAATTTGGCAGAAGTATCACGCGCCAAAGTTGTCTCACAGCAGAATGTTGATGGTGTTGGACTGCTTCGTGCAGAATTCATGCTTGCCGATATCGGGATGCATCCAAAATGGGTTCTCGAGCAGGGAAAAAAAGCGAGAAATGAATTCATCTCCCATTTGGCTGAAAAAATAGCCATATTTTGTGAATCTTTTGGACCACAGCGGCCGGTCATCTATCGAACAACTGACTTTAAAACAAACGAATACAAAAATTTAAAACACGGCGCCAAATATGAAGATTACGAGGCAAACCCGATGCTGGGCTATCGGGGTGCAAGCCGCTATGTCGCCGATCCGGAAGTATTTGAACTTGAACTTGAGGCCGTACGTACGGTAAGAACAAAAATGAACCACAAAAATTTACACGTTATGATCCCGTTTGTTCGAACGCCTGAAGAACTCACTCAGACGAAGCGTATTATGGCATCTGAACATTTACTCAGGTCGCCTAGTTTTAAACTATGGATGATGGTAGAATTGCCGGTAAACGTCATTATGCTGGAAGATTTTATAAAGGTAGGTATTGACGGCGTTTCTATCGGATCAAATGATTTGACACAGCTTACCCTTGGTGTCGATCGAGACAATAGCCGGCTGGCTCAGAGTTTTAATGAAATGAATCCTGCCATCTTGTGGTCTCTTGAAAGAATAATCACGACGTGCCATAAGCACAAGATCACCACTTCAATCTGTGGACAAGCACCATCTGATTATCCTGAACTGGTAGAAAAGTTGGTCCAATGGGGAACGACGAGTATTTCTGTTAATCCAGACGTTATTGATTCTGTACGGCAAACAGTTTATAACGCAGAGAAGAAACTCATTAAAAAATAAAAACCATGGCACTTATCTCATCCATCACTTCCCGTGAGATACTTGATTCACGGGCAAATCCAACCATAGAAACAAGCATTCTACTCGATAGTGGTGTCGCAGTTTCATCTTCTGTACCGAGCGGGGCAGCTATCGGTAAATACGAAGTTATCGAGTTACGGGACAATAATAAAGATCGCTATATGGGCTTAGGCGTGACGAAGGCGGTCGCGTACATCAATAAAGTCATTGGACCAGGACTCGTGGGAGTTGATCCTTCACGACAAGTCGAAATTGACGAATGGTTGGCAAAAGTTGATGGGACTGATCAAATGGAGCGTTTTGGTGGAAATACTATCCTGTCAATATCCCAAGGGCTCGCGCGCGCTGCGGCATATAGTCTACAGATGTCCTTGTATCAATACATTAATTCTTTATATGCGCAGTTAGGATCTCAAGTTTCCATAACTCGTGTCCCTGCTCCCATTTTTAATGTAATCAACGGAGGGAAACACGGCGCTGGTAATCTTGATTTTCAGGAATTTCACATCATACCCGCATCGTCAAAACCATATCCTGCTTCTCTGCAAATGGGAGTAGAGCTGTATCACCGAGTACGAAAAGTGTTAATAGATAAAAATGCGATCCATTCAGTGGGAGATGAAGGGGGATATGCGCCGAATTTGTATACCAACCTGGATGCGTTCGAAATTATTATGCAGGCCGTCAGGAATACACCGTATCAATTTGGTGAAGATGTATTTATCGGACTCGATGTCGCATCAGATCATTTTTATAAAAAGGATCATTATAAAATACGTGACAAACAACAGGCCATGAGAACGGACGATTTTATTGCATACCTTGTAGATCTTAACAATCAATATCATTTACTTATGTTGGAAGATCCCTTGTATGGAGATGATTGGAATGGATGGAAAAAACTGACGACTCAGCTGGGTGAAGATGTTATTATTGTGGGAGATGATTTGATCGCAACCAATCTAGAGCGGCTTAAGAAAGCGCATCAAGAACAAGCTTGCACGGGCGTCTTGGTTAAACCCAACCAAGCAGGTACGTTGACCGAAACACTTAAAGTAATACAGTTTGCTCAGAAAAATAATTTTAAGGTTACCGTATCTCATCGAAGTGGAGAAACCGTCGACGATTTTATAGCAGATCTTGCCGTCGGTGTTCAATGTGACTACGTAAAATTTGGAGCTCCTGCACGCGGTGAACGGGTCACCAAATATAACCGCCTCCTTTCTATTGCCGCCGATTTGACGCATGAAGAGACCAGTAGTACTTCTCATTCTTGACGGATGGGGCGTTGCGCCACCAGGCCCCGGAAACGCAATAAGTCAAGCACAAACTCCCCACATAGATCGTCTATGGCGATCTTACCCGCATGGGATATTGAACGCTTCAGGAGAGGCAGCCGGTCTCCCTCGAGACGAAGTGGGCAATACAGAAACAGGCCATTTAAATATGGGTGCCGGTCATGTCGTGTATCAAGATCTACCGCGCATCAATATGGCAATAGCTGATGCTTCTTTTTACAAAAATGACGCGTTTATTCAGGCGATTAATCATGTTCGTACTCATAAAAGTACCTTACACATTATGGGACTTATCGGTTCAGGAGGCGTCCACGCAAACAATGAACATTTATATGCACTTATTCTGCTCTGCTATGAACAAGAAATGGGTCATATACAATTTCACTTATTTACGGACGGTCGCGATTCACTTCCCACTTCCTCACCTCAATACATCTCAGCGGTAGAAGATGAATTAAAAAGAAGACCAGTCGGCCGTATCGCTTCTCTCATAGGACGATATTACGCAATGGACCGTGATGATCGATGGGAAAGGACGGAAAAAGCCTATAATGCTTTAACCCGCGGTGAGGCATTAATGAGTCCTTCGGCCATGGAAGCTATTACCGCATCGCATCAGCAAGGCATTACGGATGAATTTGTTCAGCCCGTTCTTATAGCAAAAAATGAGCAGGAAAAAGGAATAATTAAAGAAAACGATGCGGTCATTTTTTACAATTTTCGTGTCGATCGTCCGCGACAGCTTACAAAGGCATTTGTGCTTGAAGATTTTGATGAATTGACCAATAGATCAAAAAATGGCTCTCATACGTTCTTTTCACTATTTAATAAACCTAAAGGATCTTTTTCCCGCGGAGTAAAGCTGAAGAACTTATTTTTTGTTACGATGGCAGAATATGAGAAAAATTTACCGGTTACCATCGCGTTCCCTCCCGAACCCGTTAAGTATCCGCTCGGACGCGTATTTGCAGATCGAGGAATGAGGCAATTGCGGGCAGCGGAATCCGAAAAAGAACGATTCGTTACATTTTATTTTAACGGACTAAGAGAAATGCCATTTGTGGGGGAAGATCGCCTCATAATCCAATCACTTCAAATAGCTACGTATGACAAAGCTCCGGAGATGCGCACCAGAGAAATCACCGATGGCGTTATTGAAAGAATAAAACAGAATGTCTATGACTCTATCATTATCAATTTTGCCGCTCCTGATATGGTAGGTCACACCGGCGTCATCCCAGCAACCATCACGGCGTGTTCGGTAACCGATGAGTGTATTGGAAAATTAGATCAGGCTATTTCTCACGTAGGTGGTTATCTCATTATCACCGCTGATCACGGTAATTGTGAAGAGATGCTTGATCGCCAAACACAAACGGTAAACACAGAACACTCAGGAAATCCAGTTCCCTGTATCATTGTTGGTCCTGAACTTGAAGGTAAGCCGCGTGAACTTCCTGAAGGAAAATTAGGAGACATAGCGCCGACCATTTTATCTATTATGAGTATTAATTTACCCGTTGAAATGACGGGAAGAAATCTGCTAGAATGAGAACCAGTTTGTAAGTTAAAAATTACGAATATGCATTTTTTGTCATTCCCATGAAAATGGGAATCTATAGAAATAAATCGCTAGATTCCCGCTTCCGCGGGAATGACACGAATAACTCGTAACTTACAAACTTGTAATTCGTAACTTAAGTATGAAATACTTGAACGCCGCTGTTGAAGCCGTCGACAAAAATGCACAGTCTGAACGCCGTAACAAAGTAGCACTTTACTGGGAAGGAGAAGACGGGACCAAAAAGAAAATTACCTTCCTTGAAATGTCTCTTCTTTCAAACAAATTCGCCAGTGTATTGAAATCATACGGTATCCAGAGAGAAGATCGGGTGTTCTTTTTTCTACCCCGGGTACCGGAATTGTTTTACGGATTTTTAGGAGCGTTAAAGACAGGGGCAATAGCCGGCACTATGTTTGCCGCATTTGGTCCGCAAGCACTACAAGATCGTCTGGACAATTCTGATGCAAAGATCTTGGTAACTAATCAGGCCCTTAAACCAAGGATTGACAAGGTTCGTTCAAAGCTTCCCAATCTAAAGCATGTTATCGTTATAGAATCAGATGCGTTTCAAAAGAGAATGGCCGATGCAAGCAACCAATTTCGAATCGCTCAGACCCAAGAAGAAGACCCGGCGTTTATGCTCTACACCTCGGGAACGACGGGTAAACCGAAAGGGGTCGTTCATGTCCATAAAGCTATTTATCATCAGCAGAAAACGGCAAAACTTGTTTTGGATCTGCAGGAAGATGATATTTATTGGTGTACGGCAGATCCGGGATGGGTAACCGGCATTGCGTATGAAATTCTGGGGACGCTGAGTCTTGGTGCTTCAACAGTCGTTCACGAAGGCCGTTTTACGCCTGAAACATGGTACCGTATTTTACAGGAGTATAAAGTATCGGTTTGGTACACCGCGCCAACCGCTATTCGTATGCTCGCCGCCGCCGGCACCGACCTCGTTAAGAAATATGATTTATCATCCCTTCGGCATATGACATCGGTCGGAGAACCGCTCAACCCTGAACCCATCAAATGGGGTAAAAAAGCATTTGGTCTCTATTTTTATGATACCTATTGGCAGACAGAGACAGGCGGTATGATGATTGCCAATCGCCCCGGTCTTAAAATTAAACTCGGATCGATGGGTAAACCACTCCCCGGTATAGAAGCAGCGGTTGCCGATGACAAAGGAAATTTATTAAAAGTGAAACAACCCGGCAATCTCGTATTCAAAAAAGGGTGGGACAGCATGATGCGCAAAATATGGCGCCGTCCTAAAAAGTATGAATCTTATTTCAAAAAAGGATGGTATGTTACTGGCGATCAAGCATACAAAGATGAAGATGGATATTATTGGTTCGTGGGCAGGGCTGATGATGTTATAAAGACTTCTGGTGAACGCGTCGGTCCGTTTGAAGTAGAATCAGCCCTTGTTGATCATCCGGCGGTGGTTGAAGCCGGCGTCATTGGGAAACCTGATAAACTGCGCGGCGAAATTATCAAGGCATTTGTGACGCTGAAGAAAGATGTAAAACCAACAGAGAAACTGAAAGAGGAGCTTTCTGAATTTGTAAAACACCATTTAGCCGGACATGCCTATCCCCGTGAAATTGAATTTATAGAAAGACTTCCGAAAACCCGCTCCGGCAAAATCATGCGGCGCATTTTGAAAGCTAAAGAACTCGGCCTCGATATCGGCGACACTTCTACTCTTGAAGAGTATTAACTTAGTTATCCTCCTGTTTACATTAGCGCTATAATTACCTTCATTCATGAAAAGACCAGATGTAGTGTATGACATACGTGCAGAATTTCCCGAACAAATCGACTTATTACAGAACAGAACTCCAGTTAGGCCTGAAAGATTTGACGAACACGTTGATCCTCAAACCGGTTTTTATCCTATCGAAACAAATTTAATTGAGCAGATACTAGATCCTAGTAAACGTCATATGACTGAAGATGAATTGGAGTTGACAACTAATATGATTTATCTTGGGATTCTCGCACACGCTAATCAGAATAGAGGAACTGGTCTTCCTTTTAGTTTTCATCCTTTGACAATAGCTAAAAAGGCAGCTGATTATGAAATGGACACCATTTCAATTGGAGTTGGTTCTTGTCATGATGTTGACGAAGACACTATGTTTCGCATTTTAGATATGATAATAAGTTTATATGGCGAGTATTCTGACGAGTCTTTGTCTTTCGCAAATTCGGTACGTGGACTTACGATACTTCGATCCCGATACCAATCGCCCGAAGAGTCTGAATCTGAATATCTAGAATCAGTAATTGGATCAACAATCAGAAATCCTCGCATCGGAATTTTTAAAGTATTTGATACTGAGAACAATTCAACCGATCTAGACGGAGTGTCACGCAACCGACGGTTACGATTTGTCAGAAGATCTTATAACATCATGCGTCTTGCTCAAATATTAGGCATGCGACAAGAAGCAGATACCATTGCACGAAACATGGTACGATGGCAAAGTTCACGCCATGAAAGGTTTGTATACAATCTTGATCGATTCTTTGCCAAAGTAAATATAAGAAATCAAATGGAAGCGATGGGTGAATATGTAGCAAATTCATTTGCCGGTCAGCCTGTTCAAAGTCATGTTGAGTTACCAAATATATATGATATATACCAATCCATGGGTACACTGAGACAACCAGTTATATCAGATATTTGCCCAACTGTAGTACTCGGTCTCAACGAGGTAACATCAGATGATCACTGGGAGTCTGACGCCGTTAAAGTAATGTTTCAACTTATGAGCAACCGTCGTTTTACGGCAAAAGCCCCCCTCGATATGGAGCAAATAAAACAGGATAGAAGAAGACATAATGTCTCGAGCTTATCTTTTGGAGCACGTGATGTTGATACTCGAATGGATGTATCCATCCGAGTATGTCCATCCGATGTATATGAACATTTAAACAGTTCTCTCGTTGATCTCTATAGGCACCATGATTATTTATCCTATATACAAGCACATGGCGAATCAATATTGACTCAGGTACCGGAACAGGTCAGAAGAGCATATCGAAAATACAGGTTTTTTCAAAAATTGTATGAACAGGCACAGGGAAATACAGACATGCATCTCGAGACTACCGCTGAAAATCTTGTTACTGTTTTTTCCTCACAGATTCAGGATAGACATATCAGAGTGATAGGTGTCAACTATAAAGGAATTCGCACTCCCTGGGATATAGAAAGAGGTGCAACTATTCTCGATTATGCACACGATATTGCACCAACTCGCTGGGCTACGATTACCGGTGCAGATGTTAACGGGAATGTAGTTCCTTATAATTATGTCATTTCTCACGGAGATACTGTGCAAATAGTATTTGACCCGAAGGGAATTGAACATTGGGATCATTCGTGGGTAAGAAGCTTTGTCATAAACGAAGATGGGAAAAAAACTGCCCGAAAGCATAGCGAACGCATACTGAATAGAGATAGAAAAAACGGTCTTGAATTGTCAGACGATATGAAAGAAGTATTGCAGTATGGTTTTGATATTGTAGACGATACATTTGTGTTGCTGGGTACAACTTGTATGATTCGTCTTGACCCGATGCTCAAAGTGGCACAATCAATGATTATCGAAACTCAATCTGTTGAAGACCTGCTTATCAAGATTGGACTTGGACATATTTCAGACGAACAGTTGAAGGAGCTTGTAAGTGCAGTCCTTCCGATCAACAGGAAGGCTGGGTATATTGATTTGTATTTTCAAAAAGACCGGCCTGGTCAGTCAGCAGTAGTAACTGCTGTTATGAGGAAATTAGATATAAGCGCTACACGTATTTTAGCCGAAGCGCTCGGAGAAGATTCGTATGCTAAGTTTACTATTTGTTTTGATCCATCTGATATGCCGAGAATAGAAGAGGTGGTGGAAACTTTGGCAAATGATCCTATATGCAAAAACTTAGGATTAATACCGGCAAGCATCCGTATTCATAAAAATACTTCTAGGAAAAAATAATGACATACTCACCTTTTGGCTGGTTTATAGAGTAGGGAAGCGGGGTAACGAATATTTTCTCGTAAAATTTTGTCAGTTCGTTTGCGATGCAGACCGTTGATTCGGGCAGAATTTCGTGTAATTCTTCAAGTGTTTGATTGATACGATGAGGCGTTTCAAGCAGTACAAACGTCTTAACAATATCCTCATCCTTTAGTGTTTTCATTTGTTTTAGTATTTTTCCCCGCTTCCCTTTCTTTTTCGGTAAATAGCCAACAAATAGAAATTTATCTGTTGGCAATCCGCTTGATGACAATGCAGCTGTAATAGATGAAGGCCCGGGAATAGGGGAGACGGG
>Ga0209518_1003595_pt1 | contig 13171 bp, 19 predicted proteins | sample RifGroB1_FD_183993 | JGI IMG/M metagenome (GOLD analysis project Ga0209518, IMG submission 183993) | Groundwater microbial communities from Rifle, Colorado, USA - Groundwater B1 (SPAdes) (version 2) | ecosystem: Environmental > Aquatic > Deep subsurface > Groundwater | place: Rifle, Colorado... | reverse complement strand
GGAACTGTTTGGATAATGGAAGAGTAAATTTTGTTCGTAGGAAGCCCCACTCCGCGAAGCGGATTTTTTACGAAGTAAAAAACCTTTAGGGTGGGGAGGACGTCACTTTGCTGAAGTTTTTCACTAATATGGTAGCTATACATATTAACCTCTTTTAGCTTGTAATCTTTCTTAATTCCTCGATAGAATTAAATCGGATATACTTTCCCTTTCTTATTTTTTCAAGCCTTTCTAAATATTCTGGACGTAATTCTGGTTCAAGAAAACTTTCTCCATAGACTTTTAGTATGAACGCCAACGCCTGAGATTTATTCTTGAAGCCATGCTGGGCTTTAACTATATTTAATATTCTATCTTCTTTTTCTTCCATGTTAATTATACTTTGAACCATTTTGTTATGTTTTATTATGGATTATAATGTTTATATATTTTTTGTTGAATAGGCTCGCTCTGCTCGCTCATCTTTTGTCGCTCAACATCAGACATTGTCATGATGTTTCGCTAGTAAAATATTGATATCAAAGAATTTGAAATATTTGTGACTTCAATTATTTTTTACGGAGAAATCAAGCAGAGCAGATTTCGGAGTAACATCAAATCATGATTGGTTTTATTATGTTAATTTTCGTGAACTCTCGAGCAGTTCATAGTCCCACCATCCACTCCCCTACCACCCACCCGAGTCGTTAGTGAATAAATGAACTGCTCGTTAGTTTTTCTTCTTTTCAATTATGTAACCATTACTAAGTTATAACAATAGAAAAGTTTATAAACTTTATAGAAGGAAGTATTTCATGGAATTTAAGGATATTTCACCTGATGAATTTGCATCATTCCAAATGGAAGACCATGAAAGACCTGGAAAAACACCAGATTTATCAGATGATTCTTTGAGAAAGATTGGAAGAGAAAAAGTTGATTCTTTGAGAAAACTTGTTGTTGAGATAGAACATCTTATTCAGGAAAGAGAGGTGTTGAGTAAAGAGATTTTTAGTGAAGGTGAGAAAATTAAGAAAGAGATTAATTCTTTTATTTCTGATATTCCCTTGGATTTGACGACGTCGGGAGAGGCTGCTAAAGTTAAGGGCGAGTTGAGTCAAAAGAAAGTTGAGATTTCTGAAATGCAATTGAATGAAAGGGTTTCGTGCTGGAAAGATGTTGCTGTTTTGAAAAAAGAACTTAGAGATAATCAAAGAGAGCTTGAAGAGAAAGAGTCGCGAATTAAAATGTTAGATGAAATTTTGATGGAGGGAGATTGAGATGAAACGAGAATATCTAAAAAAAGGTCGTGAAGCCATAAATAATCATTTAGTTGATTCTACAGCGATTCTCACAGAATCAACTCCGCTATTTGCGGCTTTTGAAACATTAGCAGTTGGAATGTCGCCAGAAGTTTCTATGAATACTAGAATGATTGCTGCTGGTTCCGCATATGCTGGATTAGGATATATTTATGGAAAGGGGAGAGATATTTCTAGGAGATTATTTAGAGTTACAGATAAAACTAGTGAACGTTATCAACATTTGCATGATTCTTTATATTCTGGAGCATTTAATTTAGTACTTGCTCCAACTATTTATTTTTTCGCAGGAGAAAAGGATATTAGTAAAATTGCAGTTGGAACTGCGTGTGCTATAGGATTGGGTTCAGTTAATGGCGGACCAATAGGTTATAGCATAGACTTGTTCAGAGATTTAACTGGAATAAAAAAGTCTGAGAGAATACCTAAAATATTGAGAAGACAAAATTCAAAAGTTAAAAAAAGTCTTGTTGCTCTTTTAGTTGGAGGAGCGATCGCAACAACTACAGGAATTTATGGATTAACTGCTGATAAAAAAAGAGATTATCAAGAGCCGATAGCAATTGTTGAGAAATATGAAAACAGCGAAGGGGTTAAAGAAAGCAATCTTGAAAATGAATTAAACTATCAAACTGGAGGAAATTAAGATGAATAAAAATGGAGTAGAGTTTGATGTAAGAGATATGACTATTTATAGAGGCTATATTATTGATAGTAATACATATTATGATGTCTTAAAAAGACTAGATACTCTTGGAGAATCTGGAGAGGATGTTTCATTGTATATAAGAGAAGCAAAGAAATATTTAGTTGGAAATTTATTTAGAAAAGCATTAGAAATTTCTAGGACTATGGATTTTACTCCTGTTAAAGATACAGACGGAAATTACCAATATTATGTTGATTCAACTAAATTAGCAGATTTAAGTGATGTTCTTGATGAATTTGAAGTGCATGGTAAAGAATATGGTATTCCTAAACCAAAGCTAGATAGAGTTAAGGATAAACTTAATAGAGTTATTGCAAGACGAAAAAATCATTACATGGATTTACATAAAATGTATTCTGGAGAAAATAAGAACGGCAATTCAGGAAATGGAAATGGTCATGGAAATGGGGGGCGAAAATAAGATGAAACAAGGATTTATGACGAGGTTTGAAGGAAATCGTGCGAGTGAAACCCAAGTTGTTGATAATAAAGGATGCGAGAATCTTGAAGATGCTGAAATTGAAGAGGTCAGAGAAAGAGATGTTAATGGGAATCATGAGGTTGATATTTATACGACTCATGGAAGAATTGAATTAGTTGATATGACTGAAGAAGATATCAGAAAATATCTTGCTGGACGCGGAATTGATGGGCATGAATTAGGTGTTCATGTTCTTATAGGTTATGATACTGAAAATAGAATTAAATATTTATTTAGGAGAGATTGAAATGGAAATTAAAGATGAAAGAATAAAAGGAAGACAAAGTGCTTTGAGATTAGCTTTGACTATAGGAAAAGAAAATAAAAAACTCACAGAAGATGATGCAAAAAAGATATCTCAAATTTTTGGATTTCCGGAATTAGAAATTGGCGGAGAATCAGCTTCTTGTGAATATATTAAAGAATGGGAAAGAACAGGTGCTCATCAAGGAGGATTAGACAGCGACGGAACTTATTATTTAGAAATGAATTGTCATGAGCCGCTCGAAGTTATTGGAGAATTATGCCGAAGAGGATATGTTATAAAATATTCAAGAGTTTATCATGATGTTATGGAGCTTGAAGATAACGAAAGAGTTGAGTTGAGATTTTAGGAGAAAAATAAAATGAAAACAAAAACGAAAGAAAACGGAAAGAGAAAGGAATTAAATTTAGTTGGAGCAGGAGAATAATAAAATGAAAAAATCAATTGAAAGATTATCAAGAAGAGCGAAATCATTTGTAAAAGCAAATAAAGAAAGACTTAATTTTAGGTTTGGACAGATTGCAGCAGATTTAGTAGCCGGATATTTTGCAATATCTTCTTCTTTAATTTTATCAGATGCAGTTCCAAGAATTGTTTATGAAAATGCTGGACTTTGTGATTATGCTAATAGTGCAGTTGGATTAATGTGCGCTGCTTTACCCATTCCATTTTTTTACATATCTAAAAAGTTTTCTGATATAGCATATTCCCCTAAAAAAATAACTCTTCCAAGATTGGGAATTTCTTTTTATGCTGATAGGAGAGACGAATTTCATGATGATGGAATAGTTGAATCTATTCCTAATAGACTTAAGGAAGTTGATGAAAAATATGGAATAGCTCAAGATGATGATGTTTATTCTGGACATTCCAATAGTTTGGGGGTTGAGTGTCCTCGTACTAATACTGAAGGTGGAAAAGTTAGTAGAATTTTTTATTTAGATCATCCTGGACTTCAAAATACTATTTTACATGAAGAAATACATGCTCTTGATAGATTCAGAAGAATGGATAGACTTGAAGATAAACTTGAAAAAGAAAACGGGGTTGTTTTAAGAGGACTTCAAAATATTGAAAATCTGGAGATAAAAGCTGAATTATCAACTCAACTTGGGGGAGAAAATTGTGTTGAAGTAGATAGGTATAGGTGGAATCAAGCAAATACTATTGCAGGCGAAATTGTTCAGAGAGGAGACGGAAGAGGAATGGATGAGTTGTATGTTGAAACAAAAGAAGGTTTTGTTCCTGTAACAAGTAAGAAATTGGGAATGAACTACAAAATTCCTATTTTATCTCAGGATATTCCAAGAGTTTATACAAGAGAGGAAGTTGAAGCTATACGAGGTTTTTCTTAAAATGACATACCAACGCCCTTTAACCGTCGAGGAAATGTGCAGGAAGCTGAAACCTGTATTTGGAAAAAAGATTGATAATTTGTATCTCAGGTATAGTCTTGCTGAGACGCGTGAGGAAAAAGATGAGCTTATGCATTTTGTCAACGCGTTGTATCAGAAAAATCTTTCGGTGCTTTTGAGCAAGAATGTTTTGCTTGAGCCGCCAACTGAAAAAGAAGTTGCAGGAGAATATCCTTTGGCGATGGTGAGTTATGCGAACAAGCAACTTTATCCGTTTGCTTTGAGGGAACACGATTGGCCTCGGCATGTTTGCATTTCAGGAATGTCAGGAAGCGGTAAGACTACTTTGGCGTTTCATATTCTTGAGAATTTTATTAGAAAAGACAAGCCGTTTTTGGTTTTTGATTGGAAGAAAAGTTTTAGGCCGCTGATGGCGATTGATGATAGTCTTGTAACATTTACTATCGGCGACGATTCTATTGCGAACAGATTTAAAATGAATATTCTTAGGCCGCCAGAAGGCATCGCACCTAAGGAATGGATTACTATTTTGTCTGATTTATTGGCGGAGAGTTTTTCTGTCAGCTTTGGTGTTCATAAAGTTTTGATAGAGACTATTGATGAATTATTTGAAGGTTGGAATGTTTATGGAAATAATAAAAATACTAATATTGAACCAGGAAAATATTATCCGACTTGGCAGCATGTTAAGAAAATGCTTGAGGATAAGTCGAAGAAATCGAGAGGAAGAGAAGCGACTTGGGTTGAGTCCGCGATGAGAATTGCGACGCTGTTGACTTTCGGAGCTTTTGGAAAAGTTGTTAATTACGACGGAGAAAAGAGCATTTCTGTTGAGGACATTCTTGATAAGAGAGTTATTCTTGAAATGAATTCTCTTGGTAATGTTGAGAAAAAGTTTTTCTGTGAATTTGTTTTGACTTATATTTACAAACTTAAGAAATCTAAACAGACTAGAATTTCAAATAGTTTTGATCATGCGATTCTTGTTGACGAAGCGCATAATATTTTTCTTAAAGATAAGACGACGTTTGTTAAAGAATCTGTTACTGATATGATTTATCGAGAGATGCGGGAGTATGGGACTTCTTTGATTTGTCTTGATCAGCATATTTCTAAGTTGAGTGATACTGTTAATGGGAATTCGGCATGTCATATTGCGTTTCAGCAACAACTTCCTCAGGATAGCCTTGACGTTTCGAGAATAATGTATTTGTTTGATAATAAGGAAATTTTTTCGCAGCTGCCTGTTGGTTCTGCTGTAGTGAAATTGTCTGAAAGGTATACGTCGCCTTTTTTGATTCAGGTTCCTTTTGCTAAATCAAGAAATATTGAAGTTACTAATGAAGATATTATAAAAAGATTAAAGAGTTTTGTGCTGCAGTTGCAAGTTGAAAGAAAAGACGACGAGGAATTTAATGAGAATTTAATTAAACCAGAGCAAGTTCCTGTTGAAATAAAAGTTGGAGGGGGTGGACTTGTTAAAGAAGTTAAAGTTGTTCGAGATTCTCAAGATGATTTGATTCAAAGAAGTATTATGGGGCAAATGAATGCATTGAATGATTCAGTTGTTGAAGATGTTAAAGTTCAGGAAACAGAAGAAGATATTTTTTCTCAACTTAAGGAATTAGTTGAACTTGCTGAAGCTCCTGAAGAAGAAATTTCTAAGCAAGATGTTCTTAGAAATTTTATCAATGAAAGGTTGGGTCTTGGAGAAGATTTTGATACTATAAGAGAGAAATTGATATTTTATAGTGATGAGGAAAATTTAGTGGAAATCCAGATTGCAATAAATGGTTTTGTCGAGGATAAGTCTTATAATGAATATCGTAATTTGTTACCACTAGAAAGTTTTAAAAAGTCCGAGATACCTCAAAATAATAGTGCAGAAATAAATATAAATAATAGAAACTTTGGTTATGAAAATACGGACCAGAAAGAGTTTTTAGATTATTTAAGACAAAATCCAAATCATAAAGACGCTACAGTTGAACTTTATGGGAAGATTGGATTTTCAGTTCGAAGGGGAAATAAGATTAAGAATGAACTTTTGGATAGAAATCTGATTACAATTAGAGAAGAAAAGAATCAGAAAGGCTGGAAGAAAATTATTCGGCTCGTGTAAAAAACACGGCAATTCATATTCAAACACATAAAAAACAAACAAAACACAAAAACAACCCACACAGATAAAGACACAACAATTTCATTGATTATCCAAGCTAACAAGCCCGAATAAAAAATATGCGAATTGAATCTTTGAATGAAGAAAGTGGAAAAGTGGAGATTTGCGTGTTGAAAAATACATGTGAAATACTCCTTAAAAAGAGACGACGAGAACACTTAGTTCTTTTATACATAGATGACATCATATCATTTTTCTTTTCCTTCTTGGAATACCTGAAATACCAACGTAATACGTATTCACATACGCGAAATACCTTTATTGTTTTACTTTATGTTAAGTAGTCCTAAATCTTAACATACTTTACTAATATTTGCTTGCTCATTATCATTCGCAAGAATCACTGCTCGAAATCCAACTCGCGCCCACGGTTTGAAATAAGTTCAACTATAGCCAAACCGTAAACACTCGGCTTGAATTTCTTCGTAAAAACGGTTTAAGACGAAAATCCTGACAGCGTCGGATTTGAGCCAGATATAATACGAACGACTTTGGAGTGAGTGGTTTTCTAAAAAGAAAGGAAGGTGAATCATGAAAAAGAAAAAACGAATAGCAAAAATCTGTACTCGTCGTCGGAAATCAAAAAAACAAAAATCGCCGACGGTGAAAGTGAAGGAGTTCAAGGAAAAGGTTTTATCCGGAGAAATTGTTCCGGATGAAGGCTGGTTGGTTCCTCGAGAAGTTGTCGAGGCAGAGTTAACGTGAAAAGGAGGAAGTAAATCATGAAGAACGTCATTGTAGTAATTGCGTTTGTGTTTGTGGTTTTTGTATTCTCTGAAATGTCGGGTGGCTTTACCGAACTTGTCCGGATTTTGTTTTCTCCGGAATGAAGATTGCACTCGCTCCAAAGTCGCTCGTGTTCATTATTGGCTCGAAGATTCTGTTTCACTTGAATCTTCTCGCTTAAATAAAATTAATGCGAAAATCCTGACAGCGTCGGATTTGAGCCAAGATTACACGAGCTTGCGAGTGAGTCATTGACGGGAAAGAAATTGTGTAAGGTGGAAAGGGGCTTCCCAAATTGATTCATCAACAGAATTTTGTTGGTGGGTTTTGGCATTGCCAAAGAAGTTCCCTTCCTGTAATTATCCCATCTCCTCTTTGGATTTGAGGAGAGAATGCTCGTCGCAACCTCCTGAGATGACTGGCGGACATCTCTCGAGCCTCTTCTCTCCTCGTTTTTCTTATTTTGCCTTAACACCCCATGGGGCGGGTTGATTCATTGCGGCCGAATCCCCGCCCATTTTTTCATACATTCCAACGTCCTTCCTGGACGTTTTTACGAGCCCGACTTGGAGCCGGTTGGGGGCTCGCATTTTTCAAAACAGCGATGCGAATTGCGTTGATGAAAATAGATTTGAAAACGAAAAACGAAAGCGAGGTGATTGAAATGGAAAATAAGGCAGATGTTCCCCTTTGGTTTTCGATCCTCTCGCTCTTTTTTGCAGGAGCGATGTTGATGTATCAAGGGTTTGTCGGCGAAGATGAAACTTACGTCAAGGGATTCATTTTCTTTTTGGGAGGAGGATTTTTATTCCTCTCTTTCACTTTGATTTATTTTTTCAAGAGGGGAGATTTCACGAAAGAGAATTAAGTCGCGACAGCGACGGAAAGAAAGGAGGTTAATGATTTGTCTAGTGTGTAGTTTGCCTTAGCAACCAGCAAAAGTCGCAGCGTAGCGCGACATCAATGTTTTTTTATCAACTTAAGGGGTTGTTCGATTATGGCAAAAGCAAAAAAGGGAAAAAATGGCAAGGCTCGACGGGGAAATGGGGTTGAGAAAAAAGTTAACATTCTCAAACCTTTCGAGATGGCTCGCGTATTGAGTGGCGTTGCTATTAAACATGAGCTAGAAAAAAGTGGAAGAGGAAAGGAGTTCCGAGTTTAACAAACGAGTTTAGGTGAATTCTAAAACTCGTGCTTGTCGGTGGCTTTTTGGTTTCAAAATTCAAGCCGCGAATTTCGTGGTTCTAATAATTTCTCCTTACGGGGAAAAGAATTTGTTCGCACTTCATGCTCAATATTAATTGCTTCACATCCTATTTCATTTGGATGTTCTGCTGATTAAGAATTAATGTCATAAACTTCTTCGACGGAAAACCATGACGAAGTCGGGTTTGGAGTTATTGATTACGAGCTTGCGAGTGCAAAGAAAGAAGGTTGTAAAATGAATCGCAAGAATGAGTGGTACGTGTTTCTTAGCGGGATGTTTTCCGCTCTGGTTATCTTTTTGGTTTACTTGTTCGGAGCAACCGACGCTTTCGCTGGCGAATCCAATGTGGAAGAACGACCGGCGATAATTCAACAGTCGGCTTCTCCGACGGTGCCACAAGTAGTGGATATGCGACGGCAGTCAACACAATCAGTTCAACAGCAAGTTCCCGCTCAGCCACCGTGGTTGAAGGAAAAAGGTACCCTCCTTCCTTTCGAGCAGCACGGATACTCGAAAGAGCAACTCGATGTGCAGGAAGGCGGATGTCATTGGTTGAAATGTCGCAGGGAAAAGTTTTGCGACAGCGTTTGCGGAGTCTTCGACGAGAGCGTCGGATTTGTAGCCCGAGGAATTTATCTTAAAGGGCACGAAATCCTTTGCGAAGAGGAGTGGCTCGATAAACAACGAGCTGATTTCGGATGCGTCGACGCTTGCAGACCAGCAACGCTGATTTGCGGTGGCGGTATCGTTGTGGACAAAGTGCTCGCGACTGGAGTTGGATTAGTAGAAACTTCCGTCGTGCAAGGACAGAAAATCGGCGTTCACACTTTCAATTTAGGAACGTCGCCGATTACTTGTACGCGAGCCAATCCGGTCCCGGTTTATCACATCGCCTCCGCAAACACCACCGGCATCGTCGCCGAGTAGTGGTTTCGTCAGGCAACCACCTGAACGGGCGTATAACCCGGAGCGAGGATAGTAATGAAACCATAAATACTGCCTCCTTATGGAAATAGTTATTGTCCTCGCTCAATTTTTTGTTTTGAAAATAATGCTCGCTCGTAAACTCGCGAGATTTAATCTGGCTCAACATCCTGTTTCACTCGGATGTTTCGCTTAGAAAATATTTAACACATTAACTTATTCTCAGCGAGGAGATTCAAATGAAATGGAATCTTCGAGCTATTAAGGATACGAGCGACTTTGGAGTGAGCCAAATTGAAACGAAGTCGAGCATGAAATTGAAACTAACTTCTCCGTCGATGAAAACAGAGACGTTGAGAGTTTTAAATAAATAAGAAATGAGGAGAGGCGAGTTAATCTTCTGACTAACTCTAAGAAAGGAGAAGTGTACAGCCATGCACTTACTTGTCTCTCCTCTTCAGTTTTTCCCCGTCGACGCTGTCACTTGCTTATCTTCCTGCTATTCAGCGTCGGCAGTTTTTCTAAAGCCACTTGCGGGAACCCACGCCATTTCAATATGGCATCGCCCGCACTTTTTCAAACAAACACGTCGAGGAATCGATGTGATTAGAATAGATTGGAGGGGAGTTCGCACTCACCCAAAGCCCCACTTTCTCTGAGTGTAGTTAAGCGAGCCCATCGTCTTGACAGAACTCCTCTCCTTCACTTCGAGAAAAGGAAAGGAAGGAGGTGATGCCGATTAAGCATCTTCAGAACAAAGCAGTATAATTCATGTCGACGGAGCTTTCATCAATACGCGCTTCGTAAAAGGTGGAAGCTCCGCCCTTTTTAAAAACACCCGCTTCGCTCGTGTTATCATTGGTTCGAAGATTCTGTTTCATTTGAATCTTCTCACTGACGACGGAAAGGATAACACAAAAACTCTTTGAAGTCTTTGTGCTTCAAAAAAAGAGTTATCTAAATAAATAATCTCACGAACTTGTGAGTGAGAAATTCTAACAAGAAGGAGGTTTTCATGAAGGAGAAAGTGAATTGTGAAGCGAGTTTTGGTACTATACACGTCGCATCGTCGACGCCGACTAGAGAAATCTGGCCGAATTTAATAAAAAGAAAGGAGAAGAAGAAAGAAGAACAGCCCGGCTGGAAGAAAAAACTTTCTGCCGTCGGGAAGTAGGCTCGCATCAGCGAGGTCCAGTTTTGATCAAGGAGCTGTTATGAAAAGGGGAACAAGTTTCACATTCTTCGGTTTAAAATGCAAGTCATATGATTACACCCGGAAGTTGATGCAGAAAGGAGGAAAGAAAACAAAGAACAAGAAGTAATAATAAGTAAACTCGCAATGCGAGGCTCAACTTTGAAAAGAGGTTGTCATGATGGAAAAAAAGAGTGGTAAAGAAGTATTTCGGGGAAGGAGAGGAGAAGAACTTCCTAAACCAAAGAAACAAAATGTCGGCACGAAACCGATACTTCTGGCTTCATATAAAGAACCAGAAGCTGTCGGTTTTCAAGATTGTGATCCGGTCTATTCTCCAATGAGTATAAGTCACGGAGATACCGGACGGGGGCCACTTGAAACTCAGCGTCGTTAAAACTTCGCGAAGAACGACGAGAGTTTTGAGAAAGGAAGGAGGTGATTGTTTTCATCAAAAGAAGAAGGGCCACCTTAAGGAAGGGGTTCAAAAGCCCAGAAATCGCAATGGTCTGAATTAGACCCTGAGGAAGTAAGAAGGAGTACAGATCATGAAGAAAATCGAAAGTCGCATTCGCGGAAGCACTGGTTTTGTTTTCGGACAAGGCCACGCCGTCAAACAGTCCATCTGCACCGACGTGATTTCCTCCAAAGCGTAACGAAGAAACGCCAGGAAAGAAACGTCGTAGGTAAGTGACGTATGGGAGGGGGCTCGGCCGCAATAAAGACTAAATGTCCTAAGCACGAAAAGCCGAGCTCCTCCTCGCAATCATACAATTCATATTAGATTCACACCCACCACCTCGCTTTGGAGACCAGCCTGTAGATAACAAATTATGGGCTGGTCTCCCCTTTTTTTGAAACTAAGAAACAGGCTGTCTAAAGTCCCAGCCACAGACAGTCCTGGGGCGTCCTTCATCCCGGTTTTCCCTCGTGGAGATGCCCCATTTTGAAATTAGCAGAGAGAGTTGTATGATTATAATTCTCTCTTTCAATATATTTTTTTATTCAAGATAGAATTACTTTTTTAAAGTAGTAACGTAATATTCCGCGATAGCTTAATGTAGAGCAGGTAGATGGAGTTCAAATCCTTCTCGCGGAATCAACTTGAAAACAAACACGCTTTGTGTGTGAAGTAATAAGTAGACTTGATAGGAAAGGAGACAATCATGAAGATTGTTCTTTGGGCGTTTTTTGTAGTAGTATCAATCATAGGGGCAATCGGATTATTAATTAGCTGGTTGTCTCGATTAGTAAGATCTCAAGAGCCGATAACTCGAAAGAATTCAGTTCCGGTTCTGAAACACGACGATGAAGAAGGAGATTAAAATGAAAAACCAAAATAAAGGTGAGTTAGGAGAAGGACGTTTCGAGAAAGTTGTGATAGGTGTTATTGTAACTATCGCAGCGATTTATTTCTTAGGTAAATTGTTTGGATTGTTTTAAAACGCGCTTGTCGCGTTCGAAGAAATTTAGATAGGGGAATAACCATGCAGACCAATAGCCACATTAAGAAAATCGCTAGCAAGAGAAAACGACCAAGAAGGGGGAAGCTAAAACGCCAACAGAAGAACCAAAGAAAAGAAGCTGAAAAAGAGCATCAAGATTGAATCTTGAAGAAAGGAGTCTGAGATGACTATTCTAGGTGCTTCAAAAAAGAAAATGTCTTTCGAGGAGTTTAAGTTTATTTCTCCTGGAGACATCGTCGTCTTTGTTAATTTAGATTCGTCCCTGGATTTTTTTACCCTCGGACAAAGATACGAAGTCCTTTGCACTAGTGGCAATATGATTATAGTCAAAGACGACAGGGGTATGGAAAGGAGATCCCACTTCAATAACTTTACGATTCACTGCGGGAGATAGGGAGAAGCGGAAGTTTTAGTTAAGGGGAGTGTGGGAAAAAGTTTAAGAAAAAATATTGGAGGTGACTTCGGAAAATACCAGAATAAGTAAAACTTAGTGTGTTGTTGCATGGCGACGATATACTATGTGCAGGTAAGTAGAATTGATGGAGGAAAGTGAGATGTTTATCACGTTTACGGTGATCGCTTTCTCCGGGTTCGGCATTTTATGCTTCTCTCTTGTTTTCGGAGGGGATCATGAATTCGATACCAGTGCGGATATTCATGTCGATGGAGATATCGATGGACACGGATTTGGCCGTTTTATGAGCATAAAACTCATTGCATCGTTTGCGACAGCTTTCGGTGCCGGCGGTGCAACGGCCAGTGGTTATGGTCTTCCGGGTTGGGTTTGTGTTCTGACAGGATTGGTTTGTGGTATTTTGCTGGTGATGGTTTCTGGCTATATCATAAACCTTTTCAAGAAGAACCAGTCCAACTCAGCGTATACGATTTCGAGTTTAAAGAATTCATTTGGAATCGTTACGCTTAGAATACCCGAAGATGGAACAGGAGAAATCCAGGTTTCATGCGGTGGGTTTTATCGTTCTTTGTCTGCACGAAGTGAGAACCGAACTGCGATAAAACAAGGGACTCATGTAGTTATCGTGGAGACAACCGACCCTGTTCTCGTTCGAGTGAAAGGTTCCTGAGTGTTCAGGGGCTAAGCTAGAAAGAATAATTGGAGATTGAAATGTTTAATACAATCCTCGGGAATCTGGTACTACCAGGAAGCATTTTGATGGTGATTGTTACCTTGGTGATCATCGTCAAAATCATGTCGCGGTATTACATCAAGGTGCCACCCAACAGAGTGTTGGTCATCTACGGTCGCCAGTACAGCATCAAGGTTGGCGCCGGGGGAAAGGAAGATGTTGTCAAGAGGGGTTTCAAAACAGTGACAGGTGGT
>Ga0209518_1003594_pt1 | contig 13173 bp, 17 predicted proteins | sample RifGroB1_FD_183993 | JGI IMG/M metagenome (GOLD analysis project Ga0209518, IMG submission 183993) | Groundwater microbial communities from Rifle, Colorado, USA - Groundwater B1 (SPAdes) (version 2) | ecosystem: Environmental > Aquatic > Deep subsurface > Groundwater | place: Rifle, Colorado... | reverse complement strand
GAGAACCCGGCAAGGCCGTTCCCCGAGTCGGTTATTGAGTCGTTACCCGCGCCGCCGTCAGCGAAGGCGATGGTGGTAATGGTGCCGACTGTATCCTGCGCGGTAGCCTTACCTGCGGCCAGGGCGTCAACCATTGCCTTTGAGAGCTTGACCGCGGCCCCGGCATTGCCAGGAATCAGCAGTGCAAGCAGTGCAAGAGCAAGTCCAATTTTCTTGAATACCTTCATAGAAACCTCCTTATCAGGTCAACGGAAGAGTGATTGAGAAACTGTTGATATCCACCGAGATCCCGGAGGTGATCGTGGTCCCGCCCGGCATCCAGATTTCGGCGTTGCTCTCGATGGTGGAGATCCTGCCGTCCATGCGCGCCGCTGAGGTAGAGGCCCCGGTAACAACCGTGTTGGCATGGAGCCTGCACCACGCAGAACTCAGAGTCGCCAATCCCGTTCCGGACAGCAGCATTGCTGCCCCGGTCGCTGGGTCAAGCATCCTCTCCACGGTTCGATCCGACACCTGCCGGAGGTTGATGCCGTATTCCGGGGAGCCCGAGACGAAGGTTCCGCCAGTCCGTGAGATAATAGCCAGCAGCGTGCCGTTCTCGATCTGGTCGGCGTCGGTCGGCCTGGACCCGGAGTAGACGTACAGCACGGAATTTCGCATGATGTCACAGAACGAACCATGACTGATGACCGAAAGGACAACCGGATCGCCGGCGCCCTCCGTGGCCAGGTAGCCGGCCGGGATCTCAATCGCCCCCGCGGCAACCGTCTTGATCGGCGCCACGATATTGTTGGACGTGGACCCCTTGATGGAGAGCCAGTAATACGGATAGTCAGCGAATACCGCCAATCCGTTGCCCGAATCGAGCACCTGATCATTGCCACCGGTGCCGGTCCCGTCGCCAAAGCTGATTGTCGCCGCTGCCAACTGGACCGGGATCGCCGGGGCCTTATTGGCCATCGCGTTGAGCAAGCCCGTTGAAAAATTCCAAGCCATTATGTGCCTCCTGAAGAAATCTCGTTTCTCCCAAGAGGCCGACCTGGCGTGTTGAGTGGATGTCTATTTGCCGGACCTGGACAGGGCGGGCGGAATAGTTATTTTTGTGCTTCTTTCAATGCCTGTTCCGCCAGGGCGATGAACTGCTTCGCCACGCGGATCAATATTTTCAGTATGGTTTCAGCGGTCATCCGTTCACCAGTCCATGAGATCTTGCGACATACTCAACGTCTATCGTATCAATGCTGAAATCGCCGCCCAGCAAGTTTTCAACCTTCACGGTCCAGTACCGGCCGGAAAGGTTGCTCAGCACTTTAATCCGCCGTCTTGATTGCGTCGTTTTGGTTGGGCTCAGAATTTTAGTTGCGCTGCAACCTTCGTCAGTCGTGACCGTAACCTGCAGGTCAAGCTCCGCTTCAAGCCCGAAATACAGATACCAAAGCCGTTTTGGATGCGAGTCCCCGAAGTCCGTCAGAACAGGAGCAAATGATGCTGAAATCGCCGTGCCGTTATCCGAATCGCCGCCGATCTTGTACAGGCCAGCGGCCGACGCGGCCAGGTAGTAATCGCCAAACCGGCAGTACGAATTGAAATTGTGATTGGTGTACTGCGTTGCCGCCTTCTCCGTCAGCGGCCCGCGCTCAATGCTGGTGCAGAGCGTCACGCAATCCTGATATGAGCCGAGCAGGTACGGCCCCATGAGCAAGGTTGCCCCTGAACCAGCATCATGCCCGGTCAATGACACCTTGCTTTCGGTCATGTTGACCATTGCCCCATCTGGCATCCCGACACATACGCCGGTCTTCGATAACCAGAAGGAGCATAGCCCTGGCGACTGCAGCCCGAGCCGTAGCCCTTCCGCAAGATCGTGACATGCGGAGTTGGCCACCGCTGGGTAATTGGCTATCTGGTCGCACCGCGGACGCTCGCCGGCCGTGTTGATGAAGTATGTTTTCTTGGCCGTTGAGACAAAAGCCCCGGACTTGACCGGCGCACCCATGATGATTGTGGAGTCAAGCCGGAATTGTCGCGTTCCAAGTTTGAACAGGCTCGGCTCCGTCACTTCCGAGTAATAAACCGTGTCGCCAACCGCAACGAACGCACGTCCACCGCAGAACCAAGTAAGCGAGCCGATAGGAGCAGCATAATACGGCTCCAGTTCGTCAGGATGTTCGTACCCTTTCTTCGACCAGGCAGCGGACACGCTGTTTTCGATAACCCCGTTCTGCGTCTTGTTGGTGTAGTTGACCCGCTTCCCGGTATCGGAAAAGGAAATGCGGTCGCCAGACAGCCCAGATCGGACCCCGAGCAGGCTCAGGTCTTCTTTGACCTGATAGAGCAGCCCATCCTTGCCGACGAAACAATCTCCCCCGTTGCAAAACAGAGAATGGAAGTTCCCTGCCTGAAGCAGAGAATACCCCTGCCGCCGGCTGACCCTGCCGTTGCTCTCAATATTCATATCAAGCGCTAACTGTAAATCAGATACCCCGGTCTTCGGATCAAACTTTATCCGGGCCGGATCGTCTACCGTGTTGAGGCCGCTGGCGCCGGTGAAGATCCGTTTCAATTCCAGTCCTCGGTGATACAATCCGCATCATCACGGATGAATGACGGCTCGCCATCCGCGGCGCCGATAAACCGGGAGAGGTCGGTCATCGCCGCCTGAAACTCGCCCTTGTAATAATCGGTATTGACCTTTGAACCCTCAACTCCGTCCTCTTTGTCCTCATACCACCTGGCCAGAACATAGTTGACCAGAAGCCGTTCATGGAGATGCGCTGGCAGACCATCGGGCGTGCTCGCGTCAAGAGCCATCGCCACCGGCAACCGATGAAACCAGAGCGTAATCGTCTGCGCAGCCGTAGGAATAGGATTGTAATAGAGCGTGTTCCCTTTGAGGCAGACCGCCGAGACAGCCGAACCGGTACGGGTCAGATTGTCGTAATCGTCCATCATCTTAATGAACGAATCGTAAACCGTTATTTTGTTTCCGCTCGCATCCGTTACCCGGAATAATCCCCGGTGATAGGTTGCCGGCATGGATACATTGTGATTGGTGTCCGTGTCAACCGTGGCGCTTGACAGCAGATCAGGCAACGGCGCAAGAGTGGGCAGGCCCCAGTTACGAGGCCCGCCCCCTGCGATGTCAAGAACACCCCTGTTCAGCGATGCAAGGATATCGGTCGAGGAGAAGCTGGAGTCATCCGCCTTTCCCGATATTGCTGCTACCAGTTCGCCCTTGTTCATGGCTTACCGGCAGTACGGGTCAACGTCAATGTAGCCGCTGAAGGTCGCCGCCACGGTGCAATCAGAGAATGTCAAGCAGAGGACATCCCCGGCGTTCACGGTTTTGGTGCCATACGTTGCATCTGCCGCATAGGTCCCGGTCGCGCCGGCAGCGATGGTTGATCCAAACGTCAAGGTGCCTATTGTCTGGCTGTTTTCGCTGAGAACGATAGTCTCTGCGTCGCCCGGGTCAACAGAGCACGCAGCCTGCATTCCCAGTACCTTGCAATCAAACGGTGCCGGGATGTAATAGACAAGCGAGCTCCCGTTTGCGCTCAAAAGCTGGAAATCAATACGATATTGTCCTGCCATTTTGGTTCTCCTTTATCTGCAATACGGGTCAAAGTCGATGTACCCGCAATAGGTTGAGGCCGCCGTAAGCTGGGTGATGACAACCTGGATAACGTCGCCGGCATTTACCGTCTTCGTTCCATAAGTCGCGTCAGCCGCATACGTTCCGGTTGCACCGGCAGTGGCGCCGGTTACATAGGTAAGAACGCCGATGTCCTGGCTATTCTCGGAAAGGGTGATGGTCTCAACCCCGGTATGATCCCCGGAGTTTGACGCCTGCACCCCCAATACCTTGAGGTCAACAGGGGCGACGATATAAAAAGTCGCGGCGCCACCGGTTGAGCCGACAAGGCAAAAATCAAGTCTGTACTGTCCTGCCATTGTGGTTCCTCCATTAAGGGGGAGGGCTATCCCCTCCCCCTGTCCTTGTCGGGGTTATGCCGGTTCGGTCACGCCAGTGTAGCGGGCATGGGCCTTGCGGTGATCGGTCACAAGCTGGCCACTCCACCGGGTGTTTGCGGTCAGGGTGTCCGGGGTCAGCCGGTCCTTCTCCCAAACGGGCTTGGTGAAGTTGTAGTTCTTGTGGGTCATGATCTTCAGGTGGCGTAGGTTCAGCGCATCCACCACGCCGGAGGTCTGATTGTCATCACCGACAACCGGGGCGCCTTCGTGCAGGATGTTGGCGAAACCGGCCTCAACCAGCTTGGCATCACTGAACCGCTGCTGGACCTGCAGGACGCGGGTATAGCCATCCTTCAGGGTGTTGGTGGTCACGACCAGGTTCGGGGCGGCGGCGGCGGACTGCCCGACACGCGCCAGGGCGAAGAGGTTCTGCATCACCTTGAAGGAAATGGCAACCGCGTTGGCGGAACTGTTCGCCGCCCACAGTGCCATATCGTCTTGGGCGATCTCGCCGTAGGCCGTAGCGGTTACGGTGCTGAACATGTTTCCCAATCCGAGAATTGAATCATCATCAGCAGCAGAGGCATAGACATGGGCTCCCATGTTGTCGCGGATGGTTTTCTCGATGTTACGCATCTTAGCCATAACCAGGTAAACCATGGCCGCTTCGCCTTCGTTCTCCCGCTGGTCTTCCAGGTCGATGGTGTTGCTGGCATACTCACCAGCCCACCGGAACCTGGCCGCGTTGATGATATCGACCTTGGCCGCGTTGATGGTCGTGGTCTTGCCGTAGCTGCCACCGTTTGCCTTGGCGTGCTCCAGGAAGACACGGATAGACCGGCCGCCGTCAACCAGATCAGATCCCTTGACCAGGTTCATCTCCATGCCACCATTGCCCATCAGCTTGTAGAGCAGGATGTTTTCGGTGAAATAGATATCGCTGGTTCGCTTTTCCCAATAATCATTTGTTGCCAGTTTTGTTATCGTGAAGGAATTTAACCTTCACTTCTGCGCCTTTATTTATACGCGCAGCTCAGACTATATCATCCCACTGATTCTATGGGCGGTGCGCTCGTGTCGGTTCATAGCCATAGCGTTTTGCTTCAGGCCGTATCCGTTAGTCGTTGGAGCTTCCGGGGCGTTTCCATCCCGGCTTGCCTGCTGATTACCCTGTCGGGCTTCCCAGCAATTCACACCGTTTGCAAAGTGAATTTCCCTGTGGCATTTTTTACAAAGAGTTACCCCGCGAGCATTTTTATGCGCCCCTATGATAAGGTCGGCCAGTTCTTCCTTATTGCTTTCGACAGAAAGCCCAGGATTATCAGTTAGAACCCTATCACGAATATCGCTCATCCTGTCCAGATGGTGCACATGCAAGTTTTGCTTAGAGCCGCATTTTGTGCACACATAGCCATCCCTTGCGAGAATATCCCGCTTCCAAGAACGCCACAGCTTGTTGGCTATGGTTGTGTAGAAGTTCGTTTTCCCGCCCTTCCACCACATATGCGACTCGCCGGCTCTTGACTTCAAAGAGCACACATTGCATCGCTTCTGGTTTCTTTTTTTGATGACTTTTCCGCAATCTTGACAGGTATGCGGGGAATCATACTTCCTTTGAGCTGCGCCTATCTTTGCCCTGACTTCTGCCGTAAATACGACAGGAGGGGCATTTTCGCCTTTGACTCGCTTCAGGTCTTCAGGATTCATCCTGAGACCTTTCCGCATAGCGAAGCCGTGAATCGTATTCCGCTTCTTCCCCATGATTCTGCTCAATGCAACAGAACCCTTGGTTGAATACCATTCGCAGATATACGCCTGCTCATCGGTAGTTAAATGCTCGTGTTTTGCAGTAATGGACAACCTTTCCGCCGCATGTTTCACGCTCTCTGCGGTACGGCCAAGAGCTTCAGCGCAGAACTTAATTGCGTCCCCGCTGTAGTTCTTTTTCAAGAACTGCTCTTCGTCTGCTGTCCATTTCTTTTTTACCATGGAATCACCATTTCACTTTGGGCCTACAAATTAAGCCTCAAGCTGCGTCAAACTAAGTGCCATTTTCGTTACTCCTTATGTTTGCACACCCCTTACCGCAGCGAGCATGGATTCTCGAAGCTCGCGCGGGTCGTTCGTGCGCTTGTTGTTGGTTTGCTGGATTGAATTTCCAGGTTTCGTTAATACTTTTTCGGTCGCCTCGGACCCCTTGCGGATTCGCTCGGACTCTGCCGTGGCCTGCCGCATGGCTTCCTGAGCTTTGTAGGCGTAGTACGCGGAGAACTTGTCGTGCATCGGGTTCTGTTTCATGATTTCATCCAAGGCCCCGGAGTTGACTACCTCCTGGTAATCCTTGTGCTCGCCATAAAACTTTTCAACCACCGTCTGCATGTCACGGTCGGCCAGGGTGTTGTTGAACTCACCCCGGAGCCGTTCGATTTCCACCTGTGCCTGTTTTTGGGTCATCCCCGCAACCTGCTGGGCGGTAATCTGGTTGCTCTGCTTCATCGCTTCGGCAAACGTGATGTCCCCGTCCTCGTACTGTTTCGCCAAAGAGTTCAGCATCCCGTCATAGTCAACGGGCGCCTCCTCTTTTTTGGCCGGTGCTGGACTCTCAGCGCGTTGGCTTAACATCTGCTCGTAAGCAGCGGCCTTGCCGCGCAGCTCGCCAAGTTCACCGGACCTTTTGCCCTCCATCTTCTGCAGTTCGGTGTACGCAGTCTCCAACTCTTCGGGCGACTTGTACTTGCCTGCGAAAAGGCGGGCTTCCGCCTGCGCTGGTGTTTCAACAGCCGTTTCCTTTTCAGGGGGCAGCGAGCCTGCAGGGATAATGTTCTCGTCTTTCATCTCCAATCCTCCAGCGGGGGGCGCACACCGTATCCCGCCATTTACTTTGCCGCGCTTCAGGGGCGCGGAATCCCTTTACCCGGCTTCAACTATTCCGTTGTCGCGCAGGTATCGTTTATAAGCCACTCGGTCAGTTATCGGGCGCACATCGGTTCCCTTTGGGAGCAGATTGGCGGTTGCCGAAGATAACCACGGTGGCTCATCTCTTTGTATATTCGCTGAAATAATCCTCTCAGCACTTGCCCCGCACTCAGGGCATATCTCAAACTGCTTGCGGTCATCGATCTTCCGAATGACGGCGAATGTCTCGTTGCAGCACCCGCAAAAATGTTCATACAGTGGCATATTGCGTCCCGTACCAGCCTGGATCTCCGAACTCTTCAACCTCTACGCTGTCAATCGTCCCGTCCTTGATAACCTTGTACCGCATCCCTGGTTTAAGGTTGCAAAGCACAGCCATCCCGCTTCCAGTGATGAACCGGCCATCAGAAGGTCGGAAGTCATTATTCACCCTGACAATATCTCCTCGCTTGAATACTTGAAGCGTCACCTCGACCTCCACCCCTCGGACCATACGTGTCGCCCCCATCAGAACTTGCTCCTCTCATACCCGCCTTTGCACCGGCCCTGAGGGAACATACTTCCGACCTTCGGCATTGCCGGCTTGCACATCCCGCCGCACTCTGGGCATTTGACATGCTTCGGCTTGGCGGTCATCTTGCAGATGTGCTCAACCGTTTCCTGGCATTCTTTGCAGAAGTATTCGTAGGTCATGGCAACTTTCGCCCATCCTCGCCAGACATTGTGCCGTTGGCATGTATCGTGGCATAGCACCGGCCATCGCCCAATTTCCTCTCAACAGCACAAACTCGGTCATCCATTCTCAAGAACCACTCTTGTATTTGGGCAAATCTTCCTTTTGCTTTCCTCTGCTCCTTCTCAACGGCTTTAATCGCATCCGGATGTACATCTTTTCGCGGGTACATAAAATCAATCCAATCCCCTGCGGTACTTGCTCCCGTCGCACAGCAACGGCCGCCCACCTTATCCTCCAGCTTTATGACTCGTTCGTTAATCCTCTCGAGCATGCCGTTCAGCCCGTTTTTATCTGTCTCCAGCGCATCAAGCCGTGCGTTCAACTTCTCTATTTTTTCTAGCATATAAAGGTAATCGTTTTGGCTGGCTTTCGGCTCTTCGGTGTAGTGGTATTCATCCTCGCCATCGTAGGAATGCTCCCGTGAAGAGCTCTCGCCAATGCTGGCGCTCATGCCAGTAAGCAATGAGCTTGTCCTGAGGTTATCGTTGATTTCGTTCATGGCTTTGGCAAGTTCTTCACGGTATTTCCCGACTTGCTCCTGGGTAGCCCCGTACTTTTCTGCCAAACTTTCATCACGGGTTTCGCTTCCGGCAGCGTAAATCCCTCCGCCGAGATCAACCAAGCCGTCCTTCTCTTTTGAAAGCAGCGAAAGGACGACATCCGCTTTCCCTTTAGACTCCCCGCTTAGTGACGTTCCCGTCGTGATGCAGCGAAGAAGACCCATTATTTCACCAAACATTGCGTCTGATAACTGAATCATTATTTCCTCCTCCCTTTTCCTTTTCGCCCGCACCCCGATGAAGCCCCTCTCAACAAGAGCATCGAGCATCGCTTTCGCTCCTGCCCTCCAAAACTCAAGCCCGGAAATGGTATCCTTTTCATCTTCTGGGAACTCGTTAAGCCAATCGTCAAACGTCATTCCACTTCCCCCTGATAAGCCACCGGAACCCCAGGCTGAGGCTGCGCGCTTATCGGGCTATCCTGCGGCCCATTGCCAGGGCCGCCCTGCGGCTGCATCAGCACCGCCAATAGCTCTTGCGCCTGGTCCTCCGGGAATCCAGCCTGAATCAATACCTGGATGGCCTGCTCAAGCTGCTTCTCACCCATCCTTTCGATAATCTGCTTATGGCCCGGGAAGTTCAGCGTTTCGAGCAAAGCCTGCTGGTCAATCGCGCTCTTTCCAAACAGTTCAACAGCCTGCTCTTGGCGCTGCAATTCGGTCTTGTGAATCGTGCTGCCGGCCTCGACCATGTAAGCAAACTTTCGCCCCAGGTATTCGACACCCCGGAACGGCACGGCCTCGCCCTCGACATCTACCAGTCCGGCGTCATGCCCATGGTTCTGCCACATGCTGATAGCGCAGCTTCCGCGCTGGCTCACCATGTAATCAATCGCGTTGATTTTGTGCTGGATCAGGACTTGATTGCGCTCCTGCAGGGCCACAATGGCACTCGCCGCCCGGACGCCTGGAGGGTTTGCCCCGCGGTCGGCATCCTGGATTGCGTATACCCGGTCAAACAGGCCCATGAGCATGTCAAGCACTTGGAACATCTGCCCGTTCATCGGCGGCATGGGGACAACGCGAATCCCCGCTGCCGCTTCCGCTGTTTCCGGGAACAGAACAAGGCCTGGCTCGCTGCTCAGATTGTTTTTAGTGATTCCGGACTTCGGTGGGATAACCAGTATCCCGGTCATCGAACGCATGAAATACTTGATGATCCGGGAAACAATCTCATCAATCTTAAAAATCAGGTCTGCCGTCTGGTCTGCTGCCGAGAATCCCCAGATTGACGTGGTATCGTCGTAGCTGTTCGCCTTGTAGAATGGGAGCCGGTCGAACAGGTAACAGGTCTTGACCAGTTCTTCGTTCAGCTCTGGGTTTATCGAAGGGTTCGCAAGGTCGGCCAGGAGCAGTTGCCCTTCATTCGTCACGGTGATTACCCGAATCCCGCCCGGGTATTTCAGCTTCTCAACCTCAACCTCGCCCATTATCGGTTTGCCTTCCGGGTCAACTCCTATTTCCTTTGTTTCCCACACCTTGATCTTTGTCGGATCTCTTACCCATACCTCTACGGCCAGCGCCCGGTTGTCCCGGTATTCAGTCCCGGCTTTGTCAAGCGTGTTCAAAACCACCTTGCCCTGAACGGTATAATCTCCGGCTCTGACTGTCGGTGCGTATTCCTCCCGGTCCTCGCCCAGAATGGAGTAAACATCACTCGGCTCCACATCCTCAACGCCGTATTTTGCTTCCAGCGCCTCGCAGCTATCCGGGTAAGCATGGCAGAAATAGGGCATATCCGCCCCGATGTCCTCATAATATCCAGGCGCAGGGAAGCAAGCGAACGGATCGAGCACGATAATGCCGGGCTGCTTCCGCTTGCTGTCCCAGTACGCCTTTTCAAACGTGATACCGTATTTCTCACTCTTCAGGGTCGTGGTCCGCAACTTTGGCTGTTGCGCTGAATCCTCCCACCATTTTCGGAGCATGGCGGTAAGCGTCTTGTCGGCGCTGTCCCCTATCCCGTCCAGGTCAATACACTCGGCAATCGGTTTTCTGCTGGTGATATTGGCAACCGTCCGCTGCACATTGCTAAAAAACAGGTTGACGCTGATCGTGCTCTTTTTCTTCTTCTGGCCCCAGTGGTCCCCGCGGTAGAGCATGTAATTCCGCTTTGCCGTATCTGGCCATTTCAACCGGTCCTTCTCGTCCCTGGCGTTCTCGAACAAACCCCACGCCCACTTTGCCACGTCTTTGTGGCCAGCGGGCGGCGGATTGATCAATGACCACTTCTTGTCAGCCATTCACTTCACCCTTGCGTGGCCGGCCGCCCTTGCGCTTGATCTCGCCGGTGACATGCGCTGCCTGGAATATCTCGTTTGGCATGGTGGCCATCGCCTCCCTTGCCTTGATCTTCGGAAACCCTGAACCATTACCGTACAGCGTCCCGCAGCCAGGGCATTCCAGCGCACCGTATACAGAATCCTCGTTCTCCGGGAAACTTGACCACCCGTATCCGCGCCATGGCTGCTTCATCCTGAAATTGTAGCCCTTCGCCGGCTGCTTCGGGTCGTACCCGGGCCGCGTCTCATGGAAACTCTGCCCGCAACCGTCGCAGATCACGTCATAGATTACAGTTGGCATCCCAGGGAAACTCATTGCTTACCTCCGAACATTTCGCGGAATCGCAGGTTGCGGGTAAGGATTTCTCCCGGCAGCGGCTTTTCCTCTGCATCGTCAAACGCGCCAACGTCCTCTAGGTGCACAGCCGTCCCGGTATCATCCGAAGGCCGCGGCCCCATGATATAGCCGTCCTCACGCTTTGTCCGGTATACTGCATAAGCCCCGATTGCTACGGCGCCGAGTAGCAGCAGCCCGAGGAAGACAACCCCTCCGACTCCTACCGCTATCAATGCTATGATTTCCCAGGTTGTCATTGCCTCTCCATCAATCCATGACACAAGATGTCCCGGCCATCTCTTCCATTCCGGTAATCTTACGCCAATCCTTTTCAGCCTGACTCAATAGCCGCTCTGGCTCTGCAGCCTGGACCGGATACGCGAACGATAACCCCAAGGCGTCTGCATGGTCAGGCGACGGCAGGCCGCGCAGCTTGATAGAATCCTTCGATTCCAGCTGCATTTTGCCTTTGCCGGTGACAAAATATTCAGGCGCGGTCAGGTCATCAATCAACTGCTGATCGTCCGGGATGCACCCCCCTGACTCCAGCCATTCTCGCATCTCCCACCACATTTCCATCCGCTTATTGAGATGGCGCTGGTCATCAGGTGAGTTGCTGCCGTTTACGCCGGTCACTTTGTATTTGAGCTGCCGCAGCCGGTCAACCACTCCAGCCCCCAACCCTGTTTCATCAACGAATACCGCTTGCGGGCTCCAGTCCTGGATCTCATGCGCGATCTTCTCCGCAACGTACATCGTATCCCTTCCGCGCATGACCATTGGTTTCCAGGTCTTCAACCCTTGCCTGCGGAAAATTACCGTTGCATCATCGCCAAACCTCGCCACGTCACAGGTAAGGATTTTCGGCGCAAACCAGTACGAGGCTTCAGGTATATGTTTTCCCGCTGCGTCTTCGGCCAAACCCCTGCCTATCAACTGCACCACTGCCTGCTGCGGGAACAGCCCGCGGACACGGACCCTGAAGAAGTCTGAGTCCTCCCCGTAGTCCTCTGCCCATTCGGCAATCTGCTTCTGGTCGGCGTACTTGCATTTACGGGTATCGAGATACTTTCCATTCCACCGATGCCGGCGCTTATGGAAACAGTCATAAAACGCGCCATCCGGCCTGGTCGGGTTCCCAAATACCAGCCACTTCCGATATCCGCCCTCGGTAGCTGTAGCGCCTTCCGCAACCTCCCAGATAGACCGCTCAACCGCGCTCGCCTCATCAAACACCTGCAGCACATATTTTTCATGCGCCCCGGCGAACGACTCGGAGTTGTGTGGAGTGTTTGGAACTGCAGCGGCGAACCATGTTTCTTTCGCTCCCTTCAGGGAAAACGTGGTTGCCGACCACTCGAACCAGTCTTTTACTAGGCTGTTGTTCCACCACTTCGCCAACTCTCGCCAAGTCTTCTGTGCGAGCTGCTTTTCAGTGTTAGCGGTAACGATTATTTGCGGATCAGAATGTACGCAGATGAAATACTGGATTATGCCGGCGGTAAACGCGCTTTTGCCGGATGAATGGCCGGATGAAATGGCATGGCGGTCATGCTGGTGGAACTCATCGCACAATTCACGCTGCCACTCGTCCAGGTCCATGCCGAGTATTTCTTCCATGAACAGAGCTGGCTTGCCGTAGTAACGATCCCTGACTGCCTTCGCGTTCTCTGGTGTCGGGGCGATCTGTTCTCTCACTGCGCCACCCCTGCAGCCCTCAGCGCATCAGCGAGGCTCTTGCCTTTCTGCTCGTTGTCTTTCTCGAAAAGGCCGACATGCTTACCCAAAAGATCGGCCCCCTTGAGTATTGCCGCCGCATCGAAAGCGTACGCGGGGGCAACTTCTCCTGTAGGCAGCTCGACCATTACCGGATTCCCTGATTTATCCGTGACAGGTTTTGCTTGTCTGCACCTGTCAATCGTTTCCGTGATAATTTCCAGCACATAATCTTGATCAACTTGGGTTCTTTCGGCACGGGAGGCTTTGGCTTCAGCTATTGCGGTAGCTATGTCAGGTTTCGTCAAGTTTTCTTTTGCTATCTGCCGCGCTGATTTTTTGCTGTATCCTGCCCTTATAGCCGCTTGCGCTCCGTTCAGGTCAACAAGGTATTCTCTTACGAAAGCCTGCTGTTTTGCGGTTAAATTGCTCATCCTCTACCCCATGAGCAATTTGCATTCCCGGCCTTGATGTAGACCTGGCAGAAGGATTCCTGTTTCGGGGCCAATGCCACTATTCAATCCCCATCGCTTCGCGCATTTCCTTCTGCGCGTCCTTCTGCCCGGCTTCAAACTCGGCTTCACATACTGCTGCAATCTGGAGAGCTTTGATGTCGCTGTCACACCGGTACACAACCTCGGCATAATCACGC
>Ga0209518_1003592_pt1 | contig 13175 bp, 7 predicted proteins | sample RifGroB1_FD_183993 | JGI IMG/M metagenome (GOLD analysis project Ga0209518, IMG submission 183993) | Groundwater microbial communities from Rifle, Colorado, USA - Groundwater B1 (SPAdes) (version 2) | ecosystem: Environmental > Aquatic > Deep subsurface > Groundwater | place: Rifle, Colorado... | reverse complement strand
GGTTTTATGGGTCTAATCAGTCTATACAACAATATAAAATTTTTATTTATACTCCAACCGGTTTGAACATCTATTGAACGAGGGTAAACCATCCTGTTTGGCTGATTTAGATATATGATATAAGGTTTTTTGAGAAGTTTGGAACAGACCCAGGCAAACCAAACACCCGGTTGATTTTCTCCGATAAAAATATCGTATTTCAAAAACTTAAAAATTAAAAACGGCATTAAAAGCGATGAAATGCCCATATCAATTGCGTCTCTGAACGGAATCCATTCGGGAAACGAAAATAAAATGGGTTTTGGATTAGCCTTTTTCAAAAGGTCAGGATAGCAATTATCCAAATCAATTGCAGGAGCGAAAAGATCTACTTTATATCCTTTCTTGCGAAGACCTAAAACTCCTTCAATTGCAATGCGTTCACCACCACCTGAATAAACAAATGAGCAGTGGAAAAATGCAATTTTAGGTTTTTTGTTTTTGGCCATATGAATGTTTTTTAGACCTTATCTTTGCATTCTAATGGTTTTCAACCAACTGGCAACAACCATTATCCCTTCTTTCAGATCAGTTTTTGGTACCCACCCCACCGTTTTTTCAATTTTAGAAGGATCCATTTCGCGTCGCACTGCAGTAATATCTTTCGTCAAAACAGTTTTATATTTAAATTCTCTTCCGTCGCCAATCAATTGCCAGATAAGTTTTGCCAAATCGATAATTTTTGTAGCTTTGCGTGGACCAATGTTGAAATCCTGATTAATGACTTTTTTATTTCCTTTAACTGCCTCTCTAAAAAGTAAGGCTGTAGCATTAACAGCATCGTCAATATAAGTAAACGGTCTTGTGGCCATTGGATCGCCAATTAGTTCAATCGGATATTGACCATTTAACACTTTATCAACTAAAGCTGGTATTACATGGATATCACCAGGGGTTGATCCTTTGGCATCCTCACCTGCTCCATATATATTGTGGTAACGCATGATTACGTAATCTAAACCATATTGTTCTTTAAATGACCTACAAAAATATTCACCGATTAATTTTGAGGCACCATAAATATTTGTGGGTGGATTGATTTTCCAGAAATCTTCCTCTATATAAGGAAATTTCGTAGAATTTTGAAAAACCATTGAACTTCCGGAATAAATAACCGCTTTGATCTTGTTATCCCTCATAGCCGGATATAAATTAGCATCAATAGCACAATTTTCCTGTAAAATATCGGCCTGAAATGTTCTCATGTAAGTCAAGGGGCCTATATTCGCTGCCAGGTGAATAACATAATCTATATTTTTAAGGCATATTTCACAAACCACTTTCGAGGTTAAATCTCCGTGAATTATTTTAATTTTTTTTGGGAAATTAATCTTTCTTTCCCTGGGATGTACTTTATCAACAACTGTTACAATTTCCCCCTCTTGGGAAAGCTTTTGGGCCAACCTGCTTCCGACATAGCCTGACCCTCCTGTAATTAAGACTCGAGTTGATTTCATATAGAATCATTATGAACTATAGCAGATGGAAAAAGTTCTTCAATATGTATTGATAAAAAAATAAAAATATTAATCAAAGAGAAAATTTAAAGAAGTAATTAACTCAAATAAAAATGGTTAAGTCACAAACGAAGGATCAGATTATGAAAACAGATTTAAATCATGAAAAATATTTTATTGGTTTGCAAAACATTCCAGATATCACAAATTAAAGCTTTGCCTCCAACGTATTGTTTCAATATGTTTAAATTTAGCTTTTTATATTCGTTATGGTCAACAGAAATAAAAATTCCACCTACGTTTTTCAAAATTTTTTTAAGATCTCCCTTATTCGTGTACGGGTCATGAGTAACGACTTTTGACCCTGCATTTTCCAATAATTTTCTAAGTTTTAGAGAAAGTGAATCTCTTTCATCATCTATGTCCTTTTTAAAAGTCAGCCCCAATAGCGCAATTTTACTATCCATTAGTTCACATTTTTCTTGAAATTTTGAGATAAAGTAATCAGGCAAATTGTGATTTATATGATAAGACCCTGTTATCATTGTATTAAATGGAGTCTGATGCTTTAAGAAAAAACTGTCCTTAACAAGACATGGTCCTGCAGCGAATCCCGGAAGCGGTATGCCTCCCCTTTTGTATCCCTGGTTGGCAGTTGCCAGTACTTTGTGTATATCAGATCCGAAATGATCGGCGATCATCATAAGTTCATTGGAAAGAGCAAAGGTCGAATAACGAAAGGTATTTAAAGATAACTTTGCTAGCTCTGCGGTTAAAGTGTCTGTTTCTATTACACTGGGGGCAAAAGATTTAAATAATTCTTTTGCTTTTTTTGCTCCTTTTTTCTCAAAGCTGCCGATTATTTGTGGAAGATCCAATAACTCTTCAATAGCTTTGCCTTCCATTAATCTCTCCGGAGCATAAACCAAAAGTACATTCTTTTTGATATTGTTTTTAATATATTTTAATGTTTTTTCGGTTCCTTTTGGTTCAACAGTGCTTCTTAAAACAATCAGTGTATCCTTTTTGAGATATTTTTTTATTTGTCCGATAACCTCATAAACACTATTTGTCCTGGGTGAAAAATCCGAGTCCATTTGCGTTCCTATGGTAATAATTACTGCTTCACAACTTTTAATCGAAGCATAATCGGCCAAGCGGAAGTTACTTCCTATATGCTTATCAAGAAGTTCCTTTAATCCTTCTTCAAAAAACGGAGGGATTCCTTGAGTCAGTTTCTCTTTCTTGTCTTTGTCGCTATCAATCCCAAATACTACGTATCCTTTATCAGCCAGTATTAAAGCGAGTGGTAACCCCACCCTCCCCAGACCGATTAATGCAATTTTCTTTTTAGAAGTAATCCTTTTTTTAGATGTCATAATGTCATATTAGTATTACCACAGTTAGTGGAGTGCTTTCAAGAAGTAAGCTCTGCAGATGAATTTTTTGTTTTAATATTTATATATGAAAGTGAAGTAATTGCAACAAATGAGATAATAAATCCAATTATTGAACTAACTCCTCCAAATCTATCTCTTTCCTGCCAGATTGTTCCCTTCTCCACACCTGTCCAAATTCCCAGTACTTGAGAGCTATAGGAGACGTTGGAATTACCCAAAATGATAACCAAAGACATTCCAATTAAGAGTACGACTATTCCGAATCTAAAGTAAAACTTGTTGTTTTCAAATATCGACAGGCTTTCCGCAATCTTAATTAAGATAACGCTAACCAGAAGTGCCAAACCTATTCCCAGTTCAGCTACATATCTACTTGGGTGTGAGGGGAAAACTCCCCCACCGACTAAAGAAATCATAGCAAAAGCTATTGTATAAAAACTGGCTAAAAACACGGGTTGGAGAGACGGCTTTCTGTCAAAAAGCAGATAACCGAATGCTCCGAGAGCTGGAATTGCAAAAAAAGATATCGGCAAAAGTTTAAAAATAACTCTTCTTACTTCCTCTCCCAAAGATCCGGTAAGCATCCAAAATGAAAAATGGGGGTTATACCAAAAGGCTACTAAACAAGCAGAAAAGAACATAATTGCCGAAAAACGGAATAGTTTGACACGGCCTAATCCAAGTAACATTTCCGAAAAGGTTAAAATAAGGGCCATAATCAGATAAGTTGAAAATCCGAAAGGGGATATCAGTGCTACAAGTGCTGAAAAAATACTGGCCAAAGATAAATTTTTTGAACCACCGTCTCTGACAAATTTAAAAATCCAATAAAGAGCTATTACGGAGACAGTCAGGCTTGAGATATGTGCCCCGTCCACTCCCACCAAAGAAGAATAGATACGCACTGAGGCAAATGGATAAAACGGCAGGCTGATCAGTAGTATGGACAAAAGGGCGATTATTTTTCTACCCATGATTGCTTTAACCAGATAGTAAAAGGGTATGGGAAATAAAAGGAAAAATACTAAGTTTATTAATTGAAAACCATAACCCAAACTAACTCCTGTCATTTCCAGAAGCTTCGCCAATAGTGGAATTACCGGACCTGAATAAAAAGTATCATAAAATGTCGCTGTCCCGAAATAACTTGAAACACTATACAGATTTATGACAAGGACTAATATTAAAAGAAAAAATTCAAAATATGACGAATTCCACCAGGCTTCTGTCTTTCTAATTCTCTCACCTGCTTTTTTTAATTTCTCGGCTAGGCGCTGCGAACGCTTGGCAGCAATTGTTTCCGTTTCATCAGGTATCTGTTCCATTACTAATTATTGTAGACTGGTTTCCTTCATATTCTCAAGTGCATGTTATAAAAGTTTCACCAGAAAGATATCGTCTGCCTGAAAAATATTGTAACGGGTAGCCTATTGACATTTCAGTAACATCCGCTATATATTTTATATAGGATGTTACTTCTTTCAAGAAAGTGGAAATTATTTATGCTGATTCTGATCTTTTTGTCTATTCTTTTTCCTACTCTTTCTTACGCAGTTAATTCGCCAACTTTAATCAGTAACTGTGCAGACCGGGAATGCATGACGCCTACAATCGTTGCTGACTCAAACGGTATTGTTCATATAGTTTGGATGGATGCAGTTAACGGATGGAGCAGTTCTACAACTTCGCTTGTTCACAGCTATTGGAACGGTGAAATTTGGTCTACTCCTACTACTATAGACACAGGCCATTACAGTGAACTTCCGACGTTGGCTGCCGATATTCTCGGGAATGTCTATCTGACATTTGACAACGATACAAATCCCAACAGTTGGCAGGTATTTTATATGAAATATAACGGTTCGACCTGGACCAGTCCGATTCCTATTTCACAGGATGCCCCCGGCTATGACCAGGCTTGGGACAGTGACCTGGCCATAGATTCGGCGGGAAATCCTCACGTCACCTATACTTATATGCCGGCCGATTCAGGAAACGTCAGATATACATATTACACAAAATGGAACGGCACAATTTGGTCAGAACCGATAAACCTTACTCAAAGTGAAAACTTTCACCAATATCCCACCATTGTTGCCGATAAATTAGGTAAGATACATGTTGCCTGGAAATCAACCACAGGAACAAACGATCCTTTTAATATGGTTCATCGGGTGTGGAACGGCTCAACCTGGTCCGAAACCGTTTCCGTCTCGGGATTGGTTTTAAACGGTGTCCAGGAAAGCCAACCGGATATGAGTATCGATAAAAACGATAATGTACACATTGTCTGGGAAGAAAGCAATTATCCTACCGACAGTAACTATTCCATAAAATATAACAAGTGGACTAATGCCGTCTCAAGCTGGTCCACAGCCTTCTTGGTAAGTTCTGTTGCCTATCAGACAGTCCAGGGAGTGCCGTCGGTAGCGGTAGTCAGCGATACCGTCAATGACGTTATGGTAGGTTGGCTGGACAAATCTTCCAGTCCGTTCAGGCTTGACTTCAGAAAATACAACGCTTTATCCCAGCAATGGGAGGTGGAGAGAAAAAATGAGATTCAGCAGACAAGTGCAGATTTCCCAGTAGCGGCAATTGATAAATGGGATAACATCCATGTTGCTTGGGGAGAAATCAATCCTCTAAATAATAAATATCAAGTCTATTATGATGCAATTCCCGTAGCTACCTCTATTATAGGAACAGGAGGAGGGACTCTTACCACCTTTAACGGAGACACTCTAACATTCCCCGCAGGTTCATTATCATCAAACCAAATAATTTCTGCCCAGATTTCACCGCTTTCACACTCTGCCCCGACCAACAACTGGACTGTACCTAGGCAATATATCTTTGAACCCACAGGACTAAACTTTAATTCCAATATGACTGCAGTCTTCAAATACACAGACACCGAAGTGACCGGAAGTGAAAATACTTTGGGAATATACCTTTGGGATACTCCTACTTTGAGTTGGGTCTTTAAAACAGGAACTGTCAATAGGGCCCAAAACAGACTGACTGCTCAATTAGATCACTTTTCCTCATACGGTCTTTTTTCGTCAACCGATACAGTTTTATGGGAAAACCCTCTAAGCGAAACACAGGATAATATCATTAATCGCGGCAGAACAATTCCTGTAAAGTTCAGGTTTAGCGATTCATCCATTCCTAACGAAAGTCTGAATTTACAAATTCTGGATGAAAGTGCTAACGTCATAACCGATCTGGGTTATTCTCAATTAAAATTGAACACTGACAAAAGTCTTTCGGTCAACGTCCAAACTGGAAACTGGAAACCGGGATTTTACCAGATAAAAGTAATGTATGAAGGGCTTCTCAGAGACAGCCTGGATCTGACAGTCAAATAAATCATTCAATTGCTTTTTCCAATTCTTCAGCCTTATTTAAAGCTTCCCCTGCTTTAACAAATCTTTTTTGTGAGGTGTAAATTGAATTTAAATTTCTGAAAACCGTCGGGTTTGGATTTAATTCCCCGCTTCTTTCAAAATAGCTTAATACTTTGTCAATATTTCCCTTCCCGTAATCAATTCTGGCCAGTTCAAGATAAATTCTGGCTAGTTCTTTTTTGGATTGCAGTTTATTAAAAATTGTCAAAGCTTTTTCAAAAGATTTGGCGGATTCTTCCAATTCTCCATTTGCAGCTTTTAGTTTTCCTGCAAAAACAGCATTAATCCCTTCCCGGTATCTTCCGACTTCTGACAAGTTGGCATCATTCACACCTTTGAAATGCCCTGTACAATTACTTTCGACACCCGCAATCCTTTGTAAATTCTCAGTGATGGTATCCTTTTGAATTGAGAACTGTGAGGATAACTCAAGAATCGGTTTATCATCAGTATGGTATTTTAGATTTTGGATAAACGGCTTCAATTCTTGTTCATCAAACAGGCAATGGGCAAAAAGGTCACTGCTGTTTCCGATATCACTTAATTCAAGGTCACTTTTAACCTTCGGATAGTTTAAGTATTTGTCTACGTTTCCCGCATTAAAAAGTTGGGGTTGGGTTGAACCTATCAGTAACACATCATGAGAAACTACCGGCGTCCAAACCGTAACGTAGGGAAAAACAGAGTTAAAGGTAGAAAGCAATGTGTCAAATTCCTCTCCTGTAAATCCATAATACGGCACCCATTGCAGCATCAAACCTCCTGCATTTAGGTTGCCTTTGGCTTGCCCAAAAAAATCCCTGGTGTACAAACTGGCATTTCCCCTAACCCACAGGTTAGACGGCTGAGAGGTAATTACGTCGTATTTAAATTTATCACCAAGTAACCTTTTCCTGGCATCGGCGGCAATTATTCTGACCTTGGGATTTTTTAAAACGTTATTGTTGTATTTTTCAAAATAGCCTGCTGCCGTAATAACCGACGGCTCTATCTCGACAACATCTACCTCAACACCTTCTACACTTGCCGCAGATCCTGCCGTAATACCGCTTCCCAGGCCTATCACCAATACATTTCGAGGGTTGGCGTGCAGAAGAAGCGGTAGAAGTCCGATTAACCTCATATCATCCATGTCCTGATCCGTTGAAGAGTCTGCCTTGCCGTTATTTTTCAAAAACAAATAACCCTCTTTTGCCTTTTTAACCGCAACCGTTGCCGTCAGTCCTTCTTTGTAAAATAAAGTTTTGCTTGTTTCAGCGATTTGCGGAAGTTGGAGTCCTGACATTTTGTAATCACGTAGATAAAGTGGAACTCCCAAGGCCATCAGATCACCGTCCCATGACGGCCTTGATAGTCCGAATACCAATAAGAGTGCTGAAAGAGTCAGGAACAATTTACTTTTGTATTGAAGCACTGCCCCGGTAAGCAAATATATCGTACCGGCCAAAAGTATCCCTTTCTGAACTCCCAGAAGCGGAATAATCACAAAAACACTGGCTAGTGAAGCCAAAACGCCAAAAATTGTGTTAATCGCGTAACCTGTTGCTACTTTTGCCTGGTCAGAGTTGAACTGGTTAATAATCATTGTAAATATAACCCCCATCAGAAACGTAGGCGGAAAAATAATTAACGAACTTAAAAAGACTGTTTTTAGAATCAATTGTAGATATGAATAATTTACCAGATTCAAGCTGTTAAATAAATATGTTGGCAGATTACCGATTAAGGAAATTGACAGAAAAATTGTTAAAGTTTCAAGTAACAGTGCATAGGCTAAAAATTTGACCGGTAATTTTGAACCGCTAAAGCCTCCAAGTGATATTCCCAGAAGAAATAATGTTAAAGTTATCACAAAGGAAAAGGTGAACGGTCCTGCAGTCATGACCATAGCTCTGGTATACAAAACCTCTAATAGAATTGAGGCAAATCCGGATGCTGCTAGGATGATATATAGAGCTTTGAAATTTACAGGTTCTGCTTTTTTATAAATTGCCTGTGTTTTTACGACTTTGAAAACAGACCTCACAGCTAAAATACCGACACTAAAATTAATCAAACTTGCAGCCTGTGTGGTTAAATTTAATCCCCAAAAGTAGATCAGGATAAACCCTGAGAGTGCCGCACCCAGTACTGCCCCTAAAGTATTGACAGCATACAACAGTCCCGGCTGACCACCTTGTGCTTTAACCAATAAGGGATAGGTCATACCCATCAGTACGGTCGGGATAAAAAGTAAGGGGTATAAAAAATAAGAGTTTAATGACAAAATCGCCAGAAAACCTATGGCAATTTCAATATACCCGTATGTTTTTAAAGGACTATTTCCCCATTTAGCATTATTACATAGCTTTCCTCCCAAAAACGATCCCGCTGCCAAACCTGAAAAGTAGATTGCCAAAACAGTACTTACAGCAACCGCGTCAATACCGAACACCAGCCCCAACTTTCTGGTCCAGATAACCTCATACACCAAGGCAGTAAAACCTGACAGGAAATAAAATAAGTATAACAAGTTATTTTTAACCAAAACGTCTTTACTTTTCATCCAAGTCTTTTAATTGATAGAATGGAGCAAAAATTATTTTCGTATTTTCTATTTGGTCCTCTTGTCTTTTTCCTAAGTTGATAATATAACCAACTTTGGGACTATACTTTGCAATAAAATTACGATAGGATCTTCCAACCTCAGGCTTATTTAGGTTTTTATGTTTTGCTTCAATTGGGATTATATCCAGGCCGATTTCCGAAACAAAATCAACTTCGGCATTGTCTTTTGTCCGCCAGAAATGAACATGGGCTGATGAATGCAAATATTTTTCAAGAAGCATGTTGTAGACTATATTTTCAAACAAGTGACCACTTAACGGTATAGGGATCTCGGATAATCCAAAAAGTTCAAGTAGCCAATTACGGAAACCTTGATCAACAAAATAAAAGATTGGAGCTTTAGTTATCTCCTTCCTGGTGTTTCTATAAAAAGGAGTTACTTTTCTTACTATGTACGTCTCTTCCAAATACCATATGTATTTTTTTACCGTGCGCTCGTCCAATTCCAAAGTCGTCGACAGTTCAGAAAAATTTACAATACAACCAATTTGAGACGCTAGAATTTTAAGCAGTTTGTAAAAAGCCTCACTTTTTTCCAAATGTAAGATATTTTTTATGTCTCTTTCAATATAACTTTCAAATATGTCTTCCATCTCGTTTATTTTTTGCTCTATATCGTCTGCAAGTACCACTTTAGGATAGCCTCCATAAACCATGTATTCTGAAAAATACCTGACTACTTCATCCGTCTCGACTGAGAAATATTTATCCAGTCTGTCTTCAAATTGATACTTTGTTTTGAAATTGATAAATTCCCTGAAAGTAATGGGGTTCAATTTGAACATCTGCTTTCTACCTGCCATTGATTCAGAGATATCTGCTTTTAATTCCATACTTCCTGAACCTGAAATAATAAATTTATAAGGTAAATTCATATCATATATGCCTTTTAAAAAAAGGCCAGCATTCTTTTTCCTTTGAATCTCATCAATAAATACATATCCTTTTTTATTCCCCAACTTGAGTTCGATATGTGTGACCAGATTGCCCTGTGAAGAAAATATTTTAGAATTTTTTTCTATATCTAAATTAAACCAAACGGTCTTTTCGCCTTCTGAAACCAATTTATCTCTTAAAACCTGCATCAAAAAGGTCTTTCCCACCTGGCGGGGGCCTGTGATTATGGTCATTTGGTCAGACAGTAAATGCTTAGAAATATCTTTCAATATATCTCTTTTTATAATCATATTGCAATTATAGTACGATTATTGTCGTAGTCAAGTACTACTTTTCTCGTACCATAACTACATTATACAACAATTTTACATCTCCCTTTTCAAGGGCTTGAGGGAAATATTAAACGAATACCACCAAAATAAAAACAACCAAATAATAGTTACCAGTATGGCAATATAATTATGGAAGGTCATGGCGACAGTGCTGTTGTAGTGGTAATACAAATAAAAAATTGCGGTCAAGCGGAAGATATTGATCCAAAATGTCCCCAAGATACCCACGGTAAAAGTTTCAATTTTACTTTTCGTGGTGTAACTGCCGTTAAGACCGCTGTACATACTTGCCAAAATTAAAACCATGGATTGCCAGCCGATACAGCCGAAGGAAACATAAATGGGATCCAAACCTCCTGTTTTACCCACCAAAGTTACCATATAAGAACCCAGTTGTTGGTTAACGGTAGGAACAGAGAGGAATTTTAATAAGGTCCTGACCAAAGATATTTCGTAGGGAACAATAATATCCTGAATGGGTTTTAAAAAAATCAGCGGCTCAATTACTCTTACAAGAAGTTCATTTAAGGTACCAATAAAAGGAAAAAGCATTAAGATCACTACAAAGAATAAAAATATGTTTTTGCCGCCTTTTTTCATCTTTTTATGGCAATTTTGCCCTTTCTATATAAAATCCATTTCTTTTTGATTCCGGGTATAATCTTTGGCAAGAATAAAGCAATCGGGAAAAGCCAGATTGACTTTTCAGGGACAAAAGTAAATGTCATAGAGTCCGTATAAATAATACCCGATAATCCGGAATCGAAGTGCTTATAAACACGTACTGCAACAGTATTAGTACCTAGGTGATTATCTACGTCAGTACTTGAATAAAAACAACTTAAATTGCTGGTTTTATTACCAGTTAAGGTAAATTCGACACCAGCTCCGGCAGTTGTATTAGTCCTTGTACCTGAGTCGAAATCGGACCAACCTGCGCTGCATCCCGAATTATTCCATTGATATATTTGAAGAGTACAAGTATTAGATCCAGTAGTACAAGCTTTATCTGCTTTACCATTCCAACTTACTTGAATTTCATCAGAATTATTACTGTTTACCTTTTTAAAGTTAAAGATAGAATATGACTGGGTATTGCTTATACCGGCTCCATTAGTATAGCTTCCGTTATCTGATTGAGAATTGGAGTAATTACTTTCACTAAAAAAAAATGGTTTATTAGAGTGACCATTCCCATCATACGGTGCAGAGAGAGTCATTGTTTCATTAGTCGGAAGACTAGCCGACACATCACTATGCCATGTTTCTTTAGTATGCCAGGTATGGGCATAGACAACGATAGTTGGGGTCATAGCATTATCAGTACTCATGTAAATCAGGTCCAGCTTGGGTCCGGGTGACGAGGTCGGGGCATTATTTTCTTTTAAGTTGGGATAAATAAAATCATATCCGTATGCGGGATACTGGTAATCAAACAACTGATCAGCCGAATCCCAAGTAGAATTATTAATTTTGTATTTCCTGAATATTATTTGTGTCTCTGTCGATTGATCAATTGCCCAAACAAAGATATCTCCATTTTGGGCATCGTAAGCAAGGGATGGAGAATTTCCCGTAAGTTGTGGTGTATTTGTAGGTGAAGCTGTCCAAGTATTATCATCTGCATTGAGGTAACTTAATCTGATAGTTGGATCTACATCATCATCCCAGCTTACCCAAATCCTTTGATTTGTCCCATCATCGACTGAAAGTGCAGATAAATTAAGGCTTATAGCATCTATTGTTGTTTCCCTGTTTGTAGTGGTCCAAGCATAATAATTTGCATCATTTACGGTTGACGTCATGCTATACATATCTGTTGTACTATTCCATAGAGCAAAGATTACCAATTCATCTGCATTTGTAGCTGTTGATGGCGCTTTAACAATTACAGGGTGAGATGCAGAGTTAGTACCTGCGACAGGTTGTATATGATCCCCTGTTGCACCACTGGCTACAAAAGTAGTACATGATGATCCAGTAGCACATTTCCAGTTAGTTGCAGTTTGAGGATCTCCTGTTGCCCTGGAAAATCTAACACCGGCATTTTTAGTTCCTCCTGAAGTTTCAAAACTCCAAGCAACCGCTGGATAATTATTTTTATCAATCACTATTGATGGTCTTTTGGCTGAGTTAGAATTATCTAATGCACTTGGACCGCCTTGATTATTCAATACATAATTGTTTGGATTATTGTTTCCAATTGTCCATTCTAAACTGAATAGAGAGTAGCCATTAGTGTAATCACTTCCGGAAGGCTGTCTGGTTTCTATTTGAATATCTTTAGAACTGGTAGCACATGAGGTTGTACAATACATATCGATGAAATATGTTGTTCCCGAAGTTAAATTGACAGTTCCGATATTGCACCCGTTATATGCTCCTGCTGTTAATGATGAAGTAGAGCAAGAAGCAAGAGTTGAAGTCATGTCAGGTTCTCGACCATTGTTTTTTGAATTTCTCAACTCCAAATTAAGTGTTGGTGTACCAGTTTTGGCACTGACATACACCTGTAGATCGGTAATTGATATGTTACCAGACGGAATAAATGATTGGGTCATGATTCTTGCAGACCCTGCAGCGCTATTATCAAGATACGCTGTCTGTCCACCTATATCAGTTTGAGATTGATCAACTGTTGCACATGAGTCATTATTTCTGCATACCTTGAACGCAATATCCCCACCCATGGGCGTGTATATTACATTAGGATTGGAGTTTTCAGTAACCCTATGCAATTCATTATTCATAGTTGCAAGGGCAACGTTATTTGCACTTACGTTTGCATCCTGATAAATTACCCAAGTAATTCCATCATCAAAAGACAATGCATATGCAGGACGCAAAATACCTGCTGAATTATAACTATAAAACGCTGCGAGGGTACCGTTAGCCATCCTGACCAAATGCCTTTGACTTCCATAAGCTGTAGCATTTACACCGGCAGTGTTATCAATTACTGTAGGGTCAATTTTGATAGGGTAGACGGCAAAATTTAGATAATTTTGATCTAATATTAAGGATATTGTTCCA
>Ga0209518_1003587_pt1 | contig 13187 bp, 14 predicted proteins | sample RifGroB1_FD_183993 | JGI IMG/M metagenome (GOLD analysis project Ga0209518, IMG submission 183993) | Groundwater microbial communities from Rifle, Colorado, USA - Groundwater B1 (SPAdes) (version 2) | ecosystem: Environmental > Aquatic > Deep subsurface > Groundwater | place: Rifle, Colorado... | reverse complement strand
TATATGAATCATCCTATTCTGGGAGATTATTTATATGCAGGACGCAAAACGAGCAGGGATGATCGCATGTGGGCACCGCGAGTGATGCTGCATGCGCAGAAATTGGTGTGTATGCACCCAATTACCGGCACCCCTATTGAAATTGTTGCTCCGATACCGGATGATATGAATAGTATCATTATCTAGAATATGACACTCTTTACCACCCTGCTTCTCGTTTTTCTTTCGGCAATTGTTGGTGGCCTTATTGCACGAAAGTTACGTCAGCCAGCAATAATTGGTTACATTGCAGTTGGAGTTCTTGTCGGCAATATTTTTTCGAGATCTGTTGATAAGACGCTTATAGGTGAGATCGCTGAAGTAGGAGTGACGCTTCTCTTATTTACTCTTGGGGTGGAGTTTTCCTTTGAACGGTTGAAAAAAATACTCAAGACTGTTTCGTGGGCCGCAGCGTTACAGATTCTTATTTCGTTTTTTATATTCCTCCCTCTTTTTTCGTGGTTTGGATACGCATTTTTGCCAGCTCTTTTTATAGCAATTGCAAGTTCCTTATCTTCAACAGCTGTAGTGGTGAGGATGCTTTCTGAACGAGGGGAGAAAGAGACTATTCCTGGTGAGGTGATGACTGGTTGGTGCGTGGTTCAGGATTTGGCAGTCATTCCTATTATGATGCTTCTCCCAGCGCTCACTTCGATTTATCTTTCTGGTTCCTCGTCAATTGTTACAACCGTAAGTATTACCTTAATTAATATTGTTAAGGCAAGTATTGCAATTGGAGGAGTGATATTTTTGGGAAAAATTGGTGTGCCTTGGATTGTTGGAGCAGTTGCGAAGTTTGGAAGTAGAGAACTATTTCTTCTGACTGTTATTGCACTTGTATTTTTATCTGGTTCAATTGCGTATTCAGTCGGATTATCCGCTGCACTTGGTGCATTTATTGCTGGTCTTATCGTTTCAGAAACCTCACAAAATCATACAATCTTTTCTGAGATTCGACCGCTTAGGGATCTGTTTGCTGTCGTATTTTTCGTATCCCTTGGCATGGCTCTTCCTATTGCACTCCTTGTTCCAATTCTTCCTATTCTATTGATAGCAACAATTGGAATCCTTAGTGTGAAGACTGTTATTGTGTATTGTATTTCCCGTTTTGTTGGATACCATAGAAAAACTGCTTTTTTAGTTGCTATTGGGCTTTCTCAAATGAGTGAGTTTGGTTTTATTATTGCAAAAGAAGGTTATTCAATTGGAGCAATCAGTGAACAGCAATACGCATTGCTCGTTGCTTTAGTGTTTACGACCATTCTGGTGAGTGCTCCGTTGTCTAGCCAAGGCCATGGTTTATATTACTGGATGAGGGAGAAAACACGACGTTGGTTTCCCAAAGTGTTTCCGGATAGGAAAGAAGAAGCGTTGTATGCGACAAATCCAACACTTCGGAGTCATGTGGTTATTTGCGGGTATGGCAGAGTAGGGAAGTATATTGGCAGAGCGCTTCAGATGGCAGCTATTCCGTTTCTTGTTGTTGATTATAACGAAACAACCACGAGAGAATTACGTCAGAAAGGAATTCCTGTGTTGTATGGCGATCCAGCTGATATAGATGTATTGGATCACGCGGAAGTGGACTACGCAAAGTTATTGGTGGTTGCAATTCCCGACAGGCATACCCAAGAAATGGTGATAGCCAATGCACAAACGCTAAACAAACATATTTCGATTTTCTGCAGGACACATCATGAAGAAGATCAGGTGAGGTTAAAAACATTGCATGTGTCACAAATAATACAACCTGAATTTGAAGCCGCAATTTCAATTACGACAAAACTATTTCGTGAGTATGGAGTTCCTGAAGAAGAGATATCTGGTAAACTTCATCGCCTCAAAATCGAGCACGGGATGGGATAGATTCATGTTACAATATTCCTCATGAACGCGTTTAATTTTACGTGTACAAAAAATGATAAACATTCCAGTGCACGAACGGGGGTTATACATACGCCGCATGGGGATATTGAAACACCGGCGTTTGTACCGGTCGGGACGCAGGCAACGGTCAAATCACTGACTCCCGAGGAGATTAGTAACCTAGGAACGCAGCTTTTTTTTGTCAATACATATCATGCGTATCTCCGGCCAGGTATTGATGTAATTAAGAAATTTAAAGGACTTCATAATTTCATGCATTGGGACAAACCGCTTATAACGGATAGTGGTGGATTTCAGGTGTTTTCGTTAGGCAGAAAGAAATTCGTCAATATTGCTATATCAGAATCAGCGGTAACAAATAGAGAAACATTTACGAAAAAAATTTCTCTGAAAGATGGTCAAAAAGAAAACGTATATCCCGATGATTATCGTCCAGTTGGTGAACTTGTGAAGATTGATGAGGACGGCGTTACGTTTACTTCTCACTGGGACGGTTCACAGCATAGATTTACTCCAGAAAAGTCCATGGAATTGCAGTGGGACTTGGGATCTGATATTCATATTGCGTTTGATGAGTGCGCGCCGTTCCCAACGACGCATGACTATGCGAAAAAAGCAATGGATCGTACACATCGGTGGGCCATTCGTAGCCTAGCGATGCACAAACGTTGTCATGGGATAAATTATCAGGCACTGTACGGAGTTGTGCAGGGAAGTGTGTATGAGGATTTGCGAAAAGAGTCAGCACGGTTTACAAGTGCTTTGGATGTTGATGGATTTGCAATCGGCGGAGTTGCTGTTGGGGAAAGCAAAAAAGAAATGGTACAAGTACTTGATTGGGTGATGCCAATGCTTCCGGACGATAAACCAAGGCATTTATTAGGCGTTGGAGAGATTGATGATATTATTCCTCTGATTGCGCATGGTGTTGATACATTTGATTGCGTTCAGCCGACACGACTTGCCCGTATGGGAATAGTATTGACTAAGGGTGGTGAAATTTCTATTTCAAAGAAGGAATTTGAAGAAGACGTCCAGCCGATTGACAAAACATGTCAATGTTATACATGCAAAAATTATAGTAGAGCATATATTCACCATCTATTTCACGTTCGAGAACTATTAGGGTATCGACTCGCAACTATTCATAATGTATTTTTTGTTCATATCCTAGTAAAAGAAATTCGGGATATAATAAAGAAAGGAGGTAGTGTATATGGGGTCAAGTGATTTTCGTACACATGAAAAGAAAAAGATAAAGAAATCGATTCTTGAAAAGAAAGCACAGAATCAAACAGGATCAGGGGCATGGCAACTTCCGCAAGTTGAGATTATCAAAAAAGGAAAAAAAGAATGGTAAGAAGATTAGTTATTCTATTTGTCTTTATTTTCATTGTTGTTAGTATAACTGTCTGGTGGAGAACACCTGGTGTTCCAATAAGAAATTCAATTGTGTTTATTGGAGAGCCAACTGTGATTGTAAGCTGGGATACGAAGCGTTCACAGTACGTAATATTGACTATTCCATCTGATATACGCTTAGAAGCGCTTCATGGATATGGGTCGTATAGCATAGCTTCATTATGGAAGCTTGATATGCTTGAAAAGCGACACGGTTCATTGTTTCTTCCGTCACTTGTTGAAAATTTTACGATTCCTATCCAGTGGCATAGTATTCATGAAAAGACTGTCGGGATTACAAATGAGGAAATTGTTCAATTTGTTAAAGGTCAGCTGTCTCTTGTTTCACTTTTGAGATCTGTTGTTGTTCGTTCCTCATCACTAACTCTTATTGATATGGTTCGAGTGTGGTTGGCAACGCGTGCTATAGATGCAAGTTCAACGGGCATATTTGATTTCAGATCTCGTTTAATTGGAACAGAGATGTCGTTTCCTGATGGATCGAGAGCAGTTCAATTTGACCAAAAGACGTACGACGGCATTGTGGGTGATATCTTTGGATCTGTTGAGATTCGAAAAGATGCTATTCGACTTGCTATTTACAATACAACACCGATGTTGGGAATTGGATCACGGGTTGCACGGGTTATTGAACAATTAGGTGGATACATTGTGTTTGTTGGTAATGATGATGTTTTGTATGATGGTCTTTGTGAGCTTACAGGCACCAAAGAACGCTTAATCTCAACAACAAGTAAAGTTATTCAATCATTGTATGGCTGTACGGATGTTGAAACATCTGAAATTCTGCGGGGAGATCTGATACTCAGGCTTGGGAAGTTATTCGAGAAACGTTATCTTCCGTATTAATTTTCTTCTTCTGTTGCCGGTGGAAGATCTGTGTCCTCATCTTCAGATGGGAGTTTCATTTTCTTCTCTTCATTTCCTCCGCGTTGATATGGCATATAGTTGGTTGATCCAATGAATGATGGTTGATTGGTCAATTTCTTTCCTCGTTTGGTCTCCCGAATAAATATTGAGACACAATTTTTTGATACTCCTTTGACAAACACCGCGTATTCATTTCCGGCATCCATAAGTTTAAGCAGTCGAAATGCAAGATCATCAGGGAGTGCGCCGATATATGCATTCTGCATGTCTCGAACATCAATACTATGTGCCTTTGGGACAAGTTGAATTTTTTGACCACAGGTTAAAACAGAAAGTACGTTCATGGGAGCAGTATTGATACAATCCACGATTTTTGTTTTCCCTGGTTCTTCAAGAAATAGGAGGGGAGAGATATCTTCACAGGAAGCTATCGTGATAGCCCCCTTTTTCAAAAGACTAATTTTTTTAAGGTTTTTTTGCGCAATTTGATTGTATGGGTCTAATTTGAGTACTTTTGTAAAAATTTCTTTGGATTTAATAGGCTGTCCGTTTTTCATAAAGGCATATCCAAGTCGATTGTGCGCATCGATATTTGTTCGTTCTTGTTTTATGATTTGGAGATTTATCTGTATTGCCTCTTTCCAGTGCTGTGCGAGCGCACAAAGAATTGCCTGATCTTGTAATGCGGTTTGACTCATATCAAGGTAGTCTATCCAATTCTTGAGAAATGTCAAGGTAGGAAGTACAATAAATATATATATGAAGATGCCGATAATAGTTATTCCTTCGTGGATGAAAAAAAAATGGATTCGGTGGGAACGTCATATTGAATTATCGAAACGGCAGCAATTTATTGTAATTACATTTTTTTTAACACTCATCCTCATGTTAACGCAGCTTATATCAGTTGAGTATATTCGCTACCCACTTGTTGTTCTTCTTGCCGCTATTACCTACATTGGTTCTGCATTTGGTCTTCGGGATGACCTTCGGGGAGTCGAGTGGTTTACATTACTGATACCACTCACGTTATATAGTGCCGCTGTTGCTCTTTTTTATTTTTTGCTTCCAGCTCGGTGGTTGACGCGAATTCCTGTTGCTTTTCTTTACGCTTTTGGGCTTTATGGATATTTACTGACACAAAATATTTATAACGTTGCGGCCAATAGAACCATAGCTCTTCTTCGCGCAGCGCGTTCTGTTGGGTTTCTCTTAACAATTATTACGTATTATCTATTAGTCTTAACCATTTTATCATTTCGGTCTTATCCATTTTTCAATTCCCTGTTTATTGGCGGCATTAGTTGGCTGCACATTTTTCCAGCATTATGGAGTGTAGAACTGACCGAAAAGGCGAGTGGGCGAGTGATAGCATTGAGTATTTCTCTTGCTGTCGTTCTTTCTCAGTTGTCGTGGGCCTTTTCTCTGTGGCCAATGCCTACGACGATGATCGCACTTCTTCTCTCATCAGTTTTATATAGCACAGTTGGGATGGCCCAAGAGTATCTGTCACAAAAACTCTATAAGAAGACAATCATTGAATTTGTTTCTGTGTGTGTTATTGTTTTTTTAGCAGCATTATTAACTACTCGCTGGAGAGGAATTTGACACAGAAGAAGTGGGAGACAGGGAAGTGGGCATGATATAGTTTGATACAGTCTATCCTATAGTTTTATAGCTAATGTGGATAATTAATTTCACGATACTATAAGCTACTTTTCACGCTATTGCTTCGTATTCTCCTTCATTTAGCTTCAGAATATACAGTTTAGAGCGTTATTATGCTCTAAATAATTGTTCTTCTAGCCCTAGTGCTTCCCGAGTGCTAAGGTACACTATACATAATATCTTATATTTTAGCTTCAAAAAATGCGTTTTAGCGCGTTACTACGCTCTAAATATGATCATTTTGAGGCTGGTAATATACGTTATATGGTCAATATGCCTTCCGGGGGGCGAAAGTGGCCTCAAATAGCGAAAGATAGCGCATTGTTACGCTCTATTCTGTTAATTGTCTGTGTTGTGCAAAAATAAATATTTAGCCTCGAAATAATGAGTTTAGCGCATTAATACACGCTAACTTTAAAATATATAATACCCGAACGAGTTTTTCTATAAAGCAGTATGTTGTTATATCATTGAACGCTCAACTGCTGTGCATTGTCACTACGTAAGGAGTGTTGATAGCAGTCACAGGAAGGAGTGGTCGTTTGCCGAAGAAGAGACACTATTCCTCCCTAGGCCGTGTCCCGCAAAGTCCATTTTTTTTATGACGAAGTGGGATAGGCAGCCATTAGCCATATGTCGTACAATAATACTTTTACGACGTCTTGTAGCCTGCGGTTTGGGAGAAGTGGTATTTGGGGATTTAATTTCCTTTTTCAATTTTCTTTCTATTAATATTATTTCGTTTTGTATTTCTCCCTCGACTTTGCTCGGAATTTCGCAGGTATTTCCCTAGGATGTCTGAAGTCTATTACCAAGTCTCGGTTTGAGGCGTTTCCCGTGTTTCCATGTCATTACAGAGGCTTAAAGTTTGTGTGTGGACAGTGGTCATAAATACATGTCATTGCGAGTGGAGCGAAGCAATCCAGTGAATGAGCATGAGATTGCTGCGGTTGAAGACGGCATCCTAATGATACCGCAAACAAAACTGCTTCTTGACGAAATGGTTAACGTCGTACAATATAGATTGTATAGACGTTAGTCTTTCCTATGAATTTATCTCAGCTTATTAATGAATTTTTAGAATATTTGGAAATTGAGCGCAATGTGTCACCTCTGACAATCCGTAACTACAGCCACTATTTGAGCCGCTTTTTAGATTTTTTGGTTAGCTCTCCCCTAGCAATTCCAAAAGAAAAACTCACTGTTAGTGCGATAACGTCTGAATCTATTCGGCAATACCGGTTGTATTTATCCCGATATGTGGATATCCATGATATCAGTCTCAAACGGGTAACCCAGAATTACCATTTGATTGCCATCCGGTCATTTTTGAAATACTGTACAAAACGGGATGTGGTGACGGTGTCGGCAGATAAAATTGATTTGCCGAAGGCAGAAAGCAGAAGTATTAAATTTTTAGAGCGGGAACAAATTGATCGGCTTTTGAACCAACCGGAAATTTCAACGAACGAAGGAATGCGGGACAAGGCTATTTTAGAAATGTTATTTTCAACCGGACTTCGTGTGTCAGAGCTTGTGAAACTTGACCGTGATCAGATTAATTTGGAACGGAAAGAGTTTGGCGTGATTGGAAAAGGCAGGCGTTCTCGATTAGTTTTTTTGTCTGATGGCGCAGTGGATTGGATTAGGAGGTATCTAGCAACCAGAGACGATGATTTGAGACCATTATTTATCCGATACTCTGGAAAAAAGCCGGATGAAGACGATAAAAATGGCGAAAGTTTACGGTTGTCAGCGCGAAGTATCGAGCGGTTGGTTGAGAAATATGTGCGGAAAGCCAGGTTGCCAATTAAAATCAGTCCTCACGGCATCCGTCATTCCTACGCCACAGATTTATTGTCCAATGGCGCTGATCTTAGATCGATACAAGAAATGCTTGGACATAAAAACATATCTACAACGCAAATTTATACGCATGTGACGAATCCGCAACTCCGAGCTATCCACGAAAAATTTCACCGAAAGGAGCCCGTATTGTCATGAACATTGCAATTCTCTATACGATGCCCACCAAACGAGCTAAGCAAAGTGCGTTTATTGAGACGGATGAAGACACGATCGAATCGGCAAATGAAGTTGCCGCAGCAGTATCTCAAAAAGGGGCAACGCCACTATTAGTTGCTTTATCAGAAGATGCTATTGAAAAAACGATCCGTGGAATAAAAGCTGATTGTATTGTGAATCTCATTGACTGGACAGGACTGGATTTACCGTTAAGTTTACAAGCAATGGGTGTGTTGGAATCCATTGGTATTCCGTTTACCGGAGCTTCCCGAAAGGCATTTGAGCTAGGAGTTGACAAGATTGCGATGAAAAGGCATTTGGATGAACATAATCTTCCGACTCCCCGCTGGCAACTATTTACAACAGGACAGGAAGAAATTCGAAAAGATTTTACGTATCCAGTGATTGTAAAGCTTGCAAAGGAACACTGTAGTATTGGACTTGGAAAAGCGTCTATAGTAATGAACGCTCAAGAACTTATAGTACTTGTTGCTAAACAGCTTATAACATATCATGAGCCAGTAATAGCTGAAGAGTTTCTATCCGGAAGAGAATTTCAGATTACACTTTTGGAAAAACAAATGGGTTTGGTGATGTTACCTCCGGCGGAAGTAATGTATAAGGTTGCTGGTACAAAAGCCATGCTTTCCTATGAAAGCCGGTGGGAAGAAGATTCTCCGGATTTCCATACATCAGGAATGGCACTGGCGAAACTGACCGATGAACAATTGCATAAATTTGAAAAAATTTGTAAAGTTGCATTCCTCGCTTTCGGATTTACGGATTTTACACGAATTGATGCGAGGCTGAATGATAGAGATGAATTTATGATTCTTGAAGCAAATGCAAATCCCGGATTATCCGATCATCCTTTGTATGGCATGACTGTTTCTTACAAAGCAGTCGACATGATATTTTCCGATTTTGTGTGGGAGATTATTGAGTCTTGTTTGAGAAGGAACACTATTTGATACCATCAATAAGTTCCTGATAGGAATAAAATTTCAAACAATCTTCTTTCATAAATCTTCTTGTTACGTCAAATAAGAGTGGTGTAATTCCTGCTTTTTTAGCTCCAAGAATATCGTCCACGTATACATCTCCTATATGAATGGTTGTTTCTGGTTTTGCATGTGCTCTCTGGAGAGCTAGTTCAAAAATGCGCGGGTCTGGTTTACGAAGATTAAGTCCTCCTCCAGGAAGGATAAATTCGAAATAACTGTCCAATCGCCATTTTTTGATAAAGTTTGTCAGTCGATTATCCCAGTTTTCTACAACAGCCATTTTCTTTCCCTGTTTTTTCAATAATCCCAAAAATTTTTCTACATTCGTAAATGTGCGCCAACGATTATAGTCTGTAAAAACAGTGTCAAATATCTCTTTTCCTATCGTGACAGCAAGAACTTTGTCATTTCTTGGTATACCAGAGCGCATCAATATTTCGGCATTAAATTGAGCGTAATGTTCTGAAACAGTTGGTTGAAACGCGTGGATAACCGGATGGCTTAATATTTTCTCTTTATTCCATTCTTCTTCCAGCTTGTTAAAGTTCTCCTGTAATAGAAGAGGATTGAGATTGTATCCATTGCGGTAAGCTATTTCAGCATATACGTCTCCCCTACTTGGAAATAACGCCATAAGGGTATACCCAATATCAAAAAATACCCATGAAGCTTGATGTAAACTAGATTGAATTTTTTTTATCTGATTTTTATTTGATGTGTTTACTTGTGGAGGTATATTGATGCCTATATCTTGCTGTGTCATGGCTAAAATATCTTCATGGCGATAGCGTCTATCTTTTCGGCTACCGACGCGAACGGTTGACAGTACTCCCTGACGCTCCCAGCGACGTAACGTATCAGGATGGACGTTGAGTAGCTTGGCAGCCTGGCTGATAGTAAGTAGTGAGGTATCCCAATAACCGATTGATGTAGCCATAATTTACCTCGTTGACAACCTATGTATACTTATGTAAAATCATGTAGAATTATACTATATGTATCATACTAAATCAATGATAGCTCTATTATACCAGATATGAGATATTTAGAAGAAATAGGACAGTCAGAAAATAAATGTAACAGAGTCATTGGTCATCAGAAATTGCATTCAATTGGTCTACAAATAGCTTCTCCACTCTACGTTTCTACTCATCAAACATTTCTTTCTTACAAAAAAACACATCAATTTTCAAAAACCTGTATTGATGAAATATGTTTGGCATTTCGCACAATTAGAAAAGAAAATAATACTCGTGGAGTCTACGCGGGCCGCGCCTATTATGTTCCATCGTATGAAAACCCTCCCGGTCCACGTTCATCTTCAGTCACTGATGAAAAAATTATTATTCAGGAAATCAAAAAACTATTTGATTTTGCAATACAGAATAAATTTGACGAATTTGGTGCACAAATAGGCACGATTCTCCATCCATTTATCAGTCCGAAGGTTCCCTACGGGGGGGGAAGTATGACGCCGAGCCCAGATGGGAAAACGCAGGTGATTATTGAGACTATTTATGGTGTAGATGAAGGTATTCAGACGCTTCCTCATGACTCGTATATAGTTGATTACAAAAAAGATTGTATTTTACAACGATCCATTGCTGTTAAAGAAGCGTGTCTTGAGACAACTTCTCAATTAACTATTAGCAAGGTATCGGTTCCCTTGCATGTACAAAAAGTTGCGGTTCTTAGCAATCAGGATATAGTGCAACTCGCTCGAGCATTCAAAAATTTCGTTACTATTTTTGGACCGCATCGGTTAGAATTTGCATCACAGCCAGAAGGAATCTATTTTTTGGAGTGTGTCCCATTTCGTCCGGTTATGTCTCCAAAAGGAATGGAAGCAAAGGGTCAGGTCAAAACCATATGTTCTGTTGAAGATATTCCGACAGTAACTCCTTTCGACAAAATAATTTACATTGATCCCAAAGTAATTCAGAGAAGAAATATGGACGTCATTACAACGCTTGCATTTTCTCTTCCATCAAAACGGATTATTCTCTACCCCGGTTCTGCAAGTACTGCACATGCAGCGACAATACTGAGAGAAAAAGGACATATATTGGTATTTATTAAACAAGAATTGTTTCGTTCTGAAGATCATGTTGAAGTAATTGTTAAACACGGAGAAATGGCGGTGAAGCGTTTATGAAACATCAATCAATAATATTGTTACATAATAATGTTACACATCCATCAAGTATGGTTGGTGGCAAAGGTTCTAATCTCCTCATGTTAACAAAGTTAAAATACACAGTACCTCCGGGTTTCATTCTATCAACGTTATTTTATGAAGATGTGATGAGACATACCATTTTGTCATCACTCATGAAGAAAATGAATAAAGAAAAGAACCTCATCACTGTGCTAGGATATGCAAAACAAATTCGACATCTTCTTGTCACAATATCGATTTCAAAACATCTACAGAGAGAGATAAATAAAACATTTGATTTGCTTTGTCTTGATGCTGTTTCCGTTCGTTCTTCAACAACGGTAGAAGATGGCTTATGTTATTCGTTTGCTGGTTTATTTGAAACTTACCTTCATGTAAAGCGAAAAGATATTGTAGAGAGAATTATTGATTGTTGGATATCGACCTATTCAGAGCGAGTGGTGAAATATATGGTACGATCTGGAATTCCTCTAGAGAAGCTAAAACCGGCAGTTATTATTCAGAAGATGATAACGCCTGATAAAGCAGGAGTCATTTTTACGAGAAATGTGTACACGGGTAACAACAACGAATTACTTATAGAAAGTTGTGATGGATTAGGTAATCAAGTTGTTGATGCTCAGGTTGCCCCCTCTCGATATGTCGTTCAAAAAAATACGAGAAAAATTATCCATTCAAGCATAGGATTTCCTGCAACAGGACTTTTAAATCTCATTAATCTTCGCAATTTAGCTCAAGTGGCGTTATCTATAGAGTGTAATTTTGGCTATTCACAGGATATCGAGTGGGCACTCGTGAAGGATATACCATATATTTTGCAAACCAGACCGATAGCGATTATGCACGATAGTTAGTATGATAAGAAAGAAAGGAGAATTGTATGTCCGTATTAACAAAAGAAGCAATTATTGAAAGAATAAAAAAGAAAGAAATAGTGATCAGTCCATATGCTGAGGAGTGTATTGGGCCGGCATCGTATGATTTGCATTTGGGGAATGTGTTTCGGGTATTTAAAAAAATGAAAGGGGTATTAAAAGTGGAAGATCATACGGATTTTGATGCGATATCAGAGCTTATTACTGTTGATAAGCATTTTCTTCTGATGCCGGGAGAAACAATTCATGGTATCACGCAAGAAAAAATTACGTTGCCCTCTGATATCTGCAGCTGGTTAGAAGGAAGGTCAAGTCTTGGAAGACTTGGATTAGGCGTGCATATTACTGCCGGGTTTAATCATCCTGGCATGAATGCGAAAGAAGTGTTGGAAATAACAAATTTAGGTCCTATTGCACTTGAATTAAAGCCTGGTTTGAAAATTTGTCAGATGGTTTTTGAGGAATGTCTTGGAAACGCACACTACGATGGAAGATTTGTTCAGCAAGAAACACCATAAATCATGCAGAGTAATGAAATCAATTGGAAAAACTTTAAAGAATGGGGACGAGCAGAATATTTACATACCGGAATAACGGTGAGCGCCGATTGGGCGCAGGAAGTTATTCGTGCAGCACTAAAATTTCCCGATATCATGGTTTCTGTAAAGCCATTCAGAAAAGGAATTTCATCGATTACAATTTTGACCGTTAGTGGACAAGATGGTAATGCATTACCAACAGAAGTTGAAGATCAGCTTTTTGAATTTGCAACACATCTTCCTGCTATAGAAATTCAACACTAATGCTCATTGTTGCATTTTTTGGGGAATTACTATTTCGCACATTTCTATCGCCCTATTCAACCAGATCATATCAAAAAGGAGAATACCATGATCACACAACTAATTGCAATTTGCATTCAAGGAGAAGAAGGTTATGCGCTTATCTGGGTATCAAAGATTCCAAATCTATCTGATCAAAAAATCGGTGTATCCATAGTGAGTGTTCTTGGTAACCATTTCTCTTCTGGAATATCCCTGGTCGGAAAATTTTTTATAGCCAATGAAGAACTCCCAGAAAGACAAAAAATCCAAAGATACACTACCTTTGTGGGAAGGCTTCGTAATCCGGTTGAATAAACAGAAATGCGTTCCGGCTACCGGAGTTTTTGCCCCAATTCCGGTAGCCTGTTTTTTAGACGTTCGTTGGTGTAAAAAC